>Ga0065704_10002003_pt1 | contig 13816 bp, 10 predicted proteins | sample SwiRhicommuniRL2_FD_59091 | JGI IMG/M metagenome (GOLD analysis project Ga0065704, IMG submission 59091) | Switchgrass rhizosphere bacterial communities from Rose Lake, Michigan, USA - RL2 v2 (version 2) | ecosystem: Host-associated > Plants > Roots > Rhizosphere > Soil | place: East Lansing, MI
TTCACCATCCGCTCGACCGTGGTTTCGCCTGCACCCAGCGCGAAAGAGAGATAGGGCTGGTAATCGCCGATGCCCATCGCCTTGATGGTGCGCACGACGCGGTCCATGCCGGTCTGGCTGGCGGCGCGCACGGTCATCAGGTTGCGCGACTGTTCGACGCCCCAGCGCATGGTCTGCGGCCCGGCGCTGCCGCCGGAGAAGTTACGGAAGCATTTCTGCCCCAGCCCCGCGCCCTGATAGACGCACAGCGGGCCATCGACGATGATTGACGCCGGGGTCATGCCATTGTCCAGCGCGGCGGCATAGACGAAGGGCTTGATGGTCGATCCGGGCTGGCGCATCGCCTGCGTGGCGCGGTTGTAGGAGGACAGGCGGCTGTCGAAACCGCCCTGCATGGCGCGGACGCGGCCGGAGTGGGTTTCCTCCACCACCATGCCGCCGGACACTTCGGGAATGTTGCGCAGCGCCCAGTCGTTGCCGTTTTTAGCCACGACGATCATGTCGCCCGGCTTCATCGCGGAAAAGGCGGTGCCGCCGGTCTTGCGATAGGCGAGTTGCGCCGATCCCGCAGGCAAGGTTCCGGTGCTGCCGTCGGAAAAGCCGATCTGCGCCGATCCGGCGTTGCGATCCACGACGACCGCGACGCGCCAGCTTGCATAGTCGACATCGACATAGCTAGCCGCCATTTCGCGCTGCCAGCCGCGATCCATGTCGATCTTGCCGACCGGCCCGGACCAGCCCTTGCCCGCGTCGAAGCGCAGCAGCCCGTTGCGCAGCGCGGTCGCCGTGCCGTCCTGAATCACCGGGTCATAGGGGCTGCGGACCCAGAGGCCGCCCGCATAGACGCTGTTGGGGCCATCCTGCGCCTTTTCGCCGAACAGGGCGATCAGGCGACGACGCACCTCCTCCATATAATAGCCGCCCGCGCGCGCGTCGAAGCTGGAGCCGTGCGACTGGACCGTGCCGAGCGGCTGGGCCATCGCCTCGTCCCGCTGGGCGGTGGTGATCCAGCCGTTCTTCTGCATCTCGCCCAGCGCCCAGTTACGACGATCGAGGGCGCGCGCATGGCCGGTGGTGCTTTCGGGACGGTAATTGGCCGGCCCCTTGGGCAGGATCGCGAGATAGGCCATTTCGGGCAGCTTGAGGTCGGCCACATCCTTGTCGAAATAGGCCCGCGCCGCCGCCTGCACGCCATAGGCGTTCCGGCCGAGGAAAATCTGGTTGAGATAGAGTTCGAGTATCTGCTGCTTGGTCAGCACGCCTTCCATGCGCCAGGCGAGGATCATTTCCTTCACCTTGCGGGTGGGCGAATATTCGTCGCCGATCAGCAGATTCTTCGCCACCTGCTGGGTGATGGTGGAGCCGCCGCGCGCGCGCTGGCCCGAACCCAGCTTGCTGGCATAGTCGAACACCGCGCCCGCGAAGCCGGGAATATCGACGCCATGATGGTCGAAGAAGGTCTTGTCCTCCGCCGCCAGATAGGCCCGGATCAGCAGCGGCGGATAATCGCTATATTGCAACTGGACGCGCCGTTCGCGGGCATAGCTGTGCACCGGCTGGCCGTTGGTGTCGCGCACGATGGTGGGCAGCGGCGGTTCATATTCCAGCAGCGTCGCCGCATCGGGAAGGCCGCGCGCAAAGATCAGCCAGAAGAGGAAACAGGCGACGAGGAAGCCGCCGAGCAGGATCGAAACCCAGCGAAACCAGCGACGATTCCAGTGGGGGGTCAGCCGCGCCCGCAATCCGCTCGCGCCGCGACGCAGGCGATGGGTGAAGGACGGTGCGGCATTTTCTGGGCGAGCCTCTTCCATGATGCAGCAGGCTCTAGGGTGAAAATGCAGGGAGCGGAAGTGAAAAGCTATCCGCCTGCGCCGTTCCCGCGCATGGCCAGCTTGCGGGCGAAATGCACTTCGATGGCGCGGGCGACGCCCTTTGCGACATTGTCCCGCCCTTCCTTCGACGCCAGAAAGGCCGCGTCATCGGCGTTCGAAATATAGCCCGTCTCGAACAGGACGGAGGGGGTGTCGGGCGCCTTCAGCACCATCAGCGAGGCGAAGCGGTGCGCCGCGCTGCGAAACGGCACATAGGGCGCGGCTTCGCGCTGCAACAGCCGGGCGAAGTTGACGGAAATATTCATCGATTCCCTCTGCGTCAGATCGATCAGGATCGAGGAAACGTCGTTGGACTGACCGCCCAGGTTGACGCCGTTCAGAACGTCCGCCTTGTTTTCGCGGGCGGCAAGGCGGGCAGCTTCGCGGTCGGACGCGGTTTCGGACAGGGTATAGACGGTCGCGCCGCGTGCGGTTTCATTATCCGCCGAATCGGCATGGATGGAAATGAACAGGTCCGCGTTCAGCTTGCGGGCGATGCCATAGCGTTCCTGCAACACCAGAAAACGATCGTCGTCGCGGGTCAGCGCCACGCGCACGCGGCCCGACCTGACCAACCGGTCGCGGATCGCCTGCGCGATGGCCAGCGTCACATCCTTTTCCCGTCCGCCATTTTCGCGGTTGATCGCGCCCGGATCATGGCCGCCATGGCCCGCATCGATCACCACCAGCGGGCGGGAGGCATCGCGCGGCCCTTCCACCGGGGGCAGCGACAGGCCGCGCGCCACGGGTGGGATCGCGACGGAGATGGAGTGGATGCGCTTGGCCGGGTGCGGGGCCATGTTGGCGGCGCCGTCGAAACGCACGGCCACCCGTTCGCCGTCCACCGCGAGGGGGGATATTCGACTGGCATCGGCGGGCGCGCCTGAGACCATGATGGCTGCGAGCGCAAGACTTTGGAGCATAGGACGCTTTTGCAACGCGCTGGCCGTGGCCGTAAAGCCCAATTTCATGTGGCGCATCCGTCCAGCGTTCCCATGCTGGATGCGGCATGGCGCAAAGGCGCTTTTGGCCCGCTCAATCAACACAGTTAATCTGTTCTTCACTATATTGCCCATAGTTGATCGGCAGGAATTGCCGGTGGTAGCCGGTCTGGCGCGACAATATTTCGAGTGACCGTTGCCCCCTGGCTTATTGGCTGCTACCCATTCAATTTCCTGGAAGGCTAACCATATTGGGCGCAGCTTTTTCAGGAGCTTTCACGATGGCATCGGCGAGCGGCCAAATCGCCCGACACGATGCGAACAGGTTGACGCTGCATGAGGCATGATTTCCATTCCACGCTGACCCCGTTTTCGGGCGATGCGGCGTGGATGGTCTTGTCCGGCGCCTTGTCCGGCCCTGCCGACGCAGCAGACACGCAATTTTCCTACGAAAACCGGGCGATGCAGCAATTAGCGCCGCCCCCTTACCATCGCGTGGCAGCGCGGCCCTGCGCCGCTGGCCGCCCACGCCGGAGACTATTCAATGACAATGCGTATGCTGATCGATGCGCGCCACCGGGAAGAAACCCGGGTCGCGGTCGTCAAAGGTAACCGGATCGAGGAATTCGACTTCGAATCGGCCGAGCACAAGCAGCTCAAGGGCAATATCTATCTCGCCAAGGTCACCCGCGTAGAGCCTTCGCTCCAGGCGGCCTTCGTGGATTACGGCGGCAACCGCCACGGCTTCCTCGCTTTCAGCGAAATCCACCCGGATTATTATCAAATCCCGCGTGAAGACCGCGAAGCCCTGCTGCGCGAAGAGCGCGAGCATGCCGAGGAAGAGGCCGCGCTGCGCGCCGACTATGATGATGACGACCATCATCATGACGCCGATGGCGGGCTGGAGCTGGTGGAAGCCACCCATCATCATGATGACGAGGAACATCATGAAGGCGAAACCGCAGAGGGCGGCGAAAACGAAAACGGTGATGGCAGGGGCCGGGGTCGCGGCCGTCGCGGCAAGGGCGACGAAGCCGCCGACGAACTGCGCCGCAAGCGCATGGCGCTGCGCCGCCGGTACAAGATTCAGGACGTCATCAAGCGCCGCCAGGTGCTGCTGGTGCAGGTCGTCAAGGAAGAGCGCGGCAACAAGGGTGCGGCGCTGACCACTTACCTGTCGCTGGCGGGCCGTTACTGCGTGCTGATGCCCAACACGTCGCATGGCGGCGGGATTTCGCGCAAGATTTCGAACGCGGCGGACCGCAAGCGCCTGAAGACGATCATCGCCGAAATGGCGCTGCCCTCGTCCATGGGCTGCATCGTGCGGACCGCGGGGCTTCAGCGCACCAAGCCGGAGATCAAGCGCGACTTCGATTATCTCGCCCGCCTGTGGGACGAGATTCGCGAAAAGACGCTGAAGTCGGACGCGCCCGCGCTGATCCATAATGACAGCGACCTCATCAAGCGGGCGATCCGCGATATCTACAATAAGGATATCGAGGAAGTCATCGTCGAGGGCGAGGAAGGCTATAAGGCCGCGAAGGACTTCATGAAGCTGCTGATGCCCAGCCATGCGCGCCGGGTGAAGCAATATGCCGACGCGGTGTCGCTGTTCCAGCGCGCCAGCGTCGAGGATCAGCTCGCGGCGATGTACAACCCCGTCGTGCAGTTGAAGTCCGGCGGCTATCTGGTCATCAACCCGACCGAGGCGCTGGTGTCGATCGACATCAACTCCGGCCGGTCAACCCGCGAGCATGGCATCGAGCAGACCGCTGTCGCGACCAACCTGGAGGCTGCCCGCGAAATCGCCCGTCAGTTGCGCCTGCGCGACATGGCTGGCCTGGTCGTCATCGACTTTATCGACATGGAGATGAACTCCAACATCCGTAAGGTCGAGAAGGCGATGAAGGAGGCGCTGAAGGACGATCGCGCCCGCATTCAGGTCGGTCGCATTTCCGGCTTCGGCCTGATGGAAATGAGCCGCCAGCGGCTGCGCACCGGCGTGCTGGAAGCATCGACCCGCCAGTGTCCGCATTGCGAAGGCACCGGTCTGGTCCGCACCGCTTCGTCGGCGGGTCTGGGCGCGCTGCGCATGTTGGAAGAGGAAGCGGCGCGTGGTCGCGGCTCCCTCATCACGCTGCGGGCGAGCCAGGAAGCGGCCTTCTATGTGCTGAACAACAAGCGCCGCGAACTGGACGAGATCGAGAATCGCTATGGCGTGCGCATCGCGATCCTGCCCGATGGCGAGATCGAAGGCGCGCGCATGTCGGTCGAGGCCAGCGGGCCGCGTCCGGAGCGCGTGGTCGACTATACGCCTCTGCCGCAGGATGATGACGACATCGATATCGTCGAGGAACTGGACGAGGAAGAAGTCGAGGAAGTCGAAGAAGCGCATGAGGAGCGCGCCGAGCGGGGCGAGGACCGTGAAGGCGGCCGCCGCCGTCGCCGCCGCCGCCGCCGCCGTGGCGGTCAGCGCGATGAACAGCATGGCGAGGCTGCCGAGGGCGAAGACGCCGAATCCGCCGAGGATGAGGCCGACGTCGAGGGCGAAGCGGAAGCTGAGGATGAAGCCGAGGCTGCACCCGTGGAAGCCGCTGGCGAGGGTGAAGGCGAAGGCCGTCGCCGTGGCCGTCGCGGTCGCCGTGGCGGACGTCGCCGCCGCGAAGCCGGCGAAGGCGTGGCCGAGGACGCGCTGAACGAAGGCTCTGCCGCTGGCGAAGAGGCTGTGGAAGCCGTCGAGGCAGAAGCCGCGCCGGAACCGGTGATCGACGCCGCACCCGAAGCCCCGGCCGAGGAAGAAGCGCCCAAGACGCGCCGTCGTCCCCGCGCTCGCAAGCCGAAAGAGGTCGCTGCTCCTGCCGCTGAAGCGGTGGAAGCGGTGGAAGCGGTGGTCGAGGCTGCGCCCGAAGCGCCCGTCGCGGAAGAAGCGCCTGCCAAGCCCAAGCGGACCCGCAAGAAGAAAGTCGAACCGGTGGCCGAGGAAGCCGCTGTCGTTGAGGCTGCGCCTGCCGCGGAAGAAGCCCCGGCCAAGCCCAAGCGGACCCGCAAGAAGAAGGTGGAGCCGGTTGTCGAGGANGTCGCTGCTGTCGAAGCNGCGCCCGCCGTCGAAGCGCCTGCGCAAGCCACAGAAGCGGTGACGAGCAANGGCGAAGCGGAAGCCGAAGACGATGGCACGCCGCGCCGCGGCTGGTGGCANCGCACNTTCGGTCAGTAATAGCGCGCCGCAAGCGCCATGAAAGCGCCGCCGTTCCGCCGTATCATCCGGCAGGACGGCGGCGCTTTTCATTTTGCGGCGGGGTGACGCCTGTGGTCACGTCCGGCTGCCATCGCAAAAGCGGCTATTGGCCCTTGCGCTTTATCCGCTACATAAGCCTTTCACCCGCCGTTCATCCCCTTCGAGGCATTCACCGTCAGCGATGCACGCCCCCACCCTGCCCGTTCATCCGTGACGCGTCGTCGGATCAGAATCGCCGCGATTGCGCTGGCGTCGCTGGCCCTGCTCGCCCGTCCGGCGGCAGCGCAGCAGATTTTGCGCGATGCGGAGACCGAAGCCTTCATGGCCGACATGTCGGGGCCGCTGGTCAAGGCGGCGGGCATGGAACCGCGCAACGTCGAAGTGCTGGTCATCAACGACCCGGAAATCAACGCCTTCGTCGCAGGGGGCCAATATGTCTGGGTGCATAGCGGGCTGATCGCCAAGGCCGACAATGTGAATCAGGTGCAGGGCGTGGTCGCGCACGAATTGGGTCATATCGAGGGCGGCCATGTGATCCGTTCTGCCGAGGGCATGAAGGCGGCGACCGGTATCACCCTGCTATCGCTGGTGCTGGGCGCGGCGGCGATCGCGGCGGGCGGCGCCGAAGCGGGCATGGGCATATTGGGCATGGGCCAGCAGGCGGCGATGGGCAAATATCTCGCCTTCTCGCGGGCGCAGGAAAGCTCAGCCGATCTTGCGGGCGCGCGCTATCTCAGCAAGGCAGGGATTTCGGGCAAGGGCAGTCTGGAATTTTTCAAGAAGCTGCAAAATCAGGAATATCGCCTCGCCATCCCGCAGGATGACAGTTATGGGCGCACCCATCCCCTGTCGGGCGAGCGGATTCAGGTGCTGCGGGAGGTTTATACCGTCGATCCGGCGTGGGACCGACCGATCGACCCGAAGCTGGAGGCGCGGTTCGAACGGATCAAGGCGAAGCTGGTCGGCTTCGTATCCGAACCCAACCAGACCCTGTTGAAATATCCCGAAAGCGACCAGTCGATCCCCGCCCATTATGCCCGCGCCTATGCCTGGCATAAGAGCGCCTATCCCGACAAGGCGATGAGCGAGGTCGGCGCGCTGCTGCGGGCGGCGCCGGACGACCCCTATTTTCTGGAGTTGAAGGGCCAGATTCTGCTGGAAAGCGGCAAACCCGCCGAAGCTATCCCGCCCCTGCGCGAAGCGGTGCGGCTGACCAACCAGCCCCTGATCGCGACTTTGCTCGGCCATGCGCTGATCGCGACGGAGGATGATGCGAACTTCGCCGAAGCGGAAAAGGTGCTGCGGAACGCCATTGCGCGGGACCGGGAAAATCCCTTCGCCTGGTATCAACTGGGCGTCGTCTATGAGCATCGCGGCGATATTCCCCGCGCGGCGCTGGCGACGGCAGAACGCTATTCGATGATGGCGGACCATCAAATGGCGCTGCGCAGCGCCGATGCCGCCATGCAGGGGCTGAAGCCCGGTACGGTTGACTATCTGCGGGCGCAGGATATCGCGATGGTTTCCCGTGCCGCCGTCGAACGGAAACGAAAGAAAAAATGACCGACCCCAACCGGCCCGGCTTTCGCGCGGCGCTTTCCAANAGGACTGTTCTCATGACCCTTGGCNTTTTCGCCTTCATTGCGGCGGCCGCNACNGGCGTCGCGCTCGGCACGCCCAGCACGGGCCGCATCGATACGGCCGACAAGGCCGCGATCGAGAAGATCGTGCACGACTATATTCTGGAACATCCCGAAATCATCCCGCAGGCGGTCGAGAAATTGCAGGCCAAGCGCATGTCGGGCACGATCGAGGCCAGCCGCAAGGCGATCGAAACGCCCTATGCGGGCGCGTGGGAAGGCGCGGCGAGCGGCGATGTGACGGTGGTGGAATTTTTCGACTATGCCTGCGGCTATTGCCGCGCGTCGCTGCCCGATCTGGCGAAGCTCGTGGGCGAGGACAAGGGGATCAAGGTCGTCTATCGCGAACTGCCGATCCTGTCGGATGAGAGCGTCAACGCCGCCAAAGTGTCGCTGCTGGCGGCGGAAAAGAATCAATATATGCCCTATCACCGCGCGCTCTATGGCGCGGGCAAGGTGACGCGAGAGACAATCATCGCCGCCGCCGCGAAGGTCGGGATCGACGCGAAGGCGGCGCAGGCGGCCATGGCGGACGACAAATATGATGCGGAAATCCAGTCCAACATCGGCCTTGCGCAGAAATTGCAGGCCACCGGAACGCCGACCTTCGTGGTCGGGGACCAAGTGATGAACGGCGCGGTGGGTTACGATGCGCTGAAGGCGGCGGTGGCGGCGGCGCGGGGGAAGTAGGAAGAAGGCGGGTGGCGGCTAAAACCGTTGCCGCCCGCTCCTGCGCCATTGACTCGCGTGCCCCTTTTGCCTATCGGACGCCCCCTGACTTGCGGTCGCCCAACGGCGGCCCTTTTTTGTCACGTCCGATTCACTAAGTTTTTTTGAGGAATGAACGATGAAGCGCACTTTTCAGCCGAGCAATCTGGTTCGGAAGCGCCGTCACGGTTTCCGCGCCCGCATGGCGACCCCCGGCGGCCGCAATGTGATCCGTGCGCGCCGTTCGCGCGGCCGCAAGAGCCTGAGCGCCTGAACGACGCGCCGCTAGAATGCGCGCCCGCCGTAATGGGCAAGCGCGCCGATTTTCTGGCGGCGAATCGCGGACGTCGCGCACCCATGCCGGGATTCGTCCTGCTGGTGCGCGAACGGGCCGATGGCAATCCGGCGATGCGTTATGGCATCACGGTCACGAAGAAGATTGGCGGCGCTGTCATCCGCAACCGGATGAAGCGCCGTTTTCGCGTCTTGGCGCGAGAATTGTTGCCGGCGCTTGGCGTGCCGGGCGCGGACCATGTGCTGATCGGCCGATCCGAAGGGGTTGAGCGCGATTTCGGCCTGCTGTGCGTCGAGCTGGAAAAGGCGCTGGGCAAGGTGATGAGCCGCCCGATTGGCGAAGCGCCGCCCCGCAGGCGCGGCCCCGCCAAGTCCAAGCCCCCCAGATCCAAGCCCCCTTCCCCCGCCGCGCAGCCCGGTGGCGCACAGCCGTGATCGGGCGCATCCTCATCCTGATCGCGCGCGGCTGGCAGCTTGGCCCTTCGCGCATCCTGCCCCCAACCTGCCGCTTTGCCCCATCCTGTTCGGAATATGCGATTCAGGCGATCCGCAAATATGGTGCGGTGAAGGGTAGCTGGCTGGCCGGTAAGCGGCTAATGCGATGCCACCCCTGGGGTGGTTCGGGCTATGACCCGATCCCCTGACACAAATTACCAGATACGGCGGAGCCGAAACGCGTGGACGACAAGAAGAATATCATTCTGGCGGTGCTGCTGACCGCAGCCATCCTGTTCGGCTGGCCCTATGTCGCCAAACATTTCTTCCCCGCTGCGAATCCGCCAGCGACGAAGATCGAGGGTGGCAAGACCACGGCCCTCACCCCGTCGGGCGCCGCGCCCGCGGCGGAAGGCACGGCGGCGATCCGCGACCTTCGCCAGGTGCTGAAGGACGGGCCGCGCATTCCGATCCGCACGCCCAAGCTCACCGGCTCGATCAACCTGAAAGGGGCGCGCATCGATGACATCGTGCTGCCGACCTATAAGGAAACCATCGCCAGGGATTCGGCGGCGATCCGCCTCTACAGCCCCAGTGGCACGAAGGACGCCTATTTCGCGGGCTTCGGCTGGCAGGGCGAGGGGCTGAAGACCCCCGACAGCAATGCCGTCTGGACCGCGAGCGGCAAGGAATTGACCCCGACCAGCCCCGTCACGCTGACGTGGGCCAATGGCGCGGGCCAGAGCTTTGAAATCCGCTACGCGATCGATGAAAATTACATGATCACCGCGCAGCAGAAGGTGTCGAACAGCGGCGCGGGCGCGGTGAGCGTGAAAAGCTATGGCTATATCAGCCGCGCGCACCCGTCTGCCGATCCCGATAGCTGGACCATCCATGTGGGTCCGATGGGCGTGTTCAACGGCGCGGCCAATTATGACGTGAATTACAAGGATCTGGAAAAGGGTCCGGCGGAACAGAGCTTCCAGTCGACTGGCGGCTGGATCGGCTTCACCGACAAATATTGGCTGTCCGCGCTGGTTCCCGATCAGAAGGCGGCCTTCACCGGGCAGATGCGCAAAGGTGCGGGCACGCAGTTCCAGACCGACGTGTCGCTGGCCCCGCTGGTGCTCGCCCCCGGCAAGTCGGTGACGCAGACCAACCGGCTGTTCGTCGGCGCCAAGGAAGTGAAGACGTTGCAGGCCTATGAGCGGGCGGGTGTCCCCCTGTTCGACCGGGCGATCGACTGGGGCTGGTTCTACTGGTTCGAACAGCCGATCTTCGCGCTGCTGCACTGGCTGTTCGAAACGCTTGGCAATTTCGGCGTGGCGATCATCTGCCTGACCTTCGTGGTGCGCGGCCTGATGTTCCCCGTCGCCCAGCGCCAGTTCGCCAGCATGGCCGCGATGCGCGCCGTGCAGCCCAAGATGAAGGCGTTGCAGGAGAAGTATAAGGACGACAAGCAGCAGCTTCAGATGAAGATGATGGAGCTGTACAAGAAGGAGAAGGTCAATCCGCTGGCCGGTTGCCTGCCGATCTTCATCCAGATTCCGATCTTCTTCGCGCTGTACAAGGTGTTGCAGCTGACGATCGAAATGCGTCACCAGCCGTTCGTCCTGTGGATCAAGGATCTGTCCGCGCCCGATCCGCTGCATATCGTCAACCTGTTCGGCCTGCTGCCCTTCACCCCGCCCAGCTTCCTGGGGATCGGCGTGCTGGCGCTGCTGCTGGGTATTTCCATGTACTTCCAGTTCAAGCTGAACCCCGCGCAGATGGACCCGATGCAGCAGCAGGTGTTCGCGATCATGCCGTGGATGATGATGTTCATCATGGCGCCGTTCGCGGCGGGCCTGCTGGTTTACTGGATCACCAACAATTGCCTGTCGATGTTGCAACAGTGGTGGCTGTACAAGCGCCACCCGCAGCTCAATGCGGCGACCGCGAAATAAGGCTGCGAACACCGTGACTGAACAGGAAAATGCCGAACTGATCGAGGAGGCGCGCAAGGTCTTTGCCGGGCCGATCGCCTTCCTGAGGTCCGCGCCCGACCTTAAGTTCCTGCCCGACATGGCGGTGAATGAGGTCGCGTTCGCGGGGCGATCCAACGTCGGCAAATCCTCGCTGCTGAATGCGCTGACCAACCGCAACGGACTGGCGCGCACGTCCAACACGCCGGGGCGGACGCAGGAGCTGAACTTTTTCGACGTGGGCGACCCGCTACGCTTTCGCCTGGTCGACATGCCGGGCTATGGCTATGCCAAGGCGCCCAAGGACATGGTGAAGAAGTGGCGCTTCCTGGTGAACGACTATCTGCGCGGCCGGGCCGCGTTGAAGCGGGCGCTGGTGCTGATCGACAGCCGCCATGGCATCAAGGATGTCGATACCGACATGCTCGACATGCTGGACGGTGCGGCGGTCAGCTATCGCATCGTGCTGACCAAGACCGACAAGATCAAGGCGAGCGACCTGGCCGCCGTGACGCAGGCGGTGGCCGACGCGATCCGCAAGCGGCCCGCCGCCCACCCCGACATCATCGCGACGTCGAGCGAAAAGGGCATGGGATTACCCGAACTGCGCGCCGCCGTGCTGGAAAGCGTGACGCAGGGATAGGAGGCGGCTTTCATGCGTTCACGCCTGATCTTGATGCAGGAGTGTGAATCATGAGGGAATTTGCCCTGCTGGCAGCGAAAACCGGCGAGACGGCGCCTTGAGTGTCGGGCGTCATCGCGCGCGTTCATGGGCGCGGGGCGCGTTGGCTCTGGCTTATGGCATCGCCGGTCTGGCCCATCTGACCCGGCCTGCGGGCTTTGTCGCGATCACGCCGGACTGGGTGCCAGCGCCGGAAACGGTCGTGGCGCTGACCGGGGCGGCGGAACTGGCCGGGGCCGCCGGGTTGATGATCCCGCCGCTGCGCAAGGCGGCGGGCGTGGGTCTCGCGCTATATGCGCTGTGCGTCTGGCCCGCCAATTTCAACCATGCGCTGCACGACATTCCCCTGGGCGGGGCGCATCTGAGCTGGTGGTATCATGGGCCGAGACTGGCCTTGCAGCCGGTGTTCATCTGGTGGGCGCTGTGGGCTTCCGGCGTGACGGGCTGGCCGTTGAGGAAATAACCGCCGGTTGCCTTTGCCTCGCGAGCGCTTAGGGTGCCGGGCGAGACGATGCAGACAGAAAGAGCGCCCGTGACCCGTCATATCCCCTGGATTCTGATCGCCATAGTCGGGGCGGTCGCCCTGTCGGTCGTGGCGGTGTCGCGGGGAGAGGCGGTCAACGCGCTGTGGATCGTGGTCGCGGCGGTCAGCAGCTTTCTGGTCGCCTATCGCTATTACGCCCTTTATATCGCGCGCCATGTGATGCGGCTGGACCCGTCGCGGCCCACGCCCGCGATCCGGCGAGCGGACGGGCTGGATTATGTCGCGACCGACCGCACCGTGCTGTTCGGCCATCATTTCGCGGCGATTGCCGGGGCCGGGCCGCTGGTCGGCCCGGTGCTGGCGGCGCAAATGGGCTATCTGCCGGGTACGCTGTGGATCATCGCGGGCGTGGTGCTGGCCGGGGCGGTGCAGGATTTCATGATCCTGTTCATTTCCATGCGGCGCGACGGCAAATCGCTGGGCGAGCTGATCCGCATGGAGATGGGGCAGGTCGCGGGGACCATCGCGCTGTTCGGGGCCTTCATGATCATGGTCATCATATTGGCCGTACTGGCGCTGATCGTGGTGAAGGCGCTGGCGGAAAGCCCGTGGGGCATGTTCACCGTGGCGGCGACGGTGCCGCTGGCCATGGCGATGGGCGTCTATACGCGCTGGATCAGGCCGGGGCGGATCGGCGAAGTGTCGCTGCTGGGGCTGGTCGGGCTGCTGGCCGCCATCGTCTATGGGCAGAGCGTGGCGGCCTCTCCGCTATGGGGGCCGATCTTCACTTTTACGCCGCTGACGCTGTGCTGGATATTGATCGGCTATGGCGCGGTCGCTTCGGTGCTGCCGGTGTGGCTGTTGCTGGCGCCGCGCGATTATCTGTCGACCTTCCTCAAGATCGGCGCGATCGCGGCGCTGGCCATCGGCATCGTCATCATGGCCCCGCCGCTCAAAATGCATGCGGTCACCCAGTTCGTGAACGGCAATGGGCCGGTCTGGGCGGGCGGGCTGTTCCCCTTCCTGTTCATCACCATCGCCTGCGGCGCGGTTTCGGGCTTTCACGCCCTGATCGCCAGCGGCACCACGCCCAAGCTGATCGCCAGTGAAGCCCATGCGCCGATCATCGGCTATGGCGCGATGCTGATGGAGGCATTCGTGGCGATCATGGCGCTGGTGGGCGCGTCGATCCTGGACCCCGGCATCTATTTCACGATGAACAGCCCGGCGGCGGTGATCGGCAAGGATGCGGTGAGCGCGGCTTCGGCGGTATCGGCCATGGGCTTTCCGATTTCGCCCGACCTCATCCTCCAGACCGCGAAGGATGTGGGCGAGCATAGCATCATCTCCCGCGCGGGCGGCGCGCCGACGCTGGCGGTGGCGATGGCGGAGATATTCTCCCATGTCGTGGGCGGTCCGGCGATGAAGGCCTTCTGGTATCATTTCGCGATTCTGTTCGAGGCGCTGTTCATCCTGACCGCCGTGGATGCCGGGACGCGGGCCGGGCGTTTCATGTTGCAGGACCTGATCGCGCTGGCCGTGCCGGGGTTCAAGGACAGCAA
>Ga0065704_10000683_pt1 | contig 13811 bp, 14 predicted proteins | sample SwiRhicommuniRL2_FD_59091 | JGI IMG/M metagenome (GOLD analysis project Ga0065704, IMG submission 59091) | Switchgrass rhizosphere bacterial communities from Rose Lake, Michigan, USA - RL2 v2 (version 2) | ecosystem: Host-associated > Plants > Roots > Rhizosphere > Soil | place: East Lansing, MI
TTCATAAGTTATCCTTTCAATGTGTTTATCGCTTGCTAAGCATCGAGTGCGACGAAAATGCCAAAAAAGCACTCTCCTGCATACACGCACCGATAGCCACTTTTTTTCGCCCCCCAAATGTAGACCAGACAAGGGGCGAAAGGGAAGAGTCGAGGAGCGACAAAACGAGCGTTATATCAAGTTTTGTTGTCTCATTGGTTAAAAATTATACCAATATTGCTCTCACCAGCCTCACGTAAGTCCGCACGGAGCCCTTTTATCAGCTCAATATCGCGTTCTTCACACTCTGCCAGCAGGCGGAAAATTTCCCACTGGATATCCCATTCCTGCTCAACAGCGGGGTTCACTCGCAGCTCTTCGTCGGTCATTTCCCGACCTTCCTGGGTCATTTCCAGCATCGCGACGGTCGTAATGGATGCCTTGCTGACTTCGATAGCATGCTCCAGCGTTTCACCGCTCAGACGGGAATGAATCAGTTCACTTAATGCCACGCAGGCATCAATGGCCGGATAAACACCATACAGGTCGTAGTCATCCGCCGCCGGGATCGCCTCTTCAAGCTTTTCAAGCTGAGAGTCGAAGTTCACCTTAGCGTCTTTGACCGTCAGCGTCTCCCAGATTAAATCCAGGATGCGGCGATAAATCTGCCCTTCACCAAAGCCTGTCTGCTTGCAGAACGCGGCATAGTTGGGATACATGCGCTCGCACAGGCAAGCCATAAAAGTCACGTGCTGCCAGCTTTCCAGCTTCTCAAGGCGCAGATGAATCGGGTTTTGTAGCATGATGAGGTCTCGAATCGAAAATTAGCCGCAGTTTACCTGAATCATCACTGAATTTCTTGCCAACGCGTAAAAGCCGGACGCCCTGACGCTACCGCATCAGCCCAGCGGGTGGGCTCCGGTAAGCGATACCCTTTCATGCAGCGCTGCACCCACGCCAGCGCACTGTCCGTGCTCACCCGATGCCCGGTGGCGATAAACAGGGGGTTACAACGCGCTTTACTGCGCCAGACCCACGCCAGTTGCTCACCCTTATCAATGAGAGGTGCCAGCGCGCCTGGCTCGGCGGAGAGCGGCTCAAACGCACCGCACAGACGTTTTTTAGCCACACCGATGGTGGGGACATCCACCAGCAGCCCAAAATGGCTGGCGACGCCTAAGCGGCGCGGATGAGAGATACCATGGCCGTCGACAAACAGCAGGTCGGGTTTTTGCGAGAGTTGCTCCCACGCTGCCAGCAGCGCGGGATATTCACGGAATGAGAGAAAGCCAGGAATGTACGGCATGGTGGTGGCGATACGCGCCACCTTGTACTCCACCAGTTCCAGCGAGGGATACTTCAGCAGCACCATTGCCGCCCGCGTCACTTCACCTCCCTGCTCAAACCCCACATCTGCTCCGCCAATGTACTGCGGCGGGTCTGTGTCCAGACGATCCTCACGGATCACAGATGAGGCCAGTTCTATCTGTTGAGCGCGTAATGACGCGAGATCCATAACCACTCCTTACTGATGATAATGTGCAGAAAGTCGGTGCACCGCCTCCACAAACGCGCCAGCGTGTTCTGGCGGTACATCCTGATGAATACCGTGCCCGAGGTTGAACACGTGTCCTTCGCCCTGGCCGAAACCAGCGAGAATGGAGGCCACCTCTTCCTCAATACGGGCAGGCTGAGCATAGAGCATAGACGGGTCCATGTTGCCCTGCAGCGCCACTTTGTCACCCACGCGACGGCGCGCATCGGCAATATCGGTTGTCCAGTCGAGACCCAACGCGTCACAGCCGGTTGCGGCCATGGCTTCCAGCCACTGCCCGCCGCCTTTGGTGAACAGCGTCACCGGCACCCGGCGACCTTCGTTTTCACGCAGCAGGCCATCGACGATTTTATGCATGTAATACAGCGAGAACTGCTGGTAATCGCGCCCGGTCAGCACGCCGCCCCAGGTATCGAAAATCATCACCGACTGCGCGCCTGCTTTAATCTGCGCGTTAAGATAGAGTGTGACGCTCTTCGCCAGCTTGTCGAGCAGCGTATGCAGCGCCTGTGGCTCCGCGTACATCATCTTTTTAATGACGGTAAAGGCTTTGCTGCTGCCACCTTCCACCATATAGGTCGCCAGCGTCCACGGGCTGCCTGAGAAGCCAATCAGCGGCACTTCGCCTTTCAGTTCACGGCGAATTGTGCGCACGGCGTTCATCACATACCCCAGCTCCTGCTCAGGATCCGGTACCGGCAGCTTATCAACGTCGGCTTTGCTTTTGATCGGGGAGGTGAAACGCGGACCTTCACCGGTTTCGAAATAGAGCCCAAGGCCCATGGCATCCGGAATGGTCAGAATGTCCGAAAAGAGAATAGCGGCATCCAGCGGGTAGCGGCGCAGCGGCTGGAGCGTCACTTCGCAGGCCAGCTCGGCATTTTTGCACAGCGACATAAAATCACCCGCCTGCGCACGCGTGGCTTTGTACTCTGGCAGATAGCGCCCCGCCTGGCGCATCATCCACACCGGGGTGACATCAACGGGCTGGCGCAGCAGCGCACGCAGATAACGATCGTTCTTCAGTTCGGTCATTTTGCAGTTCCTTATTGCGTCAGTCCGTGAGTGTAACACTACTCATACTCGGCCCGACACATCGCCACGGTATCTTCTATCAGCCGACGGGCTACCGTTCCCGGCGGGGGTAACAGTGGCAAATCGTCATAACGGTACCAGTTCGCGTCCAGCAGCTCTTTCTGGTCGATAACAATCTCACCGCTATCGTATTCGGCCATAAACGCCGTCATCAGCGACTGCGGGAACGGCCACGGCTGAGACGTTACGTAACGCAGGTTCTTCACCCGGATCCCGCTCTCTTCCATCACTTCACGCGCCACCGCCTGCTCCAGCGTTTCGCCCACTTCAACGAACCCGGCAAGAACAGTATGAATGCCGTTGCGATGGCGGGTATGTTGTGCCAGCAGGATGGAATCGTCACGCCGGATAGCGACGATAATGCACGGCGCAATCTGCGGATAATAGCGTTCACGGCAGTGGCTGCAGAGCATGGCCCACTCGGTTTTGCTCGGGTGCATGGTATGCCCGCAGTAGCCGCAGTATTTATGCGATCGGTAAAACTCGGCCAGTTGCACGCCACGGCCTGCCAGCTGGAACAGGCCCACATCAAGATCCAGCACCTGACGAACGGATCCCATGTCCTGGCGGCGAGGCTGCTGGATCAACCACACCGGCTCCCCTTGCCACTCGCCGATCTTCAGCGCAGGCTGACCAACGAGATCGAAACGATCGGCAGTGCCATGGGGTATTTCCCCACCGGGCAGCCATAATTTTTGTTCGTGACTGACAATCCACCAACCCAGATCTGATTTTTCAATAATACGATCCATATCTATTGCACTACCTTCGCTTCACTGACATGTTGTTAGCATTGTGGTTACATTTTGGATAAGCAGAATCAATTCTAAACCTTGCGGAGTCGAACATGTTAAACCAGCTAGAAAGCCTGACTGAGCGCGTTAGAGGAAGTAACAAACTGGTGGATCGCTGGCTACATGTGCGCAAGCATCTACTCGTGGCTTATTACAATCTGGTCGGTATTAAGCCTGGCAAAGAATCGTTTATGCGACTGAATGAAAAAGCGCTGGATGATTTTTGTCAGAGCCTGGTCGACTACCTGTCCGACGGCCATTTCAATATTTATGAACGCATTATCCGCGAAATGGAAGGCACTAGCCCGTATTTAACGGCATCCAAACTCTACCCGCTGCTGGAAGCCAATACCCAGCAGATCATGAATTACTACGATTCCACACTCGAGAACGCCATCGATCACGACAACTACCTTGAGTTTCAACAGGCGCTGTCCGATCTCGGCGAAGCGCTGGAAGAGCGATTCTCGCTGGAGGATAAGCTGATCGCCCTCGTACTGGATAACGATTCTAAGGCCAGCAACGAAGATAACATCGCGCGGCCTGCTTGAGTTCTTGATCGTTAACGAGTAGTTTACAAACATTCGCCCCTCTCAGGAGGGGGTATTACACGAAATCATTCATGCGATAGCATGAACGATGGCGTGTAAATTTCTTGTCGGAGTGCCCAGTGTGAAAGCACGGGCTGAGACCGTTAATTCGGGATCCGCGGAACCTGATCAGGCTAATACCTGCGAAGGGAACAAGAGTAAAACTGCTGTAGTATCGCCCCCGGGCGATCTCCTCTTGCTTCATCCGTCGTCTGACAAGCCATGTCCTTCACTTTTGGAATGAGCTATGTCTACTACTAAACTGACCCGCCGCGAACAGCGCGCACACGCCCAACACTTCATCGACACCCTGGAAGGCACCGCTTTCCCGAACTCTAAGCGTATTTACATCACCGGCTCTCAGGCGGATATCCGCGTTCCGATGCGCGAAATCCAGCTTAGCCCGACGCTTCTTGGCGGCAGCAAAGAAAACCCGCAGTATGAAGACAACGAAGCCGTGCCGGTGTACGACACGTCTGGCCCGTACGGCGACCCTGATGTGGCCATTAACGTGCAGCAGGGGCTGGCAAAACTTCGCCAGCGCTGGATTGACGCGCGTAACGACTGCGAAGAACTGACGGTTCGCAGCTCTGCCTACACCAAAGAGCGTCTGGCCGACGACGGCCTGGACGAACTGCGCTTCGCGGGCCTGCTGACGCCGAAACGTGCGAAAGCGGGCAAATGCGTTACCCAGCTGCACTATGCGCGTCAGGGGATCGTCACCCCGGAGATGGAGTTTATCGCCATCCGTGAAAACATGGGCCGTGAGCGCATCCGTAGCGAAGTGCTGCGCCACCAGCATCCGGGCGAAGGTTTCGGTGCCCGCCTGCCGGAAAACATCACCCCGGAGTTTGTGCGCGATGAAGTGGCCGCTGGCCGCGCGATTATCCCCGCCAACATCAATCACCCGGAATCCGAACCGATGATTATCGGCCGCAACTTCCTGGTGAAGGTCAACGCCAATATCGGTAACTCCGCGGTCACCTCCTCCATCGAAGAAGAGGTCGAGAAGCTGGTCTGGTCAACGCGCTGGGGCGCGGACACGGTAATGGATCTCTCCACCGGGCGTTATATCCACGAAACCCGCGAGTGGATCCTGCGTAACAGCCCGGTGCCTATCGGAACGGTGCCGGTCTATCAGGCGCTGGAGAAAGTGAACGGTATCGCTGAAAACCTCACCTGGGAAGCGTTCCGCGACACGCTGCTGGAGCAGGCTGAACAGGGTGTAGACTACTTCACCATCCACGCGGGGGTGCTGCTGCGCTACGTGCCGATGACCGCGAAGCGTCTGACCGGCATTGTCTCGCGCGGGGGCTCAATCATGGCGAAGTGGTGTCTGTCTCATCATCAGGAAAACTTCCTCTACGAACACTTCCGCGAGATCTGCGAAATCTGTGCCGCTTACGACGTCTCGCTGTCGCTGGGCGACGGCCTGCGCCCTGGTTCCATTCGTGATGCCAACGACGAAGCGCAGTTTGCCGAACTTCACACGCTGGGCGAGCTGACCAAAATCGCCTGGGAGTATGACGTGCAGGTGATGATTGAAGGCCCGGGCCATGTCCCCATGCAGATGATCCGCCGCAATATGACGGAAGAACTGGAGCACTGCCATGAAGCACCATTCTATACCCTGGGGCCGTTGACCACCGATATTGCCCCGGGTTACGACCACTTCACCTCCGGAATTGGTGCGGCGATGATCGGCTGGTTCGGTTGCGCCATGCTCTGCTATGTGACGCCAAAAGAGCACCTCGGTCTGCCCAACAAAGAGGACGTGAAGCAGGGGCTTATCACCTACAAAATTGCCGCCCACGCTGCGGACCTGGCGAAAGGCCATCCGGGCGCGCAAATTCGCGATAACGCGATGTCGAAGGCCCGCTTTGAATTCCGCTGGGAAGATCAGTTTAACCTCGCGCTCGACCCGTTTACCGCCCGCGCCTATCACGACGAAACCCTGCCGCAGGAGTCCGGCAAAGTGGCCCATTTCTGCTCCATGTGTGGGCCAAAATTCTGCTCGATGAAGATCAGCCAGGAGGTGCGTGACTACGCCGCCGCGCAAGCCATTGAAGTGGGCATGGCGGATATGTCAGAAACCTTCCGCGCGAAAGGCGGCGAAATCTACCTCAAAAAAGAGGAGGCGTAATGTACCAGTCCGATTTCCCACCCGTGCCCTTTCGTTTAGGGCTCTACCCGGTGGTGGACAGCGTGGAGTGGATTGCCCGCCTGCTGGAGGCAGGTGTACGCACGCTGCAGCTACGCATCAAAGATAAACGCGATGAGGAGGTGGAGAACGATGTCGCCGCCGCCATCGCGCTGGGGCGTCGGTATCACGCCCGCCTGTTTATCAACGACTACTGGCGACTGGCGATAAAGCACCAGGCCTACGGCGTGCATCTGGGTCAGGAGGACCTGGAGACCACAGACCTGAAGGCCATCCGGGAAGCCGGTTTGCGCCTGGGTGTCTCGACCCATGACGATATGGAGATTGACGTGGCACTGGCGGCACGCCCTTCGTACATTGCGCTTGGACACGTCTTCCCGACGCAAACTAAACAGATGCCCTCCGCGCCACAAGGGCTGGCACAGCTGGCGGCTCACGTGAAGCGTCTTGCGCAGTACCCGACCGTGGCCATCGGCGGGATTAGCCTTGAACGCGCTCCGGCCGTGCTGGATACCGGTGTCGGCAGTATCGCCGTCGTCAGTGCCATCACCCAGGCCGCAGACTGGCAGGCCGCCACCCGGAAGCTCTTACAACTGGCAGGAGCAGGCGATGAATGATCGTGACTTTATGCGCTATAGCCGCCAGATCCTGCTGGAGGATATCGCCATCGACGGGCAGCAAAAGCTGCTCGCCAGCCGGGTTTTGATTGTCGGGCTGGGCGGATTAGGCGCGCCTGCCGCGCTCTATCTGGCCGGAGCAGGCGTGGGCACGCTGGTACTGGCCGATGACGACGAGGTGCATCTTAGCAACCTGCAGCGTCAAATCCTCTTTACCACCGAGGATATCAACCAGCCCAAAGTACACATTACCCGCCAGCGCCTGATCCAGCTGAACCCGGATATTGAGCTCATTGCGTGTCAGGAGCGGCTCAGCGGCGACAATCTGCGCCGAGAAGTCGCCCTGGCCGACGTGGTGCTGGACTGCACCGACAATATGGCAACCCGCCAGGCGATCAACGCCGCCTGTGTCGCAAAAAATACGCCGCTTATCACCGCCAGCGCGGTGGGATTCGGCGGGCAGATGATGGTCCTGACACCGCCGTGGGCGCAGGGCTGCTATCGCTGTCTGTGGCCAGACGATGCTGAGCCAGAGCGTAACTGTCGCACCGCGGGCATTCTTGGCCCGGTTGTGGGGGTGATGGGTACCCTGCAGGCGCTCGAGGCCATCAAGCTGCTCAGCGGAATGGAGACCGAGCGCAACACGTTGCGGTTATTTGATGCCCGTTCCAGCGGCTGGCGTCATCTGGCGTTACACCGCGCCAGCCACTGCCCGGTATGCGGAGGCGGCAATGCGCATTCTGTTTAACGATGAGCCGATGAAATGCGAGGACGGGCTCACCGTTGCCGTGCTGCTCGATAAACTGCGCCAGCTCAAGCCGGGAACGGCGCTGGCGCTCAATCAACAGATCCTGCCGCGCGAGCAGTGGGAACATCAGCAGGTCAGTGAAGGCGACCAGATCCTGCTGTTTCAGGTTATCGCAGGGGGCTGAGATGTTACGTATTGCCGATAAAGTCTTTGAGTCACATCTGTTTACCGGAACCGGGAAATTCGCATCACCCCAGCTGATGGTCGATGCCATCCGTGAAAGCGGCAGCCAGCTGGTCACGCTGGCGTTAAAGCGCGTGGATCTGCGCCATCACAGTGATGCCATTCTGGCGCCTTTACTGGAAGCTGGCGTCACGCTACTGCCAAATACTTCCGGCGCGAAAACGGCCGAAGAGGCCATTTTCGCCGCCCAACTGGCGCGTGAAGCGCTCGGCACACGCTGGCTGAAGCTGGAAATTCACCCGGATGCTCGCTGGCTGTTGCCCGACCCGATCGAGACGCTGAAAGCGGCAGAAAAGCTGGTACAACAAGGGTTCATCGTTCTGCCTTACTGCGGTGCCGATCCGGTACTCTGCAAACATCTGGAAGACGTTGGCTGCGCCGCCGTTATGCCGCTGGGCGCGCCTATTGGCTCCAACCAGGGGCTGGAAACCCGGACAATGCTGGAGATCATCATTGAGCAGGCCACCGTGCCGGTGGTGGTGGATGCGGGTATTGGCGTACCAAGCCATGCCGCGCAGGCGCTGGAAATGGGGGCGGACGCGGTGCTGGTGAACACGGCCATCGCGGTTGCCGACGATCCGGTCATGATGGCGCGCGCGTTTCGCATGGCGGTGGAGGCTGGCCTGCTGGCACGGCAATCAGGCCCTGGCTCACGCAGTTTTCAGGCGCAGGCCACCAGCCCGCTGACCGGTTTTCTGGAGGCAATCTCATGACCACCTTTACCGACCACTGGCGCCAGCTTAACTGGGACGACATTGCCCTGTGCATCAACAGCAAAACGCCGGTCGACGTCGAGCGCGCACTGAATGCACGCCATCTGACCCGCGACGATTTAATGGCCCTGCTCTCCCCTACGGCCAGCGCTTATCTGGAGCCGATGGCCCAGCGCGCCCAGCGTCTCACCCGACAGCGCTTTGGCAACACGGTGAGCTTTTACGTCCCGCTCTATCTCTCAAACCTGTGCGCCAATGACTGTACCTACTGCGGCTTCTCCATGAGCAACCGCATTAAGCGTAAGACGCTTGATGAGGAGGAGATCGCGCGCGAGTGTGTGGCCATCCGGGAAATGGGCTTCGAGCATCTCCTGCTGGTCACCGGTGAGCACCAGGGCAAAGTCGGGATGGACTATTTCCGCCAGCACCTTCCTGCAATTCGTCGTCAGTTCGCCTCGTTGCAGATGGAAGTGCAGCCCCTGTCGCAGGATGAGTATGCGGAGCTCAAAACGCTCGGACTGGATGGAGTGATGGTCTATCAGGAAACGTACCACGAAGCGACCTACGCACGGCATCACCTGAAGGGCAAGAAACAGGACTTCTTCTTCCGCCTTGAAACACCGGACAGGCTCGGACGTGCCGGGATCGACAAAATTGGCCTTGGTGCGCTGATTGGGCTTTCCGATAGCTGGCGCGTGGATTGTTACATGGTGGCGGAACATCTGTTGTGGCTCCAGCAGCACTACTGGCAGAGCCGCTACTCCATCTCCTTCCCCCGGCTGCGCCCGTGTGCTGGCGGGATTGAACCGGCCTCACTTATGGACGAGCGCCAGCTGGTACAAACGATCTGCGCGTTTCGCCTGCTTGCCCCGGAGGTTGAATTATCGCTCTCAACACGTGAATCACCGGCGTTCCGCGACCGCGTGATCCCGCTTGCGATAAACAACGTGAGCGCATTTTCCAAAACACAGCCGGGCGGTTACGCCGATGATCACCCTGAACTGGAGCAGTTTGCCCCGCATGATGGACGACGTCCGGAAGCGGTCGCCGCGGCCCTGAGCGCGCAGGGGCTGCAACCGGTCTGGAAAGACTGGGACAGCTGGCTGGGAAGAGCCTCGCAATTACGCTGAAACATACTGCAACTCCGCAGAAATAAAACGAGGCGCCACGGAGAGTCACAACCGGATGATTGTCAGCTATCGTCCGGTTTTTTATTGTCATGTGGTCAGCAACGGACGCTGACCAGGGCGAAAAGCTTCTTCCTCGTTTCGCCCTGCCTCTGACTTATCGTGCACACTGAATTTCTGATTTTATGAGTAATTTCTTAGCCATTCTTAAGATAAATCATCTCGTCTGAAATCGTGTTCCGTATAATTCACAGCTAACCGCAGGACTGCGACTATGCTGAGAGGATATCGGCAGACGAAAAGCATTCACCCTCAGGAATGATGTACAACTCATGGCACTTCACAGCAAAAAACTCTCTTTTACCCGGCCAATAATGGCCAGCTTCGCGGGGATACTGTGCAGTTTTGCACTGATCGCTGTCGTGGTTACGCTTTCGCAACGAAAGGATTTTCTTGAGGATTATCATAAAATTAATGGTAATTTCACGCATAATCTGGCGGTTAACTATACCGAATCAATGTTGCGTGAAAACGACTATATTCTTGGTCGTTCTGCGATGTACTTTTCCCGCAACGAAATACTGAATGAGACGCTGAACGTCAACCCGACGCAAGGGTTGCAGATGTTAATGCATTTGCAAAACCTGATGCCGACCGTGTCATCCATCTCGCTGGCCGACACGGAAGGGCATTATTTGCACGTTCCAGAAGCGCCTCCCACGGAAAAGAGTAAAAACGCCGATCCGCGGACTCGCCCGTGGTTTGTCGCCTACGCGGAAGCCAGTATTTTCAGCCATTATACCCACCCTTATATGGACTACTTTACCGGGCATCCAACGGTCACGCTTTATAAGCCATTGATTTCAACAGAAGGCAGACTCAAGGGAACCCTGGCCTTTCATCTTGATTTGGCGTCGATGGGGTATACCCTTCGACAGATGGTGGCCCCTGTACAAGGGGAATTCTTCGTCGTCGAGCGCGACGGAACCGTGGTGCTTCATCCTGACACGGGCGCGCTGTTCAAAAAATACGTGAGCGAAGCGCTGATGGACAAAATGACCAGCGGCGAGGGGCATTTATACGACCGGAAAAGTAAAACCTGGTATTACTACTACTCCTTCACTAACCCGGATTGGTTTGTCATCTACCGGGTCTCTGGCGCGACCCTGACGGATATAACCCGCCACGAAACCACTATCGTTGGCTGGGGATTTGCACTGGCGGCGATTATTATCATTCTCTTCGGTTTGTACCTTCGCCATGCCTCGCGTACCGTGCTGATGCATATTATCAACGCCATCAAAACTGGCGACGTCAGCCAGGCACCGCGTCTGGAAGCGATGCTGAGTCATACCATCCAGTCGAATAAAGAGCGTGAGATGGCATATGTCCGCCAGGCAACCCACGATGCGCTAACAGGCTGCAAAAACCGCCGCGCGTTCGATACCGATGTGGAAGAGTTAATGGCGGCTCAACAGCCTTTCGCACTGGCGCTGGTGGACATCGATAACTTCAAATCAATCAACGATACCTGGGGCCACCTTAGCGGCGATATTGTCCTGCGTAACGTGGCGCGTGAAGGGATCCAGATCATGCAACCGCACCACATCTCGGTGTACCGGTANGGTGGAGAAGAGTTTGCGGTGGTCTTCCAGGCTNCGCAAATTGCTNATGCAATCTCGTTGCTGGAAGCNTGGCGTACCACCATTGAAAAACGCGTCTGGCGNGAAGAAAACCTNCAGGTCACGTTCAGTGCAGGCCTGGGGGAATGGCATTTCGAACCGCTGGAGCAATTTGTCGGGAGCGTGGATAACGCACTTTACAGCGCAAAACAGCAGGGTAAAAACCGTATCCTTCAGACGTCCATCCGTTAATTTCACCCCTCCCACGCTGTCCGTTTCGACGGGCAGCGTGCACTTTCATGCAAAATTGTAACCGGTTTCAGAAAATCACCCATTTCTTTGTGATGCCTGACACACAATCGCGGTAAAGCGGTTGTTGAAGCGGTCTGCACGGGATAATTATCAATAAACACATGTAGATCGAGGCTGATTATGAAGAACATCGTTTTATGCTGTGCAGCGGGAATGTCAACCAGCATGCTGGTTCAACGTATGAAAGACGCCGCGCAGAAAAAAGGGGTTGAAGTCACCATTAAAGCCGTTCCGGTTGCGGAGTTTAAAGATAATATCGCGACGGCTGACATCGTATTGCTGGGGCCACAGGTTAAATACGAGCAGGCTAAACTTCAGGCGCAGGCCGATCCGCTGGGTAAAAAGGTCGCGGTGATCGACATGATGGATTACGGCATGATGAAAGGTGATGTCGTCCTGGAAAAAGCGCTTAAATTACTGGAGTGACCCGTGGAAGATTTAGAAACAACGATCATGGAACTGCTGGTCAACGCGGGAGCAGCGCGCAGTGCTGCCCTTACGGCGTTGCAGATGGCCCGTAAAGGTGACTTTGACGAAGCCGAAAAGGCGATGGAAGAGTCGCGTGAATACGTGAAACATGCCCACACCATCCAGACGCAGCTGATTGGTCTTGATGAAGGGACCGGAAAGCTACCGGTTAACCTGATCACCGTCCACTCTCAGGATCACCTGATGAACGCGATGGTCATTCAGGACCTGGCGGGCGATATGATTGAGCTGTATCGTCGGCTACCGCTGATAAACTGAAAAATATGCAGACATAAAAAAACCCGCCGAAGCGGGTTTTTTATTTGCTGAATCAACGATTACTCGTTGTCAGAACCACCCAGACCTGCGTTCAGCAGCTCTGCCAGGCTCGCGGATGCATCTTCAGCAGTTACCTGCGGTGCAGCTGGCAGTTCGCCTGCAGCACGACGACGCATTCGATCCTGATGGTACGCATAACCGGTACCAGCCGGGATCAGACGACCCACGATAACGTTCTCTTTCAGACCGCGCAGTTCATCACGCTTACCTGCTACAGCGGCTTCGGTCAGGACACGCGTGGTCTCCTGGAACGATGCTGCAGAGATGAAGGACTCGGTTGCCAGAGACGCTTTGGTGATACCCAGCAGATCGCGCGAGAAGGTCGCAGCGATTTTGCCGTTCGCTTCAAGATCGCGGTTAGCGATCTTGACGCGTGAGTATTCAACCTGCTCGCCTTCCAGGAACTCAGAGCTGCCCGCGCTATCGATGGTTGCTTTACGCAGCATCTGACGAACGATAACTTCAATGTGTTTATCGTTAATCTTAACGCCCTGCAGACGGTATACGTCCTGTACTTCGTTAACGATGTAACGAGTAACAGCATGCACACCACGCAGACGCAGGATGTCGTGCGGCGCTTCTGGACCGTCGGAAACCACGTCACCACGTTCTACACGTTCACCTTCGAACACGTTGAGCTGACGCCACTTAGGAATCATCTCTTCGTACGGCTCGCTGCCATCTACTGGGGTGATAACCAGACGGCGTTTACCTTTGGTCTCTTTACCGAAGGAGATGATACCGCTGATTTCAGCCAGGATTGCAGGCTCTTTCGGACGACGTGCTTCGAACAGATCCGCAACGCGTGGCAGACCACCGGTGATGTCCTTGGTACCGCCGGATTCCTGAGGAATACGCGCCAGGGTGTCACCAGAACTGATCTGTACGCCATCTTCCAGCTGTACAATCGCTTTACCCGGCAGGAAGTACTGCGCAGGCATATCGGTACCAGGGATCAGAACATCGTTACCCTGAGCATCAACGATTTTCAGTGCAGGACGCAGATCTTTACCACCGGCAGTACGCTCAGCAGAGTCCAGAACGACCAGAGAAGACAGACCGGTCAGCTCGTCGGTCTGACGAGTAATGGTCTGGCCGTCGATCATGTCAGTGAAGCGGATGAAACCACTTACTTCGGTGATAACCGGCATGGTGTGTGGATCCCAGTTTGCAACGGTTTCACCGCCGGCAACCTGCTCGCCATCACCTTTCGCCATAACAGCACCGTAAGGCACTTTATAGCTCTCTTTGGTACGACCGAATTCGTCGATCAGCTTCAGCTCGGTGTTACGAGAGGTCACAACCAGCTTGCCTGCGGAGTTAACAACAGACTTCGCGTTGCTGAGCTTGATGCTACCTTTGTTTTTCACCTGGATGCTGGATTCAGCAGCCGCACGAGATGCCGCACCACCGATGTGGAACGTACGCATCGTCAGCTGTGTACCCGG
>Ga0065704_10000802_pt1 | contig 13803 bp, 6 predicted proteins | sample SwiRhicommuniRL2_FD_59091 | JGI IMG/M metagenome (GOLD analysis project Ga0065704, IMG submission 59091) | Switchgrass rhizosphere bacterial communities from Rose Lake, Michigan, USA - RL2 v2 (version 2) | ecosystem: Host-associated > Plants > Roots > Rhizosphere > Soil | place: East Lansing, MI
TCCGCTGCCCCTCGGCCTGCTCGACGTTCTGGAGAACTGATATGGATACTTTCGGCTATTTGGGCCAGGGCTTCGGCGTTGCACTGTCCCCCTACAACCTGGTGACNGCCCTGTGCGGCACCCTGATCGGCACCGTGGTCGGCCTGTTGCCGGGCCTGGGCCCGATCAACGGCGTNGCGCTGTTGATCCCCATCGCNTTCGCCCTGGGCCTGCCGCCGGAATCGGCGNTGATCCTGCTGGCGGCCGTGTACCTGGGCTGCGAATACGGCGGNCGTATCAGCTCGATCCTGCTGAACATCCCGGGCGAAGCCTCCACCGTGATGACCACCCTCGACGGCTACCCGATGGCCCGCAAAGGCCTGGCCGGCGTGGCGCTGTCGTTGTCCGCGTGGAGTTCGTTCATCGGCGCGTTTATCGCCACCTGCGGCATGGTACTGTTCGCGCCGCTGCTGGCCAAATGGGCGATTGCCTTCGGCCCGGCGGAATACTTCGTGCTGATGGTGTTCGCGATTGTCTGCCTGGGCGGCATGGCCGGTGACAAACCGCTGAAGACCTTCGTGGCGGCGCTGATCGGCCTGTTCCTTTCCGCCGTGGGCATCGACGCCAACAGCGGCGTGTACCGGTTTACCGGCGATAACATCCACCTCACCGACGGCATCCAGTTTGTGGTGTTGGTATTGGGCTTGTTCTCCATCAGCGAGATCCTTTTACTGCTGGAAAAAACCCACCGTGGCCAGGAAGCAGTGAAAGCCACCGGGCGGATGATGTTCAACCTGAAGGAAGCAGGTTCGGTGTTCGTGGTGAACATTCGTTGCGGCCTGCTCGGTTTCATCATGGGCGTGCTGCCCGGCGCGGGCGCGACCCTGGCCTCGGCCGTGGCCTACATGACCGAGAAACGCCTGGCCGGTGCCAGCGGCAAATTCGGCCAGGGCGACATGCGCGGCCTGGCGGCACCGGAAACTGCCATCGGCGCGTCCGCCTGCGGTGCCCTGGTACCGATGCTGACCCTCGGCGTTCCCGGGTCGGGCACCACCGCCGTGATGATCGGCGCCCTGTCGCTGTACAACATCACCCCCGGCCCTCTGCTGTTCCAACAGCAACCGGACATCGTCTGGGGCCTGATCGCCTCGTTGTTTATCGCCAACATCATGCTGGTGATCCTCAACATCCCGATGATCCGCATCTTCACGCGCATCCTCGCCGTGCCGAACTGGGCGCTGGTGCCGGTGATCGCGATCATCACCGCGATCGGTGTGTACGCGGTGCACGCCACCACCTTCGACCTGTTCCTGATGGTCGGCATCGGCATCTTCGGCTACATCCTGCGCAAGCTGGACTTCCCGCTGTCGCCGGTGCTGCTGGGCTTTATCCTCGGCGGCCTGATGGAGCAGAACCTGCGCCGNGCGCTGTCGATTTCCAACGGTGACCTGCAGATTCTCTGGTCAAGCCCGATCACCTTCGGGGTGTGGGTACTGACCGCGTTGATGCTNGCCTTCCCGCTGGTGCGCATCTACCGCAAACGTGCCCTGCAGCGTCGTGCCGTGGCCGATGTCTGAGGNCACNTTTAAACATTGGTGGGGAACACCGCTGGTCGGCCTGGCCGGCGGTTACCTGGCCAGCCTGGTCGGCTGGCCTTTGCCGTACATGGTCGGTTCCTTACTGGCGATCATCCTCGTGCGTTGCCTCACGCCGTGGCAGTTGGCGGAGATTCCCGGCGGGCGCAAATGCGGCCAATGGGTGGTGGGCATCGGCATCGGCCTGCACTTCACCCCGGTGGTGATCGAACAGGTGATGAGCCACTTCGGCCTGATTTTCTTCGGTGCGTTGGTCACCAGCCTGTCGAGCGTGGTCGGCGTGTGGTTGATGCGCCGCAGTGGCGAAGACCGCGCCACCGCGTTTTTCTCGAGCATGCCGGGCGGTTCCGGGGAGATGGTCAACCTCGGCTCGCGCAATGGCGCGGTACTCAGCCGTGTCGCGGCTGGGCAAAGCCTGCGCGTGCTGGTGGTGGTGCTGTGTGTGCCGGCGATCTTCAAGTATTTGCTGGGCGGCGGTGCGCCGCAGTTTCATCCGGCGCCTGTCAGTTGGGCGTGGCTGGCGCTGCTGTTTCCACTCGGTGCACTGGTGGCCTGGGGCTGGCAGCGCTTGCGCCAGCCTAACCCGTGGTTGTTCGGCCCCTTGCTGGTCAGTGCGACGGCCAGCGTGGTGTGGGACCTGCATATCGGCCTGCCCGACGGCGGCAGCCAGATCGGCCAGTGGTTGATTGGCAGCGGGTTGGGCTGTCACTTCAATCGGCAGTTCTTCCGTCGAGCGCCGTCGTTCATGGGCCGCACCTTGATCGGCACGGCCTTGACCATGGCGCTGGCAACGTTGGCGGCAGTGGGCTTGAGCGCCCTCACCCATCTGGATTTGCGCTCGCTGACCCTGGGCATGATGCCCGGCGGGATTGCCGAGATGAGCCTCACGGCCGAGACCCTGCAACTGTCAGTGCCGTTGGTGACGGCGATGCAGGTGATGCGCTTGTTGTTTGTGCTGTTTCTGGCGGAGCCACTCTTCCGGCACTGGAACCGGCAGCTATAACCCTCCTGTTTCAAGGGCCCGTTCTGGGCCACTGACCATTGGTCGGCACTGTCATTTCTCACAGCTATCCACGCTGCCTGGGACGGCGCTAAGTTGCTGAAACGACGAATGCGCAATCGACATTCCAGTCGTATCCCTCGTGCATGACAAAGGATTAGCTATCATGAGTCTTGATATTGATCTTAGTACCGATCTGCAATCCACCCACCTTCCTGCCGTGACTCCAGCACCTCCGAATGCCGACGATGAAGACGAGCTGGATGTGGACCTGTCCGCCCCCCAACGCCTGCTCCCCCAATACTTCGCTCCCCCCCAGTCAACTCAAGACGTGCTGACCCCGGCAGACTTCGCCAGAGTGCCGTTTTCCAGCCTGCCCCTTTACATTCCGGGGCTGACATCCGGTGTTCAAGGCTTTGATGGCGGCATCAACAAAGCGGCACTGGAAGTGCACCGTGAGGCGGGCCTGTTATGCATCCTCTTGCCTTACCTGGATATGGCTGATGGCGATTTCATCGAGTTGTTTTGCGTTGACACGGTCGTGCCGGCCGCTATCTACAACGTGACCAGTGATGATGTCGCAAAAGGCCGGGCAATTCCGCTCTATATCCGTCGTTCACGTCTGACCGACGGCACGGTCACCCCGGTGTTCATGAGAGCCACGTTCACTGGAGGGGGCTCCGAAGAAACCACTCGGTTAAGATTGAAGGTCGATACCGTCCCGCCTGCTGGCCGTAATCCGATTGCCAGCACCCTGCAGAATGAAAACCTGCCCATGCCGATATTTCCACAGGCAATCGTTGATTTCGGCGTGACCGATGCCGATGCACAGCACGGCGTGCCTGTTACATTCAGGTTCTACCCGGTCGATGACGGCCAGCCCGCCAACACTTACCGCGCAACACGCGACCGTATTCGCCTGAGCATTGGCGGGGCATTTGCACCCATTCCGCCCCTCTCCGACGCCCAGGCGGCTGGGCGTGACGATATCACCGTCATACTTTATTACGGGTTCTGGCAGCAAGTCGGCAGCGGTTCGCATGTGTGCGAATACGAGGTCATCGATGAAGTGGGCAACGCCTCTCAAGGATGGTCGCCGCCCCAGTTGCTCAATGTCCGTCTCAACGATGGCGCCGAGCCCTTGCTGCCGGCGGCGTTTGTCCTGGAAGCACCCGCGGGCACGCTCAACCACGATGGACTCAATGGCGCGAATGCGAGCATCTTTGTATCCACTCCGTCTCCGAACTTCATGGCCGGTGACATCGTGCGAGCCACCGTCGTGGGTCGTACGGTCAGCGGAAACCTCATTATCACCACGTATGATTCCCCGCCCCTGACAGCTCCCAGCTTTGTCATCATCCCTTGCCCTAACGAAGACTTGCGCAAGCTGATCGGAGGACGCTTCCAGCTGTCCTACGAACGCGTGCGCAGCGGCGTGCCGAACCGGCCATCCGAAAGCAGCATCGTGCAGGTGATCGGTACGCCCATCGAAACCGACCTACGTGCGCCCATCGTCATCGAAGCCAATGGGGATGTGATCGACCCACAACTGCTGGCTGTCAACGTCGAAGTGCTGGCGTATGACGGTCGGGATCCGTTCGACCTGATTACCCTGATCCTCGACGGCACCTACGCCAATGGCAGTCGCTACTACCGGGAAATCGACAAGCCGGCGGGCACCGGCGCTATCCTGTTCCGACTCAACAACGGCCCCAACGGCGACATCGCCAAACTGGAAGGGGGCACGTTGCGGGTCCTCTATAAGGTAACCAACGCCGAGGGCAGCCGCACCTCGCTGGATGCGACGTTCAACGTCGGCAGCCCGGTCGCCTCGTTGCCCGAACCTCTGGTAGAAGAAGCGCCCCCACCGCTGTATCAATTCGACCCGGCCGTGTCACTCGGCGATGCCCAGATCCTGGTCAAGAGCAATCCCGACTTCCACGTAGGCGACACCGTCGTCCTGCACTGCGAAGGCACTGCCCCCGGCGGTACCCAGCCACCGAAACGCTTCCCTATCCAGAGCTTCTGGGTCGGCCGCGACCTGCCCTTCACACTTGAGCGCCGCTTCATTACGCCCAACCTGGGCCAGAGCATGCGCATCTACTACACCCGCGAACGCGATAACACACTGACGCGCTTCTCGCTGCCGGTGAACATGGGGGTCGGTTCCAGGCTGCTGCTGCGCGCACCGACAGTCGTCGAGGCCACGGTGACAGGCACCGATATCGCCACGCTAAACCCACTGCACGTGCTGCCGCCGCGCCCAGAAATCGTGACCATCCGCGTGATCACTGACACGCTGCCACCGAGTGCGGATATCAAGGTGTACATCATCGGCAAACCGGGGGTCGGCTCGCCGGATATCCCGATTAAACCGGCGCGGCCCGAACCCGGCGGAAACTACACCAGCTTTACCGTGCCCAGCGACTTTGTCGGCGCGTACCTGGGTGGGGAATGCACGGTGTTTTACAACCTGATTGAAATCGGCAAGACCAGCAAGTCCGATGACCTGACGCTGAAAATCGAAGCATTGGCGCCGCAGGAACTGGACCTGGTGACCATTCCAGAAGCGGTGGGCAACCAGGTGGAGACCGGCAAGTCCTACACCGTGCTGGTACAAGGATGGCCGTTCATGCGCCAGGGCCAGGCGGTTTGGATCGACCTGTTCAGCAGCAGTCATCTGGACTTACGGATCGCAGTGCCGGTCAGCAGCGAGGAGTTCACGGACAAACGCATCCGGGCACCGATACCGGCCAGTTACCTGCGAAGCCTGCACGAAGGTGACACGCTCAGAGCCCAGGTGCTGGTGTCGCTGGATGGCACCGGCTACAAGTCTTCGGCTACGCCGTTGACACTTTCGCCGGCGTACAGGGTGAAGAAGGCATCGGGAGTGGTTGAAGGGGCAATCGCGGTGGGCAACACACCCAACCACCTTGCGCTGAGTTCTGACAATTCGACACTCTATGTGGCCAACTTTGGCAGTAAGACGGTATCTGTCATCGATACCGCTACACGGAAAGTGACACACACGATCTCGCTCGCAACAGCACCTCGCGGCATAGCCATTCATCCGAACGGCCAAACCTTGTATGTCAGCGTTGAAACGGCTTGGGCGACGCTTGCCATTGAGACTGAGAACTTCCAGACAATAAAAACCATTAGTGGAGATGCTTATTGTTCAGCGATGCGCCTAAACCCTACAGGTTCACGTCTATATGTAGGTAATGATTACTACCCCTTTACACAAGAAATCGAAACTTCAACTAATACATCAGTAAGACGTCTCTCCGGCAACTACTATTATGCAAATGCGATTACCACTAACCGTTCTGGCAGTCGAGTTTACACAACGGGTTACTATGTAAGTGAGTTCAATCAATCTAACGGCACGCTTTTAGGCAGTTATCACAATGGGTCTACAGAATCCAAAGGTATTGCCTACAGCCCTACTGAAGAAGTCCTCTACGTGACAACCTATGGTTCGACGCCTACCAATGGCACCCTGAATATGCTTTCAGCAACGACCACCCCGCCCTCTCTTATCAAGAAGATCGAGAGCCTTCACCAGCCTTGGGGAATAGCATTCGCACCAAACGGCGATAAAGCCTATATGTGCCTGCATGCAGACAACTCGATAAAAATCATCGATACGACAACCCGACTCATCACTGGAGAAATCAATACCACCACCCACCCGCTGGATCGTCCAAAAGAAATTGTTATCAGCTCTGATGGCGGGGTGGCGTACGTTGCCAACTCCGGAAATAACAATGTCATTATCGTCAGCCTTTAAGCCATAAAAAATGCCCCCGTTCTTTCGAGCGGGGACATTTTTTTATTACCGGTACAGTTTGAACTGCCACCAAACCCTGGATTCACCGACTTAGAAATCGTACCGCAACCCCACGTTCACCCCATAAGGCTGCTTGATATTCTTGCCGACGCTGTGCTCCATGTCCGCATGCAGCTTCAGGTTCTGCGATACCGACATCGCCACACCCGCGCCGACCTTGAAGCGCGAGCCGGACAGGTCGTTGTTGAAGGCATTATCGTTAACGAACACCTTGTTGCTCTGGTCGAACTCATGGGCTACCGCAGCCTTCAGGTACGGTTGCAGCACACTGCCGCTTTCCAGCTGGATATTGCGCCCCACCGTGGTGCCCAATTCGGCAATCACCGTGCTCGAACGATCACCCTTGGCATCCAGGCCATTGTCCAGCGTGTAGCTCTGGGCCTGGGTAATCACCGCGTCCACCTTGCCGTAAGGCTCGACGAAGAAATCATCGTCCAGCTTGATGTGCCGGCCGACTTCCGCCGATGCACCTACCGCGTTTTGCGTGTAATTGCCCTTGGCTTTCTTGCCGTCGCTCATGGCCACCTTGGACTCGTTGTGCAGGCGGTTGAATTTGAGTACACCGTCGAAGTAAAAGCCGCTCTCGGCATCCATCCAAGTGGCATAGCCGCCCACATAGTAGCTGTTGATGGTGGCACTGCTGCCTCGGTTCAGATCCAGGTCCGAGCTGCTGTGACCGGCCATGGCACCGATCAACCACTGTCCGTCGCCACCCTCTACCGGTACATCGGCCCCCAGGGTGAAACCACGTTGCGTCTGGTTGTAACCCAGGCCGGTCGTGTCGTTGGACACCTCGTATTTGTTGCCATAGGCGCGGGTCCACAGGCCTGCGGATTTGCCGTCGCTGAAGCGCAACTCGCCCATACGGGTGCGCAGGGTGGTCATCTCGCCCAGCAACACGGTCGGCGCGGCGTTGAACAACGCCAGCACGGAGTTGGTGCTCGGGCTGATGACTTTGCTGTCCGGGTCGAGGTACCAGTCCTTGCTCTCGTTATCGTCGATCAGGCTGTAGGAGTAGGTGCCCACATCCACACGATCGCCCAACAGGCTGAACCTCGCGCCGCCATCGGCGGTATGCACCACGTGCAGACGGTCATCGCGCAATGGGTCGGCGCCGCTGCTGGAAATCAACAGCTTGTGGTCACCCGACGAAGTACCGGTAACGTTGAGGAAGTCGCCGGTCAACGTGGAGAAATCCGCACTCATGTGGAAGGTGCCGTTGCCCGACAGGTTGTTCACATCCAGTTGGTAGAACGTACCGGTGTCACCGAACTTGACGTTACCGCCGCTCAGCGACAGGTCGCCCAGTTGCTGGTTGTCGACCATCACCCACGTCGCGTCATTGTTGATGGCCAGCTTATCGACACTCTCCAGGCGGCCAGTCAGGATCGAGCCGTTGTCGAGGCCAACGCTGGCCGTGCCGCCGTTGTTGATCACGTCGCCATTCATGATCGCGCGGTCCAGGCTCAAGTCCAGCACACTCGACGTGCCGACTTGAATGTTGCCGCTGAGGGCCGTGCTACTGACGCGCATGTCAGCGGAGCCGCCGTTGGTCAGTTCCAGCATATTGCCGTTGCCGCCCACCAGGGTAGAGCCGTTGGCGACGTTGATCTGGGTCCCCCCCGGGTAGTCCACCAGGATCGCCGCGCCCGTTTCACCCACCACGTCGGTGTTATTGAGGGTCAATATGGAGGGGTTGTCCTGAGTCGGCAGGCGGTAGGCCACAATGCCGTTGGTGCCCCCGACAATGAGGCTGTTGTTGGCCGTCAGTTGGCCGTCATACGACGACAAACCCGTCTTGCCGCCATAGACATTGGTGCGGTCCAGCGTCAAGGTGCTGGAACCGTTGAGCAGGATGCCGTCGGTCGCGCCTTCAATCAGGCTGTTGCTGATCTGGACGCTGGAGCCTTGGGTGCTCAGGGAACCCACAATCATGCCGGCGCCGCCGGCACTGGAAATATACGCCCCGTCAATGTTGGCCTGGCTGCCGTAGAGGGCAACACCCACCTCACCGTCGAGGGTCGTTTTCACTTGCCCACCGGTCATGTTGAACGTCGAGCCGTAGGCCGTAACGCTCACGATATCCGCGCCGTTGGCGGTCAACGTGGCATCGGTGACTTTATAGCGGTCACGCTGCGAGCTCTCATCGATAACCACGTTCTGACCAGGATGAATATCCACAGCCAAGGCTTGTGTAGCGACCAGGGAAAACGGCATGACCGCCATGACCTTAATTGCAGTGGCGAGTCGTGATAAAGGAAAAGACGTTTCGTTACTCAAGGGCAGTACCTCTATTCGGATGACTGAACAAGCCAATCGATTACAGGACCATCGACTCAGGCTTTCAGAGGCGCAAAGAGTACGGAACGAAGAGGGCGATGCATGTCAGCCGATTCCAAGAGCGCGTAGGACTTATCCTAATCACGCACCAGTAAAGGAGACTTGATAGAAAGGAAACTAGGGCGGGTGATAAAACCACACGAACCGTTGAGGCAACCCTCACCGGTTCGTGCATTTCAAACAGCGAGTAATGGATTATCCGCAGATAGTCCCATCGCCTCTACGACGAGTTAAATACACCACTGTGGGGTCGGACTCTCCCTGTGTTACGCCATCAGCCTTGAGAACTCGATAGTAGGCTTCGATACGGCCTAGCGTAACGGGTTGGATAAACACCGGGAAAGGCACGGTACGAAGCTCGCCTGGGTGCCCCGGCACATTGTGATCCCCCGTGACCGTGACTGGATCAAAGGCATGTTCAACCGTGATGATCGTGGAATTGAGATCATCAGGACCGTAGACCACCCACACCAGAGTGACCTTATCACCGGTACGCAGGTTCTCAGGGTCGAGGATCTTCGTGCTGATGCCATTGGTAACACCCTGGTCGCAGGTGATGACGAATAATCCTTCGCCTGCAGGTAGCGCATCAGGAAATACGATGGGCGCAAGATCGGTGAGTTGGCTGGCAAACACATCAACCGGCGTCTCCAACGAGAAGATAATGTTGCCATTGACCCCGTTATTGAGCTCGTACCACACCGGTAGGTTTTCGCCGTTACCGCCCTGGGCAATCACGTTTGCCGGAACGGTAATTACGAACTCTGCGGCGCTCTCGTCCGCCAATGTCACGGTGTAGGGCGGCGTGAGGGCCGGTATGCCTTTCCAGAAGATCTGAATCCTGTGCCCTGCGCGCGCTCCGGGGTAGACAGCAAAGCGTGCGGTAGCATTGCCCGTGTCTCCCGGCCCGATCTCGTTGATCAGACCTTCCGAAGACTCTATCTCGATCAGGTCCAGGTTAGGATTGACAGGGCCTGGGTCTTCAGGAATCCCACCCGCCGAGGTCAGGTCCACATCCACCGTGAGGGTGGTTGAATAGGGCGAAACGCCCCCCGCACGAACCACCCGGTAACGGACGTCTGCCTGATAGGGAGCGTCCAGTCCACCCGCGTCCCTGAGGATATCCCACGGGATGGGGACCCTCTGCGGCCAGGACACTGACGGCAAGGTATAGGTGATCACCAGGCCGTTGAAGTCAATCTGGATATCATCACCCACTTGGGCATTGTCATAGCCATCGATAAAGACTTCCGCCCTTCCCAGTTGCACATCGGTGAGGTCAAGAGGCGCTTCTGGAATGCGAGGGGGTTGCAGGTTGGCTGGGAAGGGGTCCGTCACTACCGTCACATGCGTCAGTTCCGGCGGCCAAGAAGTGTTGTTGCCAGCACGGTCCGTGTATCGGTAGGCAAGATATTTCATGCCGGCGCCTTGCGCCACAATCTGAGCGGTGGTCAACGTAAGAATAAACGGTGCGGTGGTTCTGGTTAAAGGCGCATTGAAAATGGGAGTCGGGGTAGGGAACCCCCAGTACACCATCACCATATCACCCTCTTGGGGGTCAAGGCGGCCGGGGACGGTCAACTCAAGTTGATTGCCGTGCTCCGCCAACCCCTCCAGTGTGATTAAACCGTCCACCACCCAGGCTGGTAGGCCAATAGCTTCGGGGATGATTCGGGCGTTGGGATCGAGGCGGTCGATCGTCACTCGCGTATTGCCCGAACGCTCATCGGCGCCCACCCCCACAAACACCTCATAACTCAGCCTTTTCTCGCCGTGCTCGCCAATGTCCTGTTCCGGAATCGAAAATGTATAAGGCCAAGTATGCGCGGACAACGGTTTCGTAAAGGGAATACGCGCGCCATAGGGCGTTCCATTAATATAGAGCTGCAGATTATCCGGGTTGGAACCCGGAATCGGAAAGGTATCGGTCCAGCTATCAATTTCACACTGGACACCCTGTTGATAAAGCGTGGCCAGCCGCATCAAGTTAGGCTGCCCACCGGGGATATCAGGGAGCGTATTGACGACGCGCAAGTCGTCGACCGCATACGCCCCACCCGGCGAATAACCTCGCGGATGTCGTTTCAATAGAGCATCCGTCGGCTGAGTGGGTGGGGTTTGGTTATTTGAGTTTGCCATCGGTATGTACTCGAAAGGTTAAGGACTGTGCTCGCCCAATGCAATTGAACCAAGGACAGATTAATTAAACGCCTTTTAACTTCGAGGCACAGCCTGTCAAATCTGACAGATGCACAATATGAAAAAGTGTGCTTGAAAATAACAACCTGCGATTGGTTGTTTTTAATAACTCACTCATGCGCAAACATAATCGGCTAGTAACATAAAATCTAACCCGACATAGCCTCGCGACTTGGAAGTCCCTCATAGCCAATAGCGCTGCGCCATTGGTCGAAAATCAAGGTAAAAAAAGAGGGCTTGCGCCCTCTTCTTTGTCATTGCTTGCACAGGTCACATTTTACTCGACGGCCCCAGGCAGGTGCCCCCACCCGGCCGTTTCAGATCGATGTAAATCAGCTTCCTCAACGATAGCCCTGTAGGCCCCGTGGCCTTGTACAGTCGGTAAGAAACAACTGCAGACCCCCATTCGGCAACGAGACCTGGAAGGGTAATCAACGGATTGAAGGGCAGGATCTGGATTTGCGCCACACCGATGTCACGATCATCACTCGTCAGTAGGTGATCGAACCACACATCCGTGCCATCAAAATGCTCCCCATTGCCATTTTTGCTCGGGTAGCTTTTCCAATACAGCCGAACCGTGTCGCCGACCTCGAAATGCTGCGAGTTCCAGTCTATTCCCAGGAACACCCCCTCCCAAGGCTCCGGAGTGGTGCCGCAGGCCACAAAGTCGCGGGTACTGTCATTGAGCAACCGAGGCCGCTGCAAGCCAATCAACGTATCGAACTCCACCCGTACCGGCGTGAACGGGCTGCGTTGACGATTGACGCCATTGTCAGTCCAGTAGTAGACCTCAAGCGCTGGATTGGAGCCGGTCGACACCACTGTCCAGAGCACCTGGATCGTGACCAACTGCCCTGCAACATCGCCTGGCTGCACCACATACTCGCCGGCATAAGTGTCATCATTGCCCCAATACAACTCCAGCCTCTCACCCACGACAGGGTTAAAAAACAGGGGAACCTCCACCGGGACTGGCCCCGGCTCATCGACAGCCGTAACGACATTATCCCCAGAACGGCCTTTTACGGTGACCCTCTCCAAACCGGGATTGATCGGGTCAGGGCCAATGGGCGAAACGCCTGCAACCGAAAGGTCGACCAGGTAGAAGCTGTCGGGAGAGTTCTTCGATGCCGTCCCCCGCCGGTACAGATAGCGCACCCGTACCGGGTAAGTATTGTCGAAGCCGCCGTCAGCCAGAATCGGCCAGGGCACCGGCACTGGAATGGGCCACTGCTGCACCGCGCCGATGGTAATCGGTCCAAGGGCATGGGTGTTCCAGAACGGAAAAATTCGGTCCCCAGGGGCTGCGTCGGTGATCTGTGGAATCGACACAGTGACACCTTGGCGCACGTCCTCCAGGTTGATCAAGCCATCCGCCTCGGCCAAGGGCACCAACGGCCGCGGCAGGTCGGGCAGCGTTGCCAGTGACACGTTCAGCGTCACCGGCTCGGAAAACGGCCCCACCCTACCGGCTCGATCAGTCAGGGTGTAGGAAGCAAAACGTTGCCCCGGGCCGCTGGTACGCACAAATGCCTCGGGAAAGGTGAACTCGATAGGCGCACCTTCAACATGCGACCGCTCGATAACAACGACACCCACCAGGTTGACGTCGGGAAATTCGCCCCAGTAGTACCTGACGACATCTTCAGTCCGAATATCCAGCCACCGCGGTACGATGGCCGGCACCCCGCCATTGCGGACCAGATAGTCATCTGTCACTTCAACCAGGACCTCATCCTCAAACTCCAGCGGCAAGCCGGGGTTATCAAAATTGGGCGCAGTCTTGTCGATATTGATAAACGTCGGGAAGGATTCAGTCAGCGGCACAAACGCCGAGCTGACTCGATAATTCAAACGCCGAATGCCCCCGGTAGACAGGAGGTGAGCGGGTAATGCCTGAGTCAATGGAAACACCACGTCGGGGTCGTACGGCCCCGGGATCGTGTGCGTATGTTCGACCTCCCCCTGCCAGAGGTACTCCACCAACGTGGGAACTGCGAAGTTGGAATGATGGACCGGCCAGACCCTCTCGATCGTCACCAGCAAATCCTGGTCCTGCAGGCTCACTGGCAGGGTGTACGCCGCCTCATCCCACAGCAACGGCAGTGCCTGGCTCGGGATGGGGTTGTCCAGGCTCATGATCGACTCGGAACGTTTGCGCGGGGGGCGCTTATCGTCAGCCGGCTGCCGCGGGTCAACGGGCTGGGCGTCAGAGGGCAGATTCGACTCGGACATGTTTAATCTCCTTGAGCAATCAATCGATGATCGACCATTGACTACCGTTCTGGTGTTCGCCAGATCGACAAGGCCAAGGAGATTATTAAATGCGCAAAACGACCTACCCGATACTGTCGGAAATAACAGGTAGGGCGTTCCAGTCAGACCGGTGGTAGCGCCCAATCAATGGGGGTTTCTCCGTTTTGCTGAAGAAACTTGTTGGTGCGGCTGAAATGTCCGCAGCCCAGGAATCCGCGATACGCCGACAACGGCGACGGATGCACCGACGTCAGCACCAAATGCTTGGTGGCATCGACCAGCTTCTGCTTGCCCTGGGCATGGGCGCCCCACAGCAGGAACACCAGGTGCGGCTGGTGCTCGCTGACCACCTCGATAATNCGATCGGTAAAGAATTGCCAGCCCTTGCCGGCATGGGCATTGGCGTTGGCACGNTCCACGGTCATGGTGGTGTTGAGCAGCAACACGCCCTGGTCGGCCCAGNTNTGCAGGCAGCCGTGGTTGGGGATGTCGATGTTCAGGTCGCGCTTGAGCTCTTTGTAGATATTGACCAGGGACGGCGGCGCCGGCACGCCCGGTTGTACCGAGAAGCACAGGCC
>Ga0065704_10000706_pt1 | contig 13800 bp, 8 predicted proteins | sample SwiRhicommuniRL2_FD_59091 | JGI IMG/M metagenome (GOLD analysis project Ga0065704, IMG submission 59091) | Switchgrass rhizosphere bacterial communities from Rose Lake, Michigan, USA - RL2 v2 (version 2) | ecosystem: Host-associated > Plants > Roots > Rhizosphere > Soil | place: East Lansing, MI
GTTATTATTTTTTACTTTGTTCTCTGATGCGCTATCCATTGAGCCTCCCGATCTTAGTGGCGGAGGAGCTGTCTTTGCACCCTCCACGATGCCCATGGCTACGATCCCGGCCGCTACATATGGATCAATATCTTTAGCGACCGTACAATGATAGTGAAAAACAATTGAACAAACGATTATGCCGGCCCCGGCGCCATTCAGATGATCAAGACCATGATTTTTCATGATTTCGTGATAACGGTCCTGAAATTCCNNCTGCACCTGAGCCACCTCNATTCGAGGTTTATCCTGTTCAGGAAATACCGTCACCANAGGCTTCGACATTACATCAATTCCATTTTGTTTGCAATAGTATGCAAATAAATTTATCAGTTGTGGCCAGGCTTCGTTGACCTCGTTTGAAAGGACCACAACTCCTGGGGCAATGTCATTTTTATAGTTTAATGATCTGTACAGGCTTGTTCCCGCCAGCCGGGCAGCAGTGGAGAGGACCGTCCCAGCATGAGCGCCCTCTTTTGAAAATCGTTCCTGCAACAGGTTTACCACTTCCCTCGCCGCGTCATAACGCTTTTTCTGCATCTCTGGTGAGAGAAGAGAGTCATCATTCCTGGGTGGTTTCGACGGTTGTTTTTGAGGGGACTTCCTGAACAGGTCTGAAAGCGGCATGTTTACTCCATTTGTCATGCCAATGATAATCGTGTGTTCCCAACTATAGATTTATAGATATGTTACGCAAGTTCCTACAACAGGAAGGCGCGGATGCTAGCCTGTGCCTAATTGCTCGACGCGCTTCCGCACCAACCACAGGGGAACAATAGCAAACCCGGCTGTCACCGCGCAACCCAGAATCAACCCGATACCATAACCATAGCTGATGGGAAATTTCAGAACATTGGCAAGGCCCAGGGGAGCAACAAACAGACCGAAGCTGATCGGCAGATACAGCATCGAGACGATCTGCCCGAGGCATCCCATGGCACCTCCGCTCATGCGACGCGGATCCTCCCACGTGAAGTTTGCGCCGGCCACGCCAAACGACAACAGGATGCCGGTCATCCCTGCCAGGCACATGATCGTAGCGACGAGGCCATACACAAACACAAGCAGGGGAAGTCGTTGTACGACGGAGATGATGGTGAGGAAGACCAACCCAAGGCTCAGTGCAGGTACATAGGCTACGAGGAATTTCGAAGCCAGTAAATGCCAGACGCGCACGGGGGAAACCTTCAACATCCAGTAATTCCGGCCTTCATGTGAAAAACCCATGCCGGCTAGTCTGGATAAAAGCATCCAACCCACGAAGAGGGACATCCCAATATTGCCATAGGCCAGAACGGTTCGAAACGAATCCATGAACCAGCTCGGCGCTGCACCTCTTCCACCCGGAGGTTCCCCATTACCACGCAGCAGGAACAGTGTGTAGAGCGCACCAAATATCACGGGTGAAACCAATTGGGACAGGTTGCGCAGGTCGCGCCGCAGGGTGAGAAAATCTTTTTGAACGATGGCAAGCACCGGCTGGGGAAGGAGACGGGCAAGTCTTAATCCAATCCCATTGGTATTGGCCTTGTTTGTTTGGGATGGACGCGTCATCTTTTTGCGAGCGACGACCTGCATCCTGGCCCAACCCGAGTAATACCAGCGTTCGGCCGTGATCAGGGCGAATAAAAATACAACCATGGCAAAGCCAAGCGTCGCTCCGAGGAGCAGGCTGCCTGAGAGCCACTGTCCTTCTCCCAGCGCCACCAGCCCCTGACCCGCCCAATTCAATGGCAGCCAGCGAACATTCGAAAGGAATAAGATACCCGCCAGGCGTGTCCCTGAAATATTGAAATCCCTGCCAAAGGAGTTGGCAAAGTTGCCCAGCTGTGAACAGAGCAGCCCAAGCATCGCGCCCATAAACCCAAGGATTTCAGCAGCCCGCCGCGGAGGCAGGACGCGGACCACCAGCATGACCAGTAGTGACGAAAGTCCAGAAGCCGCCAGGGCCAGGAAGATCATCAACAGGATGACAAGCGGATAATAGCTAATGTTATAACCGTTGGAGATGCCCAGGCCAAACAGGATGGGAATGCCAAACAGGGAAAAGAGGGCGAAATTCGGCAGGACCGCCTGAAACAACTTGGCAATAAAAACAGCCCGAATGGGGACGGGCGTGGCAAGCAAAAAGTCCATATCGCCTGAAAGATACAGGGCCTGCAATAAGACACCGAAACTGGTCAGTAACGTCATAATGAATAAGGTGGTCAACGTCAATGTGGGGATGGATGCCAGGATGCCACCCAGATCAATGCCAGCCGATTGAACAAATTCAGGCGAATGTACAATACTTAACAACCAGCGGCTCACCGATAGAATGAAGTATGCAAATCCGAGGATCAGTCCCCAGAGAACGATGTTTCTGATCTTGGTTCTGAGTTTGGCATGACGGAAACTGTTATAGCTGATTCGGATGCGCAGGAACAGCAATTTCAAAACAGCCGGCAGGACCCGCGCATCCGGTGGACGCATCAAGGAGGAATTGGTAAGGTTCATTTCAGGAATTCAGCAATCTCGGTTTCTTCTGCGCCACCTGTCAGGTCCAGGAAGATATCTTCCAGGCTGGTCTGACCGGTCTTATCCAGCGCCCGCAGTTCATCCATGCTGCCCTGTGCGATCAGCTGACCCTGGTTGATGATCCCAATGCGGTCGCACATGCGCTCGGCGATTTCAAGGATGTGAGTGGATAGCATCACCGCCGCGCCGCGGTCCGCCAGTTGACGCAGGATATCCTTGATCAAACGCGCAGACTTGGGGTCGAGCCCCACGGTCGGCTCATCGAGCACCAGCACGCGAGGGTCGTGCATCAGCGCCGCGGCTAGTGAAGCCTTCTGCTGCATGCCGTGACTGTACGAGTCGACCGTATCATCGGCGGCACGCGCCAGGTCGAACATGCGCAATAACTCGTCGATGCGGTGCGCAACCTGAGTGCGGTCAAGATTGTAAAGATCGCCGACAAAACGGAACAACTCGCGACCCGTCAGTTTGGCGTATAGATTGGGCGTATCGGGAACGTAGCCACAGGCGGCTTTCGCCAGGATGGGTTGAGTCTGGACGTCATATCCAGCTACCTTAACGGCCCCGGAAGTGGGCTGCAGCAGCCCAACAATCATTTTGATGGTGGTGGTCTTGCCCGCGCCATTCGGGCCAAGAAAACCGAATACCTCTCCACCATATACATTAAAGCTGACGTTATTCACAGCGACCTTATCGCCGTATCGTTTGATCAGGTCGCGAGTTTCGATCAGGATTTCAGGCATGAGTTCTCCCGGTGGCCGGAAAGAGTGGCCACCGCACTTATTTTATACGCAATTGGGAGGAAAAGTATGCGTCAGGATGACACGTTTTGACTTGAAGTACAATACGACCATGATCCTGATTTTATTGTCAACAAACTGGATTAATTTATGCCTGAACTGACAACCGATTTTCGGTCGCTGCCGGAAGAATACCAGTATGTCATTCGACTGGCACAGGACACATATAAAATTACTGTGGCTCCGCTGCAGTTATTGGTTGGGGGATGGTCAGGCGCGGTCGTCTATCTTGTAAGTGTTTCTTCCAATGAAACCAGGCGGGTCGAGCATTGCATCCTGAAACTGGATCGCAAAGGCAAATCCGCGAAATCCGATGAGATCACCCGGCACAATACCGTGATGAACAAGTCCACGCCTGAGTTTGCCCGCGCCCACATTGCCGAATTGGTCTTTGACCGCGTCGAGCATGAGGGCGCCATCGCGATCTTTTACCGGATTGCCGGCCAATCCCTGCTTAAGTATCGTCCCTTATCGAACTACGGACAGCAAAGCCAGCTCAAAACTATTTTTACAGCAACAAACACTGTTCTGTTGGAAGAGTGGAACCAAAATCAAACCTTTGAGCAGGCGGTTCATCCACAAAAGGTGTTGGAAAAGTGGCTGGGCTTTCGTCTCGATGCAGGTGGGAATATCGAACGCTTCCTCCAAGAGACCTGCGGGGTCGATCCAGCGGTCGCAGGCTTTCTTATCAGCGGACATGTTTTTCCAAATCCATTACTCCATGCGCGCAGGCCTGAACAATGGAGCAAGGCTCGTTCTATTGATGTTGCCACCGGATTTATCCACGGAGACTTGAATACCAATAATATATTGCTCAAATTTTCTGATGACCGGGAAACTCTTGAAGGCTACTATCTCATTGACTTCGCGCTCTTCAAGGAAGGCATGCCACTCTTATACGACCAGCGTTATCTGGAAGTGTCCTACTTGATGCACGCGATGTCACAGGGATCTTTTGCAAAGTGTGTCAATCTTCTCATGGTAATGTCAGAGGTGGATATCCTTGACCCATACAAGGCGCCCATAGAGATGTCGGGAGTCAGTGCAGTCGTTGCATCTGCACGAAATGCATTTGCCGTATGGGTACAAGAGAACCATCCGAGCTTGCATGACGACCTATGGGGACAATATTGGCTGGCAGGTGTCGCGGCCGGATTGGCTTACTGCCACAAGGCAGGTCAGCCCGATGAACAGCGCCTGGCAGGGTTGATCTATGCCGCTGCGAATCTCAAGCGTTATGCAGCCATGTTCAAGTTGCCGATGCCGACCGATGTCCAATCGCTCTACGATGAGAATCGCTCCAAACCAAATTCACGGGTTCCTTCAAAAGCGAAGAAGCCGCTTCACAACCTCCCGGCCCAGCCGACTCCATTCATAGGCCGCGCCGCCCAGCTCGCGGCGCTTAAGGAATTAATCCTCATGGCGGATGTGCGCCTGGTCACGCTGATGGGACCGGGCGGCACAGGCAAGACACGCCTCAGCCTGCAGGTTGCGCAGGAATCGCTCGATCATTTTGCGCAGGGTGTGTTCTTCGTGCCGCTGGCAGATGATACAGATTCGAATCAGTTCATCTCGCGCGTTGCCCAGCAACTCGAAGTCAAGGAAGGCGGGCGACCCCTGCTAGAAAATATAAAAGATTATCTGCGCGATAAGAATATCCTGCTGGTCCTGGATAATTTTGAGCAGCTCATTTCCGCGGCACCCATCGTTGCGGAACTGCTTGCCAGCGCCCCTCGCTTGAAGATCATCACCAGCAGTCGGATCGCCCTGCAGATTCAGGGGGAACGCGAATACCCCGTCCCGCCCCTGGACCTGCCTCAACACATGGAAGAATTGACTGTCGAAGAGCTCACGGCAAACGAATCCGCGCACTTATTCGTGGAGCGGGCGCGGGCTGCCAATCCCAGCTTTGCATTGAACAAAGATAATGCCTCGGCCGTCGCGGAGATCTGCCGCCGCCTCGACGGGCTGCCGCTGGCCCTTGAGCTGGCCGCGGCGCGGGTCAAGCTCCTTCCTCCCCATTCCATCCTCACACGCCTCGATGATCGCTTCAAACTGCTGACGGGCGGCGCGCGTGATCTCCCCTCTCGCCACCAGACCCTCCGCAATACCCTTGAGTGGAGCTACAGCTTGTTGAACGATGAGGAAAAGACTCTGTATGCGCGTCTCAGTGTGTTCGTGGGCGGATTCACCCTCGAAGCCGCTGAAGCTGTCTGCAATTCGAAAGGCAATCTCGATATCCTGGAAGGACTGACTTCCCTGGTAAACAATAGTCTCGTGCGGCAGGAAGAATCAATCGATGGCGAGCCGCGTTTTGGGATGCTCGAGACGATCCGGGCCTACGCGCTCGAACGACTCACGGACAGTGGAGAAATGGAAAGCCTGCGAGCACAACATGCCGGGTATTTCAGTGACATAATCCTTAACCAGGTCGGGTTCCAACTCTACTCGGCCAGGGCCCTTTCCTGGTTGAACTGGCTCGAACGCGAACACGACAATATTCGAGCAACATTGACGTGGAGTCTGATCGCCCCGCAAGGCATCGAAATGGGGGCGGGGCTTGTCTTTGCGCTGGTTTGGTTTTGGTACCGCCGCGGCTACTTTATTGAAGGTCGCATGTGGGCAGAACGGGTATTGGCATCCCCTTTAATACAGGCGGACTCTCTGCCGCGCGCATTGGCGCTTGGGTCCAGCGGCATGCTGGCACTGTGGAAGGGCGAGCAGGATACCGCCCTGGCACAACTGCAGGAAAGTCTGGCGATCGAGCAAAGGCTCGAGGACAAAGAATGGATGGCTCATGTGGTAATGTCCAACGGGGTGGCGTTGATCAATATGGGTCGAGATAACGCCGCGCGCCCCTTATTTGAGCAAGCTCTGGCGGTTTTCAAGGAACGGAACCTGACACCTTTTATTTCTTTTACGCTTGTTCATCTCGGGAATGTAGAGCTGGGGTTGGGGAACCCCGGACGGGCGCGTGCCCTGCACGAAGAGGCCCTTACCAACGCCCGGTCGGTTGGCGAAAGCTGGCTGATAAGCTTTGCACTGAACAATCTCGGCGAGGTGGCTCGTACACAGGGTCAATATGATCGAGCCCGCGCCTATTACGAAGAGTGCGAGGCACTCTTGCGCAGTACAGGTGACCGGGGCGATCTGGCGCGTTTCGTCCATAGTCTGGGATATATCGCCCAGCACGAAGAAGAGTTTGACCTAGCAGAATCCCAGTTCCGCAAAAGCCTGAAGATGTTCCGGCGGTTGGGCAATCGGCGTGGCATGGCGGAATGTATGGCAGGGCTGGCAGGTTTGAAAGCCAGGCGGGGAAATGCGGAATGGGGCGCGGTCATGCTCAGCGCGGCGGAGTCGGCGTTAAAGGTCACTGGTGGCGCCTGGTGGCCCGCCGACCGCCTCGAAGTGGAGGCGAATCAGGAGATCATCCGCTACGCGTTAAGCGAGGCGGAATGGACGGCTGCGCAGAAAAAAGGCAGCGAGATGACGCTGGAACAAGCCCTCGCGTTTGCATCGGAATAATTATGGACGATATCGACAACCCACAGCAGTTAAGAGCCAGTGTGGCCACGTATAACCAGGTGATTTTTCCCCACCCGGAAGATGGAACCATGCTGCTGGCATTGGAGCGTAAAGCAACCGTGTTGAAAGATGGCAGTGTCAGCGTTCGATCACAACCTTTTGGTGGCGGAGTCCGAATTCTTAATCCAGGCCCACTCCAGGCAATCATTGGGAAGATCCAGTTCGATAGTGAGCGGTCGAAGCAGGAGCGGGATTTTCGCATTTTGATCCCGCCCTCCAAATGGGAATTGATAAAAGAATATTGTTTGCACCAGCTTGAATTTGATGATGCGGATGAAATCGAAATTGAATCGGGACCAGATCGTGAGTTGACTGAAGAATTCATGGATGCAATTAATGTGAAGTTGAACCCAATGCAATACACCGTTGAACCGTTAGGATTTGTCATTGAAAACAACCCGGTACGATCAAAAAATGACTATGCCCTCGGACAATTAACTGTCCATCTGTATCGAGTCTATAAAGTGCAAATCGTTGACCTGACCCTCTGTAAAGTGATGTGGAGCGTCAGCCAGTTATATTCAGATCAGGATCTTGGGGAGCATGCCCTGCAAAACTTCGAAAATGGCGGGAAGGGCCGCGCGAATACCATGTTGACCTTGCCGCTAAGCCAGGTCAGAGAATCGTATCTCGCGTTATCACCGGAACTGCGTTATAGGAAAATCATGATCGATAATCATGAATTGGAGGAAAGCGTGCTGGTGGTTCTTGAAGGTGTTGACGTTCCCCAATATCAAAGAATGTAATGATTGTCATCGCGAACTGCCGTATCTAATTAACCCATGCGCAGATTTCCCCGCGCGACACTGTGCCTATTGCTTGTCCTTCTGCTAACGAGCTGTCTCAGCACCTTACCCCAGACCGCGCCCCTAGTCTTATTATCGCCCACGCTTGCCTCAACACTCACCCAGACGCCGCTCCCACCCACGGCTACGCAAACACCAACAGCAACGCCTATTCCTTCACCAACCTCCACCCCGGAACCGACTGGCTGTCTCAAGCCGCCGGAGGATTACACGCGCCTCGAAATCAATGGCTGGACGATCAACCAGCGAACCTATGCAATGCTGACCCATGCCCAGGAGTTGTATGGCGGCGAGTTGGAGATCAACGGGTACGCCATTACCCAGGGCAGTTACCATGACAACGGTGCGGCGTCCTTTGGCACGCACTTGGGCGGTGGTGCAGTCGATCTTTCGGTATTGAGGAGAGGAACGTATACAGTGCTGTGGGACGAGGTGGAACCGCTGATCCATGCCCTGCGCGTGGCCGGGTTCGCTGCCTGGCTTCGTGAGTATGGCGAACTGTACGCGGACTCGCCGATCCATATCCACGCCATCGCGATCGGTGACCAGGAGTTGTCGGGGCCTGCCCAGGATCAGCTGACGGGGGAGGCTGGCTACTTCCACGGGTTTAGCGGCCTGCCAGCAGAGCTATATGGTCCTCCCAAGCCCGACCGCTACGGCGGCCCGATCCTGTGCCAGTGGATGATCGATCTGGGTTACCGGGATCTGCGCGAGGCAGCACAGTAGTTGAGATCCTTATGAGACCCAGGCCAGCACCTGTTCGCGGATACTCCATTGACCAGCCTCCTTTTCTAAAAGGTAATAATTTCCACTGCCCATCATTGGACCGGGTATGCTGGCGACATACACAATCGCCTGGTCGACCATATCGTTGAATCCAACCCGTGAGAACTGCAGGTATCCTGAAGGAGAATACTTTTTATGAAACGCATCCCAGCCATCCGGCTGGTCCATGACCGCGGAGAGATCATCTGCGCTCAGCAAAATATAATGGACACCAAGCTGCATATCCGGCGCAAGCTGCGTGGACTGGCGATTGCGCTGGAAAAAATCATCCAGGGTCTCGTTTGAGGCGTTCGGCAGGCCAGAGGCGATGTACTCCATCCTTTGCTTCAATTCATCTTCTGAGGAAGGCAGCCACCCGGTGGAAGTATCTTTTTGAATCACAATGGGTTCCAGGTTGTTCTTCAAAAAAGAGGCATAGATTGCCTGCTCTTCCTTTTCAAGGTCAGCCTGTGAAACCACGGGCGTGGATGTCTGCGGTGCTGGTTTTATATCGGGCGGCGAAACAATTGGGGTGGAGGCCTGCCCTGCGCAGGCTGTGACCAGTACCAGAATGACAGGGTGGATTAGGTTGAGAAAATTTTTTCTCATACTGGCAATGCCTCCAGGTAGGCATAAGACGCCTCGGGCCGAAGAAAGTTCCCCTCATCCTGATGATTGTCACCCTGAGAAAGCGTTCCTGGCACCATCTACCAGGGCCAGTCTGCAACCGAAGGGTCTCGCTCGTTAGAGTGGAGACTCTTCGCTACGCTATACTTCATCCGATGGAGCGTTAAATCTTTTCCGGCTTTCCTGTATCAGGGAATGGCTATTGAAAGAACTTAAATTTCGTACACCTTTGCGGAGGTGACCGTCGCTTTTGTTGCATGGATATCATTGCGAGCGACAGCGAAGCAATCGCCCCTTAACTAAGGAGATTGCCACGTCGTCGCTTCACTCCTCCTCGCAATGACATAATTAGCTCTATCGCTTCAACACTCTATACTTCACGCGATGCGGCGTGAGGTCTTTTCCGAATTTATCCTGCATCATGGTTTCGTAATCAGACCAGTTGCCGAGATACATCTTCGCAACGGAGTCACCTTCGAAGACGATCAGGTGCGTGCAGATTCTATCGAGGAACCAGCGGTCGTGACTGACGACCAGGGCTGTCCCCGCGAATTCTTCGAGGGCCTCTTCCAGGGCACGGAGCGTGTTGACATCCAGATCGTTGGTGGGTTCATCCAGCAGCAGAACATTGGCGCCTTCGGTGAGGGTCTTAGCTAAATGGACGCGGTTGCGTTCACCCCCGGAGAGAATGCCAACTTTCTTTTGCTGGTCTGGGCCAGCAAAGTTGAAGGTGGACACATAGCCACGCGCGTTGATCTTCCGCTTGCCAAGTTCGAGCGCATCCGCGCCCCCTGAAATTTCTTCGTAGACGGTTTTCTCCGGGTCGAGGGTGCGGGATTGGTCAACATAGGCCAGTTGAACGGTCTCGCCAATTTTTACGGAGCCGGCGTCAGGCTTTTCCTGACCGATGATCATCTTGAGCAGGGTGGTCTTGCCCGCGCCATTCGGACCCACGATGCCGATGATGGCGCCCGGGGGAACCGTGGCAGAAAAGGCGTCCAGGATGAGACGGTCGTCGAAGGACTTGGTCACCTTGTCAAACTCGAAGACCACATCCCCGAGCCGCGGACCGGGCGGGATGTAGATCTCCAGCTCTTCGCGGCGGGCTTCGGCTTCCTGGTTGAGCAGCTTTTCATATGCTGTCACACGGGCCTGGCCCTTCGACTGACGCGCCTTGGGCGACATGCGGATCCATTCAAGCTCGCGCTCGAGGGTCTTCTGGCGCTTGGATTCGGATTTCTCTTCCAGGCGGACGCGCTCCTGCTTTTGTTCGAGCCAGGAGGAATAGTTGCCCTTCCACGGGATACCGTAGCCGCGGTCGAGTTCGAGGATCCAGCCGGCCACGTTGTCGAGGAAGTAACGGTCATGGGTGACGGCGATGACGGTGCCCTTGTATTCACGCAGGTGATGCTCGAGCCACGCCACGGACTCGGCGTCGAGGTGGTTGGTGGGTTCGTCGAGCAGGAGGATGTCTGGTTCGCTCAACAGGAGGCGGGTGAGGGCGACGCGGCGCTTTTCTCCTCCCGAGCAAACGCGGATGGGTGTATCCCCAGGCGGACAGCGCAGGGCATCCATGGCGACTTCCAGATGGCTGTCGAGGTTCCAGGCGTCATGCTTGTCGAGCTGCTCCTGCAGCTTGGCCTGTTCGGCGACGAGCACGTCAAAGTCGGCATCCGGATCGGCGAATTTGGCGTTGACCTCATCATAGCGCGCCAGCATGTCCACGATGGGCTGCACGGCTTCCTTCACCACCTCGATGACCGTTTTCGTTTCGTCGAGTTTGGGCTCCTGCTCGAGCAGCCCGATGGTGTAGCCCTTGGCCATGGAGATCTCGCCAATGTAATCCTGATCCACGCCTGCGATGATGCGCAGCAGCGTGGACTTGCCCGCACCGTTGAGACCCAGCACGCCGATCTTGGCGCCATAATAAAAGCCGAGGGAGATGTCGCGCAGGATCAGTTTGTTACTGGATGGGACAAGACGTCCCACTTTGTTCATGGAGTAAATAACTTGAGTATCTGATGGCATAGTGGCAATGATTTTATCAGAGAGTGATGGCTGAATATGATTTTATCGAATTTCTGACCAGGCCGACAATTTGTTTTCACGCAGGAAGTCGATTTGTGCACGAATATCCTTGGGAGAGGGGAAAATTTTAGCCAAAACATCTTCACTAATGGTTTGCCCCGATCTTGCAGCCTGGTACGCGGGCAGCATTCGTTGATGGAGGCTTACATATCCACGCCACCCCCCTCCGATCATCAGGAAAACCAGTGAGATCGTGAGTAGTGAATAGAGAAGGTATTGATAAAGGCTTTTCATATTCAGGAGAGGCAACAATGCCAGAAGAGACACCCAGTACCAAACCGACATGGTTAAGTACCGTGGAACCACGGATTGAGGCATGCCCATTTCCATACGCCCAAAGGAGATGGTTAGAGCCGTAAAAAGTATGAATAAGACAATCGCAAAATAGGGGATCAAGGGTCTCCACTGATCTGTTCTGATCACATGCCCGATAATGAGTATATATAAACCTATACTGATCGATCCAAATATCCAGGCAACATACCATAATGTCATGAGAGGAGCACCCAGGAAATTAAGCAGCCAAATAAACCATTCCAGAATATGGGAAAATACGTAATCAAAATTTAAATGCCCGCCAGATGTCCACCCTGAGAGAAACAAGCCAATACAGAGCCCACCACAAATGACCCATAGGGCAATTCTAATTAACCTCAATTCTTTGGAGGTGGTAATGAACAAAACGATCAAACCGATCGGCCAATAGAGGAGACCATTCGCCATGGAATAATTTGCAATGATGCCCAATACAATGGCAACAAAGAAACTACTCCAGGAGGCATTTTCTGCAAGTATGAAAATGCCAACGATTACGCAGGCGACCCCTAAAAACATCACGGTTTGGAAGCCTTGAAGCCAGCTCTCCCGTTGGCCAAGGTTGAAGACAAGAAGAGACATTAAAGGGATCATCAGCGGCGGTGTTGAAATTCCCAATCGATCCCAGGTCTTCATGACTCTGCCAGCCACAAAGACAAATGTGCCCACCGCGATCAATAAATTAATCCATAACTCCACATTAACGTTGTAGTGTGTAAACCCGGAAAGAGTAAGCCAGATCAGGCGCGGAAAAAAAGGACGGTGCTCGTTATGTTGTGCAAACAGGTCTGCAAACGACAATACCCCTTGTTGCTTCTTCATCAAAAGAGGCACTACTTCCCATTGATCCCAAAAGGGGATGTTCACTCCAAGGAGAAAAATATAGATACCAATCATTGTGATTGGGATTAAGGAAAGAAACAAAATCCTTCTTGAAGTCACGCTTTCCCTCCTAAGGAAACAACACGGATTGGCTCGTGCCCACTTTGCTCGTGAAGTAGAGCACGATGAATTGATTTGCCATAGTGAGGTGATTTTATCAGAGGGAGCCGGCTGAATATGATTTCATCGAATTTCTGACCAGGCCGATAATTTGTTTTCACGCAAAAAGTCGATCTGTGTACGAATTTCTGCAGGAGTGGGGTAAATGGCAGCCAAAACATCTTCACTGACAGTTTGCCCGGATATGACCGTTTCATAGGCTGGCAATATTCTTTGATATAAGCGGACATACCCCACCCAGCCTCCCGCAATCGTTAAAAAAACCAGAGAGGCGGTAAAGAATAAATTCAAAAGATGTAAATAAGGAGGTTTAAGAGCGGACAACGGAAGAAGTACCAGGAGGGATGCCCAATACCATACAGACATGGTGAGATATCTGGACACGGTGGATTGCCGTAGTCCAAATTCCATTCTTCCCAGAGAGATGGAGAAGGTGGTAATCAGAATAAACAGGCTAATGGCCAGATAAGGAAGCATGGGTTTCCACAGGTTTGCTTTGATCGCTTTTACAAGGACAAGGCCATATAAACCCACGCTCAAGGCACCAAATATCCAGGCGATATACCAAAATGCCAGGAGTGGCGCTCCCAGAAAATTAAGGATCCAAATGAGCCATTCAAACAGGTGAGCAAAAAGATAAGCAGGATTGATAGTTGCGGTCGTCGTCCAATGTTGAAGAAACAGTCCAATACACAAAGTACTGAAAACCAGCCATGAAATTATTTTAATGGTTCTGGTTTTTGAGGCGGCAGTCAGCAAGATGATGATCAAACCAATCGGCCAGTAAAGAAGCCCATTTGCCATGGAAAAGGTTGTAATGATTCCCAGAAGAATGGCAATACTATAAGATATCGGGCTATCCTCTACTATTAAAAAGAACCCCATGACTATGCAAGCCATTCCCAGAAACACCACCGTTTGGAAACCCTGAAGCCAGCTTTCGCGATGCCCAAGATTAAAGACCAATAAAGATAATAATGGAATCAAGGCGGGCGGGACAATCACTTTGTATTCCCTCCATAACCGAAGGGAGCGCTGAATAAAAAAGCCAAAGGCTGCCAGTGCAATGAGTAGGTTTGTCCACTGCTCGGCTTTCACATTGTAGTGCGTAAGCCTGGCCAGGACGAGCCAGATCAAGCGTGGAAAAAATGGACGATGTTCATTGTGCTGTGCGAACAGATCCGCGATGGACAATATTCCCTGCTGTTGTTTCATGAGAAGCGATACATTTGCCCATTGATCCCAAAAGGGGATGT
>Ga0065704_10071008_pt1 | contig 13796 bp, 11 predicted proteins | sample SwiRhicommuniRL2_FD_59091 | JGI IMG/M metagenome (GOLD analysis project Ga0065704, IMG submission 59091) | Switchgrass rhizosphere bacterial communities from Rose Lake, Michigan, USA - RL2 v2 (version 2) | ecosystem: Host-associated > Plants > Roots > Rhizosphere > Soil | place: East Lansing, MI
ATTCATGTGGAGATCGTAGGCTCCTCCCACTTCAGTAGAAACTTCACCGACCCAGCCCGCTTCCTGATTCACACCGGTATATACTTTCACGAAATCGATTCCGGGAAGCTTGACATATTTTCCGTTTCGGTCAACGGCCCACGAAATATCAATATTGGATGCTTCATCATTATTCGGTGCATTGTCTGCATAGCCGAAATCATAGGATTTTCCCGTCCAGTAATCTCCGGTTCCACTCTGATCAAAGTAATTATTCATCAGCTTTGTCCCGGTAAAGCTGTAAGAAGCATCTCCGATCCACAGTGGATAATAGCTCTGCGAATGAAAGGCATTTTTTGTTTTATAACCCAAATTCCCGAGATTGTCCTGCCATTTAATATATTCTATATCTGCCTGCCAGAAATCGCTGCCGGGAATGGGTGGCTTATTCTCGTCAGCTTTGAAATACGTAATGCTGTAATTTTTTACCGTTGTATTTTTAAAATATTCACTTCCTGCAATTTCGTACCATTCATCATCATCCGGTTTTCCGTTTTTATTACGATCGTAGGCAACCATAATAATTCCCGGTTCACAGGAACCTGAGCGTGACAGGGTCGCGTCATTACCGAAAAAGGCATTGCCAAGAATTTTAAAATCCTTTCCGTTCATATTTGGTATCGTATGATCAAAGCCAAAGACAACATACCCTCCGAAACCACCTAGGGTGATCAAAGAAGGACTGCTTCCTACCAAAGATTCCTTAGCTTTCTGAAGGATCTGGCTAAAGGTATCACCAGCCGCATATTCAGGCATTTCGTTGGTAAACTGTCCCACTGCGGGACGATAATCAAATACATTGGAAATATGCTTACTAAACGGAACTGCTTCCTGTTTAACAATGATTTTTGAATGATACGTTCTAGTATTTCCGGCAACGTCTATCCTGAGTGTTAAAGGATAAGTTTTTATAACCGGACTGATAAAATCGAGATAGTTTTCCTGTGAAATGATAGAATCGTTGATGCTCCATTTGAAATTTCCTCCTACTTTAGGATCAATATTCAGAACCCTGAAGCGGTCTATCGTGTAAGATTCTTCCAGTCCCGTAAAACTGAAATCTTCTTCTCTTTCACTTTTACAGCCAACAGCAATTATAAGGACAGTAGATACAAGCGATAGTTTAATAATTTTAGAAGTAAATTTTTTCATTTTTAATATTTATTTATACAAAAAGGTAAAGTGAGCAGGAATATTTCCGCCTTCCGTTTTCCATTTGAAATGTCCGTTTCTGTCAAAGCAATACACAAATCCCGTAGAGACATAATTTCTTGCATCGGTAAGGTAGATATCTTCTGTAACCGGATTTACAGCGATTCCATATGGCGTTTTAATAGCGTCAGCGTATGACTGGTCTATCATTGTATTGGAGATAACCTCTTCTGTTTTAACATCGATAATGCCGAAGGTTTTTGTGTAAGAATGGGTATTGTAATTAAATTCATTTCCAAAATAATACAGTTTGTCATTCACAATCGTCATGTCGCTTACAGAAATGTGGAAGTTCTTTTTTACCATTCCTGTAGCCGCATCCAGCAAGAATAAACTTGAAGGCACTGTATAATAATCACCTCTCGACGTGACATAAAGGTCCCCGTAATTATCTTTTCTGATTCTATGAAGATTGATGGCCACTTCAATTTTTTTCGTTTCAGAAAAAGAAGTAAGATCAACAACAGATACAGTATTATCATAATTTGGAAATTTGTAGCCTCCGGAATTAGCCACAAACAGCTGATTGCCGACAATTTCTATTTCTTCAGGCTGAAAACCAACTACCGCACTTCTCTGAATCGTTAATGAAGTGGTATCAATTTCCACCACTTTACCCAAAGGAGCGTTCGGATCTATCGAGACAGGACCGGCATAGCTTGACGCATAAGCTTTTCCGTTTTTAAAGGTGATGTAGCGGCAGTTTTCAAGATTAATGGTTTTAATTCTTTTTGCCGTTTTTGCATCCAGCACTTCAATTTTATTGGAAACATTGATTACTGCATACATTTTGCCTCCATAAATCTTGATATCATTTCCTACGTCGCCAAGTTCTTTTACCACATTCGGGTTGATTTCTGCGTAGATATTCCGATGATAAGTCCCCGTCGTATAGTCGAAGAAATCCAATGTGGCTTTATTGCTGCCCATATTTCCTTCATTCAGCAGATAGAATCCTTTAATGGCGGTATTTTCCGGCAGTGCCAACCCAGTTTCCGTTTCCTCACGTGGAATATATTCATCCGTTCTGCAGGAATACAGAGAAAATAATATACAGATAAGGAGATAAAAGTTTATTTTTTTCATAATGTGAAGCTTACAATGAGTTTAAAAGTCCTTCCCGGCATCGGATAATTCAGTACCACATCATAATACTGATTCAGAATATTATTGACTTCAAAACTTGCTTTGAACTCATGCTTTTTCCAATATATTTTTCTCTGAACGGATAAATCATGCGTGTACCAAGGCTGGATATAATTGTACTGAATGTTATTCTGCTGACCGTCATAACGCTCCCCTACATAAATAAAACTGTAATTGAAACTCCAGTTTTTATAATGAGACATGAGCGCAAAAGATCCGCTGTGCCACGGAGTGTAGGGAATCTGATGACCGAAATAAGACTCTTCCCGATCAGAGAAATCTCTTGCCCGCTGAAAGGTATAGCTCAGTAAAGGCCGGATTTTTAATTCACCAAAATTAAGATCTGCCTGAAGATTAATATCCGTTCCAAGAATTTCAACCTCTCCCAGATTGATCATCATCCATCGAAACATGCTTCCGTTCGGAGCAGCGATAATTTTATTTTCGACTTTATTAAAATAGCCATCCGCTTTGACAGAAATTTTCTGCAAAACTCCATTACCAAAACTTTTGGAATAGCTGAATCCCAGATTATACTGATTGGTAAACTCAGGCTGCAGAGCACTGTTGCCGATCATGGTATAATACAGGTCGTTGAATGTCGGCATCCTGAAAATCCTTTTGTAAAAAGCTCTTACCGTAAAATCTTTTCCTGCGAAAGGCTGATAACTGAGAAAAGCAGCAGGCGTCCATACCGTTCTATCGGGTGATTTTGTATTCTTTTCTACTTTTTCAGCAATGAAAGTTCCCAGAACACTGCCCAAAAATTTCAGATCTTTCCACTGATAAGTTGTTGCAAAAGCAGCCAGCGTTGTATATCGTATGGGATAAGAAAAATTGACAAGATCGGCATCAAGATTATTATACTGAAAATCAACACTTGCACTAATATCCCAATCCGGGGTTACAGAATACAAGTTGGAATTAGACAGATATACTTCCCGCTGAATGTACTCGTTCTGGATTTTTATTGAAGAAGCCGTATCAATATAATGGGTGTAATCATAGGCAAATTTGACTTTCAGCTGCGTATCAAGCTTTGGGAATATTTTTTTTCTGAAACTTCCCTGAACAAAGAGATTTTCATCAATCTGTCTTTCACCTCTTCCGTCAAAACGGTTGCTAACAATTGCTGCGGGAATTCCCCTGTCGGAAAGATAGCCGTAACCTCTCACATTCCAGCTTCCGTTGATGAGATTTCCATGTAGTGCAGTTTCAAAACGTTTTGCATGAATATCCGAATCATAGCGTTTCAGAATGGTATCATTGGCAATTTCGCCGTCAGGATATTTCTTTTTATAACGGTATTTATAAATGCCGTCACTCTGAATAAATTCCGAACTGAAACTTGCCGAAGTATTCTGTGATATTTTCTGTTCCAGCCTGAAAGACGGATTTAATAAATCAATAGAACTGTTTTTAAGCCTTATGACAAGATTTGTTTTTCTTTTATCTTTAAAAACAGGAATTCTCGGCTGTAAATAAATTGATCCCGAGGAACCAAAGTCTTTTGCAGGTTGGAAGATTTCACTTTTCTGACCATTGTAAAGCGAAATTTCCTCCAGATCATCCAGAGAATATCTTCCCAGATCTACCACGCCGTTCTGGGCATTTCCAATCTGAATACCATCATAAAAAACTCCCACATGCTGACTTCCCATGCTTCGAATATTAATGGTTTTCAGTCCACCAATCCCTCCGTAATCTTTTATCTGTATTCCGGAAAAATACCTCAGTGCATCTGCTACGGAATGACTGTTTAGCTTTTCCAGTTCTTCACCTGACAACACCTGTGCGGGGAGAATTTCTTTAAAGTTTTTCTTTTTAATATGGACAGGAACGATCGACTGTTCTTTTATGGTATCCTGTCTGGACTGTGAGAATAGAAAATGTGCTGTTAACACAAATATTGTGAAAACAACTTTCTGAAGTCGTGATGTTAAAAATATTGTCACCATTAGCTCAACATAGGATAATGATGACGCTAACGGATATAAGAATACAGCGATAAAGCACAGCTATATACTGCACAGAATCATTGATGTCCTAAGCTTTATTCCACGAAAGCGTCAAACGATAAATCCTCCGGCAGGTCTTCTGACTTACTCCGTTTCCGAAATCCTTCCCATTAAAAAACAGTGGATATACTTTCCGGAAACTTTGGTTTGGAGCTTACAGCAGCGGGTCTGTTCCGGATTTTCACCGGATTCCCTTTTAAGCGCTTTTTACGGCTCACCAGATTGCGGCAAAGATAGAAAATAAATCATAGAATCAAAATTGAATTTTAATCCTTTGATTATGAATTAAATACTTAAAAAAGGGATTGTTCGAAAGCTGTTTTTCTCCCCCGGACAATCCCTGAAACCTATGATTAAAATGGAGGCTAAATCCCAAAGTTCACAAAAACACTGAATCTTGACCGCGCCTCAATATCGCCACCCGCCAGATTAGAATATGCAGGAAGCATGACTTCACTTCCCAGACTTATTTTCCGGTAAGATACTTCGAATCCTAACTTTCCATACAGAGCGCTTCCCGAAGTATTGGGCAAAATTTCACCAAACTGCTGATTGGCATCATAAACTTCTCCCTGCAAACCCGCCTTACCGGATATAATAAATGTATCATTCCCGGCAATCCTGTAAAATCCGGTCGCAGAATAATTCCATTGGTTTCCGAAGCGGTAATGCTTTTTGTTTTCGGTTTTTATGGTATAATCCGTATTCAGTAAAACGGCAATTTTATCTTTCTGGAATTTATAATTTAAGGCCAGCTGATAATCCCAGCTTCCGGTTCCCAACTGAAAGCTCGGGTTGACTCCCGACAATCCTTTTTCATCAAACTTACCTAACGGAATTTTCACCCCAAACCCACCATTAAGCTGATGAATGTTCTCTTTTGAGTTGATCAACCGGTAAATTCCCATCAGGTTTACATCGCCAACACCGTGCATTGTTACATCTCCCTGCAACGTTTTCTTTTCATGAAAATGGAACGGTACACTGGCATAAATACTTATCTTCTCAGTCAATGGAATTTTCCCCCAAAGCTGAATAGTATTGAAATACTGATCCTGCGTGAGGTCATTAACAAACAGATTTTCTTTAGCCTTATAATGTTGGGCAAAATATTTAATCCCGATAAACTGCGGATTCAGTAAAGATTCAAAGCCGGAAGAACCGGTCCCTGCAGCACAGCCACAGGCATCACAATCGTCATAAAGAATAGCTCTGGTGAAACTGCTGGGAATATAGAGACTGTCATTGATCATTTTGGCCTGATTTATATAAAAACACATCAGGCTCATTAATAAAAATATCCTTTTCATTATTGTTTACTCAGCAAATTTTGGGTTGGTAATGAAATTTTGATCACTTAAGGTTTTCAGAAAAGCAATGATGTATTGTTTCTCCTGACTGTTCATAGGAATTCCGATATGTCCATTCTGTTTCAAAAGAGGATCAAGATTCGGTTGATCCTCAACATTGTCTGAATAAAAATTCAATACGGCATCCAGTGTATAGAATCTTCCATCATGCATAAAAGGCGCGGTATATTCAATATTTCTGAGACTTGGAACACGGAATTTCATATTGTCATTCCAGTCCAACGTCACTCTGTATCTTCCTCTGTCGTCAAACTGGCTGTTGTAATACATCCCGGTATTCCGGTAGCTTTCATCGGTAAATAGATCTCCCGAATGGCAGGATGCACATTTATTCTGAAACAAATTCATCCCCTGATTTTCTTCAACGGTAAAAACAGCCGTTCCCTTTTTCATCCGATCGTACTTAGAATCTGCCGAAACCAGCGTAGCTATAAACTGGGAAATCGCCTTTAATACTCTGTCTCCCGTAATATTTTCATCTCCGAATGCCGCTTTAAACAATTTTTTGTAATTGCTGTCAGCGTTAAGTTTTCCAACCACTTCGGGAAGAGAGCTGTCCATTTCAAAGTCTGCTGTAATGGGAACCAAAGATCTTTCATCCAGATTGTGCCCTACTCCGTCCCAGGTATAGTTTTTCAAAAAAGCCATATTCTGTATCGGCGGGGCATTTCGGATTCCAAGCCTGTCGTCGATTCCGTGGCTTACATTATGACCGTGGTGGGTAAAAGCATATTCCTGGATATGACAAAAACCGCATGAAATCGTATTGTTTCGTGATAATTTACCTTCATAGAACAGTTTTTTACCCAAAGCAATTCCGTTTACAGTGATAGGATTTCCTGTAACGTCAAATGTTATTTCGGGAAAACCGGCAGGCTTATCAAGGAGGTACGCTTCGTTTTTTTCTAAAGGTTCAATAACTTCGTCAGAACATGATGAAAGCATTAACATACTTACAATGAAGAAAACCGGAAGGACGCCAGGCAGCCATCTTCCGAATCTTATGAATGGATTAATCATTGTGAACATGATCTACTTTAAACATTTTTGAAATATTATTGGTAACATTAACCAGATGCTGGCTGGAACCCATCGCCATATCATTGGTATTATCCAGTGTTAAAGCAGTTTGCCCGCTCAGATACTGATTAAGATCTGCTAAAATGTGTATGGAAGGAGTAATTTCCTCTGACACTCTCGCTGTAGTTGGCAGATCAAGGCTAATTTCGCGATAAAGATCAGGCGTGTTGTTCGCGGAAGTATTTCCCATATTTCCACAATGATTCATAAACTCGTTGGTCGGTGAAGAAGTTCCGTACTTGCCCTCCAGTTTCGTGAAAACATATCCTGCGGCCCAAGACCAGGCCATTCCGGAAGTTTTTGCTTTTTGCCAGAATATCCCCTGCCCTTCCTGGCCGATAAGGTAAGCGTTCTGACTGATTCCCAATCCTAATTTTATCTTTTTATAATTATTCTTTGGAATTTCCGTAAGGTTGATATAATTAATTCCTGCTACAGCTTCCGCCTGATCGATGATGAAAGCGCCTTTATCAGGATCATTCCCATGATATTTAAATTCATTTCCGTGTTCATCAATTAAAGTGATATTGCTGATGATATATTTCAATGTTGAAAACTGATGTTTTTGTCCGTTAGAAGAAGTCTGCATTGTTTGGTTCAACACAATATCTCCAAGATTATTAAATCCGTTTTCAAATTTTATCTGAAGATTTCCCGGAGTGGCATCCTGAACCTCATCATCGTCATTGCTGCTACATGATGAAAGAGTAAATAATGTAAATACAATAAAGAATAATGATAAAAATTTATAAATTTTCATTGTTGATTTTTTAAGTTAAATTTTTTAAATAGAATTGTTGATCGGATGAATGTACATTCGATTTGAGGACTGAAAAGTTTAGGCTGGAAATGATATTAATACTTTGCTTAGATTCTTATAGAATAACAACCAAGCTGTAAAAGCGTAAACTTTTGTGATAAAATAAAGTCTGAAAAATTAACTTAAAAAACCGGTGGCCTGAAAATAGGTTTTAGAAAAAGAAAAGAATACTCCGATGTAAAGAGAAAATTGAAATGGGAAAAGAAAGTATTCTCAGTGGTATTGATTCCGGCTATATCAGGAAGAATGTAGATATCGAGTAATTTCTGTCCCGAATTTTTTGTCTTGTTTAAAGGAGAAGAATCTACATCATTAACCTTTGAAAGCTGTTTGCTGAGATAACATTTTCCGTTACAATGCAACTCGACATTGTTTTTGTTGATACATAAAACTTCAGATATATAATCATAGTTTACAGCATATTCCACCAGCGGTACCAGAGGTCTGAATACCACAAATAAGGTGAGGAATATGCTGCAAATATAATTCATGAAATCAGATTATTTTTTACTGATTGCTTCTTCATATCTTCTGCTGATCTCCTTCCAGTTTGTCACGTTCCAGATAGCGGTTAGATAATCTGCTCTTTTGTTCTGATATTTCAGATAATACGCGTGTTCCCAGACATCAATTCCAAAGATTGGCGTTCCTCTTTCTTCTACTACATCCATTAGTGGATTGTCTTGATTTGGCGTTGAAGAAACGAACAGCTTACCACTCTTATTCACCGAAAGCCACGCCCATCCGGAACCGAAACGGTCTGCTCCTGCCTTGCTCATTTTTTCTTTAAAAGCATCCATGCTGCCAAAAGCATCATTGATCGCTTTAGCTAATTTTTCTGAAGGCTGTGTATTTTTCTCAGGGGTCAGTACTGTCCAGAACAATTCATGATTGTAATGACCTCCGGCATTGTTTCTTACTGCAGGACTCATTTTTGAAGCGTTCGACAAGATCTCAAACAACGTTTGCTTTTCCTGCGGTGTTCCGGCAATTGCTTTATTCAGATTGGCTACATATGCTGCAGCATGTTTTGAATAATGAATTTCCATGGTCTGTGCATCAATGTTTCCTTCCAGTGCATTGTAAGCATACGGCAGAGGCGTCTGCTTAAATTGTGCCATGGCAAACTGGGCCGCAAATACTGCCGTCAAAGCAGCAACTTTCATAATTTTCATACTTTTTTATTTTTATATATGGTTAATATTTTTTTGGCTGGAAGATGGAGGTTGGAAGAATCGAAGTTATTCTAAACACCATCAAACTTCCAGCTTCCATCTTCTAACTTCCATTCTTTACTTCAACAACTTCCTGATATCTTCAATCAGGATTTCACGATCGGGATGATATTTTCCGTTAAGCTTCGGAACTGTTCCGTCCGGATCTTCATAATTCAACCCTGAATAATACAGGATCGGCATATTTTCTTTATTATACCGGCAGCGGATATTTCCTTCTTTATCCACCAGAGCGATCATTCCGCTGTGGTTCAGGCTTTCACTTTCATCTTCCTTATCGCCAACATAAATATTAAACTGATCTGCCAGCCTACCGATATAATCTCTGTTTCCGGTCAGAAAATGCCAGTTCGGAGATTTTGCCCCTATTCTTTCTGCATGCTCTTTCAGCAATTCAGGGGTGTCACTTTCAGGATCAATGCTGATGGAGATAATTCCGAAGTCTGGGTCACTGATCTCATCTTCGATAGCCCGCATATTGCGGTTCATCACCGGACAAATCGTAGGACATTTACTAAAGAAAAATTCTACCAGATATACTTTCCCCAGCATATCTTTATCGGTGATCTTCTTATTATTCTGGTCGGTAAGCTCAAAAGCCGGAACTTTCATTACCGTGTACAGATTTTTTTTAAAGTATCCCATCCCTACGCCGATTCCTAAAAAGAGCAAGGCAATAACCACAATCGGAACAATAATCTTTGTTTTCGAGCTGTTTCCTTTTTTATTTCTTGACATATTTTTCAGGATTCTTTTTGAATTCGTCTTTACAGTAAGCACTGCAAAAACCGTACGTTTTATTTTTATACACTGCCGTATCTTTCATATCGGCTTCGGTCGGCATATTGCAGATCGGGTCTGTTGCATTGGCAAATTTTACCGGTTTTGCATCAGACTTTACCGTTGTCTTTGCTTTTTTATGCTTTACTTTAGGGGTTTCCTGGGCACAGGCCATCAGGGAAACAGACAATAATGCCATTACAATAACTTTAGATTTCATATTGATTTAGATTGAAATTAATAATTGTATTGAATAAAATTGATTGATTTTTAAACTAAATTTAATAATGAATTTAGTTTAAACGCCAGGCTCGCAAAGTTTTTTGTAAAACTTCATGTTTATATGTTCGCAAGGGTACTTCGACAGGCTCAGCATAAACTAAACACTCAGCAAATGATAGCCAAATTTATTTCAATGTTAAATTCAACTAAAAAATGAGCTGAAAACAGTTTTATGCTAAAGGAGGATGGAATATTCCGGAAAAATATTCTGAAGTGCTAAAGCCGATATAATCCGGAGTTGGATTTTTGAGCTTACAGGGAAATTCGTTTCCTGCTGAGAAGGAAAGAATTTCATTAGAAAGAAATACATCTACACTGCCAATCTTTATATTCTGATTATTGTTGGATTGCTTTTCCGTTTTGGCCAGTTCCTTGGCAACGTAACATTTTCCTTTGCAGGTAGATTGAGGGATGTTTCTGTTTTCGCAAAGATTTTTCACGATATAATCATAGTTCATCGCATAATTCAGCAATGGCAAAACAGGGCGTAATGCAATGGTAAAAATGATGAATATGGAAATGAAAAACTTCAACTTCTTTTTGTTACCACAAATATACTACTGAAAATCTTCCTGTACAGCATTTATGATGAAAGTCATTGATAATTTCCCCGAAACCTTGCTGCAACCTACAGAGACTTTCGGGTGGCAGGAAAATGTATGGTACTTATTTTAAATTTTGGATGAAGCCTAATTGTTCAGCCTATTATAAAAATTTAAAATCTTCTTACGTGACAATTATGATGAAAGCCATTGCTATTTCCGGAAAGCCCGCTACACTATGCAGGAAACTTTCCGGGATACCAGAAAACGTGATGCAACCTGCAGGAAGCTTTCCGGAACACCAGAAAACCTGTTGCACCCTTGCGACAAACTTTCTGGGGTACCAGAAAACCCGTCGCACTCATGCATGAAACTTTCTGGTGAAAAGAAATGCATAATACTTATTTTAAATTTTGGTTAAAGCCAAATCGTTCCAGCTGATTATAAAAACGGGCTAAAGCCCGTTCCTATTGAAATTTAATATTCTACAACGAAATCACTTATTTATCATTGATTAGAAATGGAAATTAATCAGACTCAATTAAAAGCTTTGCTTTAATTTTGGCTGAAGCCAGATGTTCTTAACCAATAAAAAGAAAACGGGCTGAAGCCCGTTACTATTGAAATGAAAGTTCTTTAATTGTACTTATTCAGAAGCAAAAGTCATTCTCTGGATTCTCACCGCATTCAGAATGGCTAGTAAAGCAACGCCAACATCCGCGAAGACCGCTTCCCACATCGTAGCCAATCCACCGGCACCTAAAATAAGAACCAACGCTTTTACAGCAAATGCTAAAATGATATTCTGCCAGACAATCTTTTTCGTCTGCTTTCCGATATTAATGGCCATAGGAATTTTACCCGGCATATCATCCTGTATCACAACATCGGCTGTTTCGATGGTAGCATCACTTCCCAATCCGCCCATAGCAATACCGACATCACTGAGGGCAACAACAGGAGCATCATTCACGCCGTCTCCTACAAAAGCAACGGTTTCTTTCTTTGCTTTTATCTCTTTTACCTTATTGACTTTATCTTCCGGAAGGAGGTCACCATAGGCATTGAGAATTCCTAATTGATCTGCGACATGTTTTACTACTGATGTTTTGTCACCACTCAACATGGTGGTTTTTACATGAAGATTTTTCAGCTTTTTGATGGCTGATTGTGCATCAGGCTTTATCTCATCTGCAATGGTGAGATACCCGGCAAACTTTTTATCGTAAGCAACTGCTATTAAAGTATAGATAATATTTTCTGTGTTGACATCATATCTTATGTCAAACTGATCCATCAATTTCAGGTTGCCAACCAGAAGTTCTTTACCATCAATCGTGGCTTTCAGTCCACGTCCTGGGATTTCCTCCACGTCATTCAGGTCAACAGAGTGATCCGGCTCTCCGACATATTCGTGGATGGCTGTTGCCACTGGGTGCGAACTTTTACTTTCCAGGGCATTAACAAGTTTAAGAATTTTATCTTTATCCACCTCATTTTTAAAAACAGCTTCCTGTACTTTGAAAACACCTTCTGTAAGGGTTCCGGTTTTATCCATCACCACATTCTGAATATTCGCCAGCACATCCAGGAAATTACTTCCTTTAAATAAAATTCCGTTGCGGCTACCCGCGCCGATACCTCCAAAATATCCCAACGGAATGGAAATCACCAAAGCACACGGACAGGAAATCACCAGGAAGACCAAAGCTCTGTAGAGCCAGTCTCTGAAATGATATTCTCCCACGAAAAAGTAGGGTAAAAGAGTAATTCCGATAGCCAGAAAAACAACAATAGGCGTATATACTTTTGCAAATTTCCTGATGAAAAGCTCAGTGGGCGCTTTCTGGGCTGTTGCATTCTGTACGAGTTCAAGGATTCTACTCAACTTACTGTCTTTATAATCAGCGGTTACTTTAATCTGGCTAAGCGTATTTAAATTAATCATTCCCGCCAACACGGTATCACCTTTTATTTTGGTGTCGGGTTTGCTTTCCCCGGTCAGTGCAGCCGTATTGAATGATGCAGTTTCGGATAAGAGTTCTCCGTCCAGCCCCAGTTTTTCACCGGATTTCAACTGAATGATCTCTCCGATATGTACGTTTTGTGCTTTTACGATCTGTGGTTTTCCGTCCTTTATAACCGTTACCTCATCGGGGCGCTGGTCGAGCAGAGATTTAATATTGCTTTTCGCTCTGGTTACAGCCATCCCCTGGAACACTTCGCCAACAGAATAGAAAAGCATAACAGCAACCCCTTCCGGATATTCTCCGATCGCGAAGGCTCCGACTGTTGCGATGCCCATCAGAAAAAATTCTGAGAATACATCTCCATGGGTAATACTTTCCCAAGCTTCTTTCAATACGGGTAATCCTACAGGAATATAGGCAATCAGATACCAGACCAGACGAATCCAACCGGCAAACCAATCGGTTCTTATCAGGTTATCCAGCACAATACCAACAAGGAGCAATCCAAAAGATACCATCGCCGGAAGAAACATCTGAAATACAGACTGATTTTCCGTCCCATGAGAATGGGCGTGATCGTGACCGCTGTGGTCATGATGTTTTTCCTGCTTTGGTTTTGTACTACAGCATTCTTCCATAACTTAAAACTTTTAATCAAAATTACACATAAGCCGGATGCAATGCTATTGCAAACTTTCCAAGCAGTTTTCGCAGATTCCTTTAGCAAAGAGCCTTACTTCATCTATCCTGAAATTGGTCGTAATATCTTCAGGAAAAGAAATATCTTCTTTGCAGGTAGTCTGTTTACAGATCTTACAGTAGAAATGAAGATGCCAGTCGTTGTGTGTATTTTCGTCGCAGCCGTCGTGACACAGCTTGTATTTGGTAGTGGTATTTTCCTGAATGCTGTGTACAATTCCTTTTTCTTCAAATGTTTTTAAAGTCCTGTAAATGGTTGTTCTGTCTGCATTGCCAAAGTAGTTTTCTATTTCAGACAAGGAGAGCGCCGCCTCCTGAGAGCTCAGAAAATCATATACCAAAATCCTCATGCTGGTGGGCTTGGTATTCTTATCCATTAATTTATTTTCGATATCCTTTTTCATGATCTTGCTGAATTAATGTTCGTGTTCACCTGAATTTGTCAGTTTCGCATTAATAAAAAACGCACCTTTTACGGCGATTTTTGCATCAGGTGCAATATTCTGTACGGAAGTTATCGCCGTGTAACCCATGTCTGATGATCCTTTTACGACTTCCACTTTTTCAAAGGTAATGGTTTTAGGATGATTAATCTTTTCTTTT
>Ga0065704_10071007_pt1 | contig 13788 bp, 11 predicted proteins | sample SwiRhicommuniRL2_FD_59091 | JGI IMG/M metagenome (GOLD analysis project Ga0065704, IMG submission 59091) | Switchgrass rhizosphere bacterial communities from Rose Lake, Michigan, USA - RL2 v2 (version 2) | ecosystem: Host-associated > Plants > Roots > Rhizosphere > Soil | place: East Lansing, MI
TGAAAGTTTTATTTATGATGGCGTAACCACTGTGATCACGGGGAATTGCGGATCTTCCAATGTTGAGCTGGGTAATTATTTCCGCCAACTGGACAGTATGAAAACGTCTATCAATGTTGGTTCACTCATTGGCCATAACGATGTCCGCAAAGCTGTGATGGGCAGTACAGACCGTGCTCCTTCTGCAGCCGAACAACAACAAATGGAGGCGCTGGTAGAAAAGGCCATGCAGGATGGAGCCGTGGGTCTTTCCACCGGGCTTATTTACCTGCCCGGGCTTTATGCGCGTACGCCTGAAGTAGTGGGGATGGCCAAAGTGGCTGCACGATACGGAGGGTTGTATGCAACACATATGCGGAATGAAGGAGATGCAGTGGAAGCTGCTATTGAAGAAGCACTGACTATTGGCAGGCAGGCCAACATACCGGTTGAGATCTCTCATTTTAAAATAGGTGGTAAACAGAACTGGGGCCGTTCCAAAATAACTTTGGCCATGGTGGAAAAAGCAAGGAATGAAGGACTGGAAGTTACCATAGACCAATATCCCTATACAGCCAGCAGTACCAGCCTGCGTACTATGTTGCCGGACTGGGTACTTTCCGGAGGGGCAGACTCTATCCGTTACCGTTTGCAGCAACCTGCTATCAGGAAAAGTATTGCAGCAGAAATGACGGCAACTTATAAACGCCGTAAACTTAAACACCTGGATTATGCGGTGGTGGCTTATTTCAAGCAAGACACCACTTACAACGGCAAGAACATCATGGAGATCAATATCATGAAAGGCCGCAAATCCACCCTGGCAAATGAAGTACAAACTATCCTGGACCTTTCCGAACAGGGTAATGCCGGTATGGTATTCCATGGCATGAGTGAGGAGGATGTGAAATACATCATGAAGTACCCTTTCAATATGTTTGCTTCAGACGCCAGCATCCGTGAATTTGGGGTAGGTGTTCCACATCCCCGTGGTTATGGTACCAATTCACGTGTACTGGGTAAATATGTCCGGGAGGAAAAAGTGATCCGGCTGGAGGAAGCAATACGGCGGATGACCTCATTACCGGCACAGAAGTTCAACCTGAAAGAAAGAGGATTGCTGGTGCCGGGATATGCGGCAGACGTTGTGATCTTTGACCCCAATACCGTGAAGGACCTCTCCACTTATACACAACCTCACCAGTATGCTACCGGTTTTAAATACGTGTTGGTGAATGGACAGGTGACTGTGGAAAATGGCCAACATATTGGCACCCGGGGAGGTATTGTTTTAAGGCACAAAGAATAACTAATCTTTGTCAGCAGGCCCGAGCGATAACATGATACTGCTGATGACAGACAATACCACACTAAAGATCAGTGCCCACCAGAAATTATCTACTTTAAATCCTTTCACCAGACTGCTGGCCCAGAGCACTATCAATGCGTTGATCACCAGCAGAAAAAGACCCAGCGTTACGATGGTAACAGGCAGGGTAAGGATCACCAATACCGGCTTCACGAGTAAATTAAGCAAACCTAAAACAATAGCCAGGAGCAGCGCAGAAGTGAAACTGGCCAGCTTAACGCCTGGCAATAAGTAGGCTGTTAAGAGCGCGGCTAATGCTGTAACGAGGATGCGAATAAGTATTCCCATGGTAGTACGTGATTAAAAATACTGTCATCAAATTACGCAAAAAGCATGCTGAATGTTCACAGCAGATCAGATCACAATTAGTTCGTAAAAGTCCTCCTTGTTATAATATTGCTGTGCAAGTTGTTGTAACTCAGCGGCAGTAATGGTTTTTATGATGCGGATATTATTATAGAAATAATTTTCATCAAGGTCGTTCAGGATCAGGTTTTTCCAACGTTGGATTACATGAAAAGCACCATCGAGGTCTCCCAGGATAGAGCCGATCATGAAATTACGAACGAGACTCAGTTCTTCTTCCGGGATCTCTTCATTTTTCAGGCGTTCCATTTCTTTGTAAACCTCCGTAACGGTTGCTTCACAAACATCTCTCCCTGCTTCTGTTTGGATATTGATGCCGCTTACCTGGCGGAAGTTGTAGATCTGGGAATGAATACCGTAAGTATACCCTTTTTCCTCGCGGATATTACTCATGAGTCTTGATCCGAAATAACCACCGAAGATGGTGTTCAGTACGAGCATCTTTCCAAAATCAGGATGGTAACGGTTCGGGAATGGTCTTGCTATACGCACTGCGCCTTGTACACCATTTTCATCATTAAAGATGCGGTATTTCTTTTCCTCTGCTGGCAAAACCGGCAGTTCAGGGCGAACGATCAGTTCTTCACCATTCCATTTTGTGCTGCCGAAATACTGATTAAGCAGGGGAATGATATTCGCAGGCAGATTACCGGCAATGAAGATCTTACAGTTGTTGTACGTGTAGTGTTTTTTATAGAATGCTTTCAAAGACTCTGTTTGCAAAGCATCATAGGCCAGCATATTACTCACGCGGCCGTATGGATGGAATTCTCCGAAGAGGAATTTATCGATGTGGCGGTTAGCTACAAAGTCGCACTTGGTGAGGTTTACCGCCAGTTTTTGTTTCATGTTCTGCACAAACGTGCTCAGTTCTTCTTCCGGAAAAACGGGATCAAGTATTACTTCCTGTAAAACCGGCAAGAGATCAGCGGTATGTTTGGTGAGGCAGTGTAGTGTATAGGTGGCATTTTCATGAAAGCAGGCTCTGTTAAGATAAGCGCCATAATATTCTGCCATCTCGTTTATCTCCAAAGCGGAGTGTTTACTGGTGCCATTCTTCATGAGGAAGTTGGTGGCAGAAGCAATGAGGTTCTCTGTTTCAAACCAGCTGCCGGCAGGGAATATAAGTTCCAGCTGCAGGGTTTCCTGTTCTTCCGAACGTATAGCGTATACCGGGATACCATTATCCAGGTTAAATTTCTCATATGGTTTGAGCAATATTTCAAAATCTACTGCATCTTTTATAGCGGGTGCCTGACTTCTGTTGACCATAATTTGTTCTTAGTTTCCTGCGTAATAGTGAATGGTGTTGGAGTTCTTTTCGTTGAAGATGATCTGTGCCTCTCTGTGGATGTCTTCTTTTGTTACGCGTTCGTAGTTTTCGAATTCTTTGTTCATGAAAGCGGCATCGCCTAAAAGTTCGTAAAAGGCGAGGTTGTTCGCGCGGCTTAACAGACCCATGTCTTCAAAAGCCAGCATGCTTTCCACGCGGTTCTTCACTTTTTGCAATTCTCTTTCCGGGATGATGTTCTGCTGCAGTTTTTCCAGTTCTTCCTGTATGCCTTTCTCCGCATCCTTCATTTTAACGCCTTTCACCAGTTTGCCTTCAATGCAAAGCAAGCCTGCGTCTATACTGCCAAAATGATAACAATCGATGTTGCTGAAAAGTTTCTTCTCTTTCACCAATACCTGGTGCAAACGGGAGGAGCCGCCGCCGCTCAGGATGTCTGAAATAAGGTCTGCAGCATAATAACGTTGGTCATTACGCGGGTAAATATGATAGGCTTTGTACAATGCGTCCAAAGGAACCTTTGCTTTTACTTCCAGGAAGTTCGAGGCTTTCTGCGGAGGTTCCACAGGAAGGCTGCGTACATACTTTTCCCCGGAAGGAATATCGCCAAACCACTTCTCCGCCAGGGCTTTCACCTGTTCTGTAGTGACTTTGCCGGCCACTACCAGGATGGCATTGATGGGGCGGTAATGACGGAAAAAGAAGTTCTTTACATCTTCCAGCTGTGCGTTTTCTATATGGGAAAGTTCCTTTCCGATGGTCTGCCAGCGGTAGGGATGGCTGGTGTAGGACAATGCTCTCAGCTTGTGGCCCACATCTCCATAAGGTTTGTTGATGTAATGCTCCTTGAATTCTTCCGTTACCACTTTCCGCTGTACTTCCAGGCTCTTTTCTGAAAAGGCGAGAGATAACATCCGGTCGCTTTCCAGCCAGAAGGCTGTTTCCAGGTTTTCGGCGGGTAGTTCTATGTAATAATTGGTAAGGTCGTTAGTGGTGAAGGCGTTGTTTTCCCCGCCTGCCATTTGCAGGGGTTCGTCATATTCCGGGATGTTTACGGAACCGCCGAACATGAGGTGTTCGAATAAATGCGCAAAGCCGGTCTGTTGAGGGTTTTCATCACGGGCGCCCACATCATATAACACATTTACCACAGCCATGGGGGTCGTATTATCTTCATGAACAATCACACGCAGCCCGTTCTCTAAAGTGAATCTATTAAAATGGATCATATCTGTCTTTGACTGAAAAATAAGAAAATGGCCTGGTGATCAAACCAAAACGGGCAAATTTACAACAAAAGCCATTAGCTACAATATGCTGCGGATCGGCAGCTTTTTCAGCATAAGTTCCCCGTCCCGCATAATGAGCAGGGTTGGCCGGGTACCGATGTTCTTGAGGAGATCACGGTAGATCTGGAGATTGGTGGTGAAATTGTTGTTCACAGCCAGTACAAAATCCCCTCTTTTAAAGCCGGCCTTTTCTGCCGGGGAGTTCCTGATCACGTCTGTAACCTCAATACGATTGTCTATCAGGTAGATGATCAGTCCGGTATAGGAATAGTCGAACTGGTCCCTGAAATGAGTATTGGGCATGAGGTGAATTTCCTTGCGGGCGTAATTGAGGGTGAGATTAAAGCGTCTCAGCAGATCGTTCCCGATCATCCCTGCCAGGGAGGGATAGGAAGTAATATTGGTAATATCGTCAAACAGATAGGTAGGTACATTCCGGAAAGTGTAATTGCCTATTCTGAATTCATTCATGGTGGTGATGTACATCTGCATTTTACCTCCCAGGCCCTGTGCTTCTGTGGGAATCACTTTGGCTTTGCGTTTCACCAGCAGGCTGCTGTCTTTCACAAACTGGGTACTGAGCAGTAAACACATACCGGCGCCGGTATCAAAATAATAGCGGTGATTAACATTCCGTTTTCCGCTGCGGAGAGGGGAATTTACTACGGGAATGAAAGTAAGATTGGGTTTCATGAGGTAACCGCCACGGGGGTATTTAAACCTTCCCTGGGTATAGATGAGGATCTCTTCTTTATCATAATCTACCTGTATCACATACTTGCTCAAAAGGCTGTAGCCCATAATCCCGTCTATCTGGATGCCATACACCTGGCTGATCAGTTCATAGTCATTGACATGAAAATCCAGGCTATCCACATCCAGGCCAGGTAAATGGAGGGTATTATCTAAGGCAAAAGAGATGTTTTTGCTGGCTCCCAGCCCGCGGACGATCTTATCGGAAGGGGTGAGCTTCACTCCCAGGGCTATACAGGTATTGGTATCCAGGGAAATTCCGGCACTGCCGGTATCCAGGAGGAACTGCAGGGTATCTTTGTAGTCGTTCAGCCGTGCAGAAATCACAACTACACCTCCGTAATACTGTTTAAAAGGGAAACGAGTGATCAGCCTGGCTTCAGGCTCAACAGAAGGTGCATTTTCTTTTTCCTGGGCACGGGCTCCAACATTGCAGATCGACAGGCAGAGAACAAAAACGTGAAACAGGTTATGGATTCGCATAAGGCTATGATGACGGGCATCCTCATTTACCTAAATTTAACATTTAAGTTCGTTTGTTGAACGGCTATTTGGTATAAACGGTAAAATAGTTCCCCGGATAACATTAGCACTTTCCTTACCTTTGTTTTAAGATGCAATTACAGGATTTATACAAAAGGGCGCAACAGTTTGAGTTTTTAACGGCTGAGGAAGGGGTGTATATGTTCGAACACGCTCCCCTGGCGGAACTGATGGAGATCGCCAATGAATTAAGAAAGCAGCAGGTGCCTCATGGAAAGGTGACCTGGCAGATAGACCGGAACGTAAATACCACCAACGTTTGTACGGCCAATTGCAAGTTTTGCAATTTCTACCGTATACCGGGCCATAAGGATGCTTACATCACTGAAATAGACGAATATAAACGCAAGATCGAGGAAACCGTTAAATACGGCGGAGACCAATTGCTTTTGCAGGGAGGCCATCATCCTGAGCTGGGGCTGAGTTTTTATACCAACCTGTTCCGTGAGCTGAAACGATTGTATCCTGATGTTCGTTTGCATACACTCGGCCCTCCCGAGGTAGCACATATCACCAAACTGGAAAAAAGTACCCATATAGAAGTACTGCGGGCTTTGCAGGAAGCGGGAATGGATAGTCTTCCCGGAGCCGGAGCAGAGATCCTGAACGATCGCGTACGCCGCCTCATTTCCAAAGGAAAATGCGGTGCGCAGGAATGGCTGGATGTAATGCGGGCTGCACATAAACTCAACATTGCATCTTCAGGAACCATGATGTTCGGACATGTGGAAACTGTGCTGGAACGTTTTGAACACCTTGTGGCCATCCGCCAGGTGCAAAGCGAAAAACCGGAAGGGCATTATGGTTTCACCGCATTTATCCCCTGGACCTTCCAGGATGTGGATACCCTGTTGTCCAGGATCCGTGGTGTGCATAACATGACCACTTCAGAAGAGTATATCCGCATGATCGCTATGAGCCGTATCATGCTGCCCAATATTAAAAACATACAGGCTTCCTGGCTTACGGTAGGTAAATCCGTTGCGCAATTATGCCTGCATGCAGGTGCCAATGATTTTGGCTCTATTATGATCGAAGAAAATGTAGTATCTGCAGCCGGCGCACCTCACCGCTTTACATATAAAAGCATACAGGATGCCATCCGGGAAGCAGGTTTTGAACCACAGCTCCGCACACAACTTTATCAGTTCCGGGAGATCCCGCAACAGATAGAAGAACAGGTGATCAATTACTAATCCACTATATAAAAAGGGAGCCGTTTGGCTCCCTTTTTTCATTCCTTTAACAGTTCCCCCAAATTATTGTTAATTCCCCCTACCCCATGTATCTTTTGCAACTCTTTCTCCGTCTAATCAATATAAAAACTCCAGACGATGATGAAACAGATGAAAATATTAACCGTGGTGGTGCTCTCAGGCCTGGCGTTATTCCTCTCAGCCTGTTCAAGCACCAAAGTGACTTCTTCCTGGAAAGAACCGGAAACATCCTTAAGTCCTGATCAGAAGATCATGGTACTGGGATTGGTACAGGACCGCCAGGGTGCTTTGCAGGCCAGGATGGAAGCAGAAATGGTAGCCGCATTGAAACAAAAGGGATATAATGCTGTATCCGCTTATGAAACATACGGCCCAAAAACCTTTAAAGGATTGAAGGAAGAAAAAGCCATGAACATGATCCGTAAAAAAGATGTGGACCAGGTGCTCACGATCGTAATGCTGGATAAATCCAAAGAAAAGAATTACGTACCGGGCAGAACCATGTTCTATCGTCCTTATTATGGTGGCTGGTGGTCTTATTACGGAAGTATGTACAACCGTATTTATGAACCGGGGTATTATACAACCAACACCAAGTACTTCCTGGAAAGTAATTTATACAGCATGAAGAACAAACAGTTGCTTTATTCTGTGCGTACAGAAACCTTTGACCCATCCTCCGCAGCGAGAATGGCCGTGGTGTATACACAGCAGGTGGTGAAGGATATGACCAAACAGCAATTGATCACGCAACGTTAGTAGTAGTACAGTACCGTCATAATCAAAACAACAGGTGATCTGCCTTCGGCAGGTTGCCTGTTGCCGTTTTAAGGGGAGCCTGTTTGCAAACAGGGTTTGTTGCTGCATTTCGCGTGCAGGGCTATTTGGCTTTTGTTTAAAATCTCCCTAAGTTTGACCTGACTGATTATGCTGGAACTACCTGTAAACGATACCACCCTGTTAAGACAATTACAGCCGGAACATGCTCCTGACTTGTTTTTGCTGGTGAATACATCCCGTAAACAATTGCGTAAATACCTGCCCTGGGTGGATTATAACACAACGGAAGAACATTCCCTGCGGTTCATCGAACTCATGCTGCGCAAAGCAAACGAGCAGGATGCGATTGCCTTTGGAATATGGCATGGTGGCCGGCTCTGCGGGGTTATTGACTTGCACGACTGGGACCATCCGTTGCAAAAAGCAGAAATCGGTTACTGGCTCACAGAGGCTTACCAGGGGAAGGGAATTGTTACCAATAGTTGCCGGAGCCTTATCAACTATGCATTTGCAGCGCTCCGGCTAAATAAGGTAGAGATCCGTTTTGTATTACAGAATGAGAAAAGCGCCCAGATCCCCATCAAACTGGGCTTTTCCAAAGAAGGTATATTACGTCAGAGCGCCAAGCTCCACGGGCATTACGTGGATATGGTAGTGATGGGGATGTTGCGCCCTGACTGGAAATATTAAACGTCGCAGATCAGAATGGCCTCTTTAAGGGATGCCAGTTTATCTTCCCGTTTAGGAATGAATTCCTGCGCTACGAAACCTTTAAACCCTGTGTCTACCACAGCCTGCATGATGGCAGGATAAAACAATTCCTGGGTTTTATCTATTTCGTTGCGGCCGGGAACCCCGCCGGTGTGATAATGCGCAATATATTGCTGGCTTTCACGGATGGTGCGGATCACATCTCCTTCCATGATCTGCATGTGATAGATGTCGTATAAAAGTTTAAAATGATCCGAGCCGATGGCTTTGCAAAGCTCCACACCCCATGCGGTACGGTCGCATTGATAATCCGGGTGGTTCACTTTGCTGTTGAGCAATTCCATTACCAGCGTCACCTTTTTCTTTTCTGCATAACTCATGATTTTCTTCAGACCTGTGGCACAGTTTTCCAGTCCCTGCTGATCACTCATGCCTCCGCGGTTTCCGGAAAAGCAAATGAGGTTGGTAAATCCGGCGTTAGCCGTTTCATCGATCAGGTGTTCAAAATAAGTGACCAGTTTATCATGATGCTCCACGCGGTTCCAGCCTTTGGTAATACCCCATTCTTTACCATTAGAGGCTACCATGGCACAGGTGAGGTCATATTTCTTAAGGGTGGCAAAGTCTTCCGGGCTGGCCAGGTCGATAGATGCAATGCCTATTTCTTTGGATGCCTTACAAAGCTCGTCCAGCGGAATACCATTATAGCACCATCTGCAAACGGAGTGGTTTACTTTTCCTTTGAGTTTTGCGTCCATTGCCTGCTCATGCGCAGATACGCGGTTTGTCAGGGAAGAAAGCGCTGTGCCTGCTAAAGCCATAGTTGCTACTTTTTTGATCGCATCTCTGCGGGAGTGATTGTCTGCCATAAGTGGAACTGGTTTATCAGGGGTGAATTTAAGTGAAATTTTGTGCGTTTGCAAGCACCGTGGAAATACGTTTTTTTGAAAATAAGGACAAACCGCATTCAAACGCAAATGCTTTATGGATAAGGCTTTATGATGCATGTTTCAGGGATTCCATGGTTCTTATGCCCAGGGGTAGTAACATTTTGGTCGGTTATTTGATTATATATGTATAAACCGTGTGTATGGAAAGAAGAGTTACCCCCAGTTTAACACTTTGCCTGCTGATGGACCTGTTGGGTTGTGCCAGTTATGCAGTTCCGGTATTCGGGGAAGTGAGTGATGTAATTTGGGCGCCAATATCGGCCCTCATCTTTTACAGAATGTTTGGTGGTCCTATCGGTGGTTTCGGCGGCGTATTCAATTTCATTGAAGAGCTGTTCCCGGGACTCGATTTCATCCCCACCTTTACGATCAGCCGCCTGGTGGTGTATCTCACCAACCAGTGGCAGGAAAATCGTAAGAAGAACATTCTGAATGATTTCAGAGCCGGCAAGCGGGCTTAAAACGAATTACATCTATAAGGCCCCCTGAGGGCTAGTTTAGAAGCGCACATTATTCTGTGGCCCTTCCATCATCATTTTGTCTCCAACCCTCCCTTTAGGCGCTTTTCCTCCGAAACGGTTCAGGAAGTAGGAAAAACTCACCATAAAATAACGCTGTAAAACTTTGGTTTCGGAGTCCTCCGTGTAGTTATCCATTACGGTACGGTTCACACTTACGTTCTGATTGAACAGGTCAAACACCTGGAATTTGACCAGGCCCTGTTTTGCTTTAAACAGTGTTTTTGAAATAAAGCCATTGGCAAGGGTGTATTGCAGGTTATAACCTTCCGTTCTTCCTGTATTGGCGGTATAATCCACATCCCCGCCAATGATAATACCGCCGGGCAGATTCAGGTTAAAGTCAAGTGAAAGCCCGTAGTTGAAATAATTGGTATTGTTGGCTTTATTGTTACTGAAGCGCGCGCTGTTATAGTTCACGCTGGCTCCCGCTGCCATATCAAACACTTCTTTATACCTGTAATTGAAACTGGCTGCCTGTGAGATGTTCAGGTTTTGTGTAAAGTTCTTCTGGTTATTGAGGAAACTTACATCGCGGGTCAGGCCGGCATAGGTGTTTGTATTGATGGATGTTTCCTGACGCCTGTTGATGGCAAAACCATTCACCATATAAGCATTCACATTGTAGTTGCCATTTACGTTCACAGGCCGGCTGGTTTGTATGCCCTGATCATTAATAGCCGTATTGTTCACAATCCTGTTAAGGGTAAATGTTCCGGTAAGGGAGGCAAAGAAACTGCGCATGCTCCCCGGATCAAAATTATTATAGTTCACACTGAGGTTATTGTTGAAGGAGGGCTTCAGATCAGGGTTCCCTAACTTCACAAACAGGGGGTTGGAATTATCCGGTACGGGTTGTAATTGTTCCAGCGTGGGTTGTTGCGTTTGCCCGCGGTAGGCTAAACGCATCCTGCGGTTTTTTGAAAAGTTATAGTTCATTTGTGCGAGCGGAGAGATGTTCACGGTATGTTGCCTTAAGGTGCTGTCCTTTGTGATGTTCTCACTGCTCAGGTTATTGAACTGCAGGTTTACTCCCAATGTATAATTGTAACGCAGCTTCTGCGTCATGATGCTGAGGCCGGCCTGATGATTACTGTACACATTGTTGAAAGCATTGGTAAGGCTGTCGTTCAGCAGGTCATATGCATCCTTGCCTTTATCGTAAGTATTGCGGTTGGAGGAGTTATAGTTATAGCTGTAACCGTAATTCAATTCCAGGAAGCGGTCTATGAACACCGGTTCTGTATAACTCATTCTCACACCCAGGGTTTTGCTGCTGTTATCCTGGATCACCTTCTGATCTATGGTATCGCTTCTGTATGTGCCATTCCGCTGCAGAAAGGATGTCTGCGACTGGTTGATTGATTCCCGTTCGTTGCTGTTAGCACCAAAGTTCAGATTGGTGCTGAATGTTCGCCCTTTCTTAGCGAATTTTTTACGGAATAAGGCAGTACCGTTAATGTTGGGAGAGCTGGCGGTAGCTTTATTGATGGTACGCCCGTTGTTCACAGTATCCCGGTTATTATTGAGCGTGGTGTTCCTGCTTTCAGAGAAGTTATCTCCTGAATTGTAAGTGATGTTGGGGGTAACTATCAGGGAATGGAATGAATCGATATCATATTCAATGCGTGCGTTCAACCGGTGGCTGCGATTGTTACTCAGGGAAGCGCTGTTGGAATTCACATAGGAAAAAGAATCTGGTTTGTGGCGGTTCTCCCGTTCACTTCTTCTTTCATTATCCCGTTGCATATCACTCATAAAATAGCTGCCGCTGATGCGTAATCCTTTAGCCAGGTTGTCGCTGTAATTGATGCCGCCATTCCAGTTCCGGTTAAGCCCGGTATTTCCTGTTCCACCACCACCTTTTGCTCCGCCGCCAAAGTTAAAGCCATCTGAAAAAGAGAAGCCGGTATTGTTGGTGTTGTTCCCTCCTCCCATGACGGAAAGCTGCTGTGTTTGCCGGAAGCGGTTCATGCTGGCATTTACGGAGAAACGTTCATCGCTTCCATATCCGGCAGTAGCTCTTCCAAACACACCTTTTTTACGGTCCGGCTTAATGGTGAAATTGAGCGTTTTCTCGATCTCTCCATCTGCGATACCTGTAAATTGTGCCTGTTCGCTTTTCCGGTCTATGAGTTGAATTTTATCTACGATATCCGCAGGAAGGTTGCGGGTGGCCATTTTGGGATCATCGCCAAAAAAAGGTTTGCCATCCACCAATACTTTTTTTACGGTTTCTCCATTGGCTTTGATGGTACCATCTTTTTCCACCTGTATGCCAGGGAGTTTTTTGAGCAGTTCTTCCAGCAGGGCGTTCTCCCTTGTTTTAAAAGAGCCTGCATTGTATTCCACCGTATCTTCTTTAATGGTGATCGGAGGTTTTACATCTACAATCTCCACTTCGTTTAGTGTAAGTCCTTTTCTTTTTAGTACTAATGTTCCCAATGCTATCAGGCGGGAAGTGTCCTGTACGTGTACATTGCGGGTGAGCTGCTGGTATCCCATGTATGAAACAACGAGTACATAGTTGCCAGGTTTTGTACCGCTAATACTGAAAGTCCCTTTTGCATCTGCCACCACAGTGGCGGCAATAGTGGAATCTTTTACTTCCAGTAAAGCTACGGCCGCATTGGGCAATGGTTCTTTATTAGAGTAGTCGATCAGGCGGCCGGTGATCTGAGGTTGTTTAGTCTGTGCCCGGGCAATGGTTAAGATGGCAATAACCGACACCACGGTCAATAAAACGCGTCGTTTCATAATTGGGTTTGTAGCAGGGGTGGTGGCTAGTTATTATTGAGTTGGAGTTTTTCCAGTCTGTCGTTATGGAACTTCTCCAGGATCTGGCGTCTTTTAGCTTTCAGTTCTTCTTCCGTTACTTTCTGCGCATTGGCAGGAAGGCTCACCTCCGTATCTTCTATGGGTTTAAACTCTACTTTTTTTGCTACGTAGGAGCGTTTGCTGCTTTCAATGGATAACACAACTCCTTCTGCGGGTAAAACACCATTTACCGGGGAGAATAAAAGCGGGATCTCTGTAGTATACCAGAAAACAAAGTTTTCTTCACCGAGTTTTACGGTACCGCGCTGGCATTTAAATCCTGCAATGGTTTTTGTTTTATTGCTGGTTTTAATATCTGCGGGATTCTTGTAATCCTCTTCGGCATACCAACTGTTGCTGGTAACACTGTCCTTTTTCTCTGTGGTAACGGTTAAATACTTTTTGTTTGCCAGATCAATATACGTAGTGTTACTGAGAGGGGGGCGCAGTGACAATCCGGGGCCACCAGGGCCAGTGGAAAAAGCCCTTGTGCTGCCACCAGGGCCAGCCACATCTATTGCCTGTGTTCTTCCTGCCACTGCAGCACCAGCCGGCATAGACGAGGTAAAGCTCAGGATCTGAGGCCCGCCGCCGCCTTCTGATTCCAGTTTTCCTTTGGTGCTGGAAAAGGTGAGGGTTTGTTTACTTGTAATGAGGTCCGGAAGGTCCGGCATATCTGCTCCGCTTCCCTGTGTAACCTGGCCACCGGGGCCTATCATTACAGTTCGTGCCATGGTGAGGTCCATCCGGGAGGTTACCTCATATTCGATAATACCTGAGGTTTTTTGCTGGGCCCGTACTTCGGGGAGTACTGCAAGGAGCAGTATAGCGGTGATGATCGTTTTCATATTAGCGCTGTTTTTTGTTGTGTAAAATTGCAGGATACACAGCAGGGGGAGGGTTAAGCAGTCTTATTTACTGTTAATTAGTGTTAAGCCCTGACTGTAGATGGTAAGGATTGGATAGATTTACATTCCATGCGCTACAGAATCCGCAACATATTAATCCTGATGAGTACCTGTATACTGGGTATTTTCGCTTTCCAGGCTTACTGGTTATATAACTCTTATCAGCTAAGACTGGAGGAATTCAATAAAGATATCAATGATGCGCTGCGCACTGCGGTGTATAACAAACAGTTTATGGATGCCGGAAGGTTTATCGGGCGGCGGTATCCAACAGTGGGGGCGGGATTTTCAAGGAGG
>Ga0065704_10000833_pt1 | contig 13785 bp, 12 predicted proteins | sample SwiRhicommuniRL2_FD_59091 | JGI IMG/M metagenome (GOLD analysis project Ga0065704, IMG submission 59091) | Switchgrass rhizosphere bacterial communities from Rose Lake, Michigan, USA - RL2 v2 (version 2) | ecosystem: Host-associated > Plants > Roots > Rhizosphere > Soil | place: East Lansing, MI
AAAGGAAAAAGAATCCCATGCAGCGGATCAAGAACCTCAAACTGACGACGAAGATGATGCTCGCCTTCGGCGCCGTGCTGGCGCTGATGCTGGTACAGGGCATCGCCGCTTTCGTCGGCCTGAACTCGTTGAACGGCGCCACCATCGAGGTGACCGGCAACGTCCTGCCCAGCGTGAAGGCCGCGGGCGACCTGCAGAACCTGATCGGCGAATACCGCACGACCTCTTACCGGCAGCATGTGCGCGCCAGCGACGCCGTCAAGGCGGAAGCCAAGACGCTGGCCGCCCAGACCGAGAAGAAGATCGAGCAGTCCATCAAGGACTACGCCACGCTGATCATCAGCCCGGACGAAAAGAAGGCCTACGACACCTTCGTCAAGGAGTGGAAGGCAGCCAAGCAGTCGTATGCCGAAGTGCAGGAGATGCTGGACCTCGGCCTGCCGGACGACGCCGTGGACACCTTCATCGGCACCACGCGCGACCAGCACCGGAAGGCGGTCGCGGCACTGAACACGTTGGTCAACGTGGTCGACCAGCAGGCCAAGACGGCCAGCGCCAGCGCCGACAGCACCTTCGCTGCTTCCAGCACGCTGATGGTCATCATGCTGCTGGTGGGCATCGTGGGCGGCCTGGCCCTGGCCTGGTTCTTCGCCCGCGCCATCGCCGGCGCCGTCGGCGAAGCCGTGCGCGTGGCCAATGATGTGTCCGCCGGCAAGCTGGACGGCAAGATCGATACCAGCCGCCAGGACGAAGTGGGCCAGCTGCTGACCGCCATGCAGCGCATGCAGACGCAGGTACAGTCGGTGATTTCCGCCCAGAGCGAAATGGCCGCGCGCCACGACGAGGGCCAGATCAGCTACCGCATGGACGACAGTGCGTTCCCGGGCGAGTACGGCCGCATGGTGCGCGACACCAACGCCCTGGTCGCCTCGCACCTGCAGGCCATCGGCGACGCGCTGAAGATCATGCAGCGCTACTCGATCGGCGACCTGAGCCTGGACATGCCCAAGCTGCCGGGCGAGAAGGCCAACCTCACCGAGACGATGGACGCCACCAAGGCCAACCTGTCGGCGATCAACGGCGAGATCAAGCGCCTGGCGATGTCCGCTTCCTCCGGCGATTTCAGCCAGCGCGGCGACGTGGACAAGTACCAGTACGACTTCCGCGACATGATCGACGGCCTGAACCAGCTGATGGAAACCACCGACGGCAACCTGGCCGAGGTCTCCGAGTTGCTGCAGGCCATCGCACGCGGCGACCTGACCGCGCGGATGGAAGGCGACTTCCACGGCGTCTTCGCCACCATGCGCGATGACGCGGACGCCACCGTCGCTCAGTTGACCGACATCGTCGGCCGCATCCAGGACGCGTCCACCAGCATCAATACCGCGGCCGGCGAAATCGCCTCCGGCAACAGCGACCTGTCGCGCCGTACCGAGCAGCAGGCCGCCAACCTGGAAGAGACCGCCGCCTCGATGGAGGAACTGACCTCCACCGTGCGCCAGAATGCCGAGTCCGCCCGCCAGGCCAACCAGTTGGCTATCGGCGCCGCCGGTGTCGCCTCGCAAGGCGGTGAAGTGGTCGGCAAGGTCGTCACCACGATGCGCGACATCGAGCAGTCGTCGAAGAAGATCGCCGACATCATCTCGGTCATCGATGGCATCGCCTTCCAGACCAACATCCTGGCCTTGAACGCGGCCGTGGAAGCGGCCCGTGCCGGCGAGCAGGGTCGCGGCTTCGCGGTGGTCGCATCCGAGGTGCGTACGCTGGCCCAGCGCAGCGCCAATGCCGCCAAGGAAATCAAAGGTCTGATCGAGACCTCGGTGGACAAGGTGGCCGATGGCTCCAAGCTGGTGAACCAGGCGGGCTCGACGATGGGCGAGATCGTGGCCTCGGTGCAGCGCGTGACCGACATCATGGCCGAGATCTCGGCCGCCTCGCAGGAACAGAGCGCCGGCATCGAACAGGTCAACCAGACCATCACCCAGATGGACGAAACCACCCAGCAGAATGCCGCGCTGGTGGAAGAAGCCTCTGCCGCCGCCCGTTCGATGGAAGAGCAGGCACAGGCGCTGAGCGAGTCGGTGTCGGTGTTCAAGCTGCATGCCCACGCCGCCCCGACCGCCGCGGTCGCCAAGCCGGCCAAGGCAGCAGCCCCGGCTCCGTCCAGGCCCGCGCCGCGCGCCGCCACGCCGTCGATGCTGGAGCCCGCCCTGGCCGATGGCGACGACTGGCAGGAATTCTGAGGCACGCGGTTTGCATCGCATCCCGGCAACAGCTCCCTTTCCCTGTCCCTGCGGCAGGGAAAGGGTCCCGCCACGCCCCTAGCCTCATCCGTCCCGTCGAGAATCCGATGTCCGTCAGTACCCGCTCCCCTGCTCCGGCTGCCACGACACGACGGACCCCCGCGCCGCTTCCCGCCGACGACGGCGCGGCAGGATCGGCAGGACGCGATTTCGAGTTCGACGACCGCGACTTCCGTCGCGTGGTCGACCTGATCCGCCAGCGCGCCGGCATCGCCCTGGCCGACGGCAAGCGCGACATGGTCTATGGCCGCCTGTCGCGCAGACTGCGCGCCTTGGGCCTGCGCAGCTTCAAGGATTACCTCGACCAGCTGGAACGGGACGGTGGCGATGAGTGGCAGGCGTTCACCAACGCACTGACCACGAACCTCACCTCGTTCTTCCGCGAGCCGCACCACTTCGAGCGGCTGCAGGAAGAACTGGCGAAGCGCCGGAACGACGGCCCGCTGAAGATCTGGTCATGTGCCGCGTCCACCGGCGAAGAGCCCTACTCCATCGCCATCACCGCCTGCGAGGCCTACGGCACGCTGACCCCGCCGGTAAGCATCCTGGCCACGGACGTGGACACCCAGGTACTGGCCACCGGCGAACGCGGCGTCTATCCGGTCGAGCGCATCGCCGGCCTGGACGACACCCTGAAGCGGCGTTATTTCCAGCGCGGCAGCGGCCCCAACGAAGGCAAGTGCCGCGTGCATCCGGCCCTGCGCCAGCTGATCGCGTTCCGCCCGCTCAACCTGCTGACCGCGCGCTACGACGTGGCCGGCCCGTTCACCGCGGTGTTCTGCCGCAACGTGATGATCTATTTCGACAAGCCCACCCAGCGCGGCATCCTGGCGCGCCTGGTGCCGCACTTGGCCGAAGACGGCATGCTGTACACCGGGCACTCGGAAAACTACCTGCACGCCGCCGACATCATCCAGCCCTGCGGTCGCACGCTGTACCGCCGCGCCGGGACCGGCGCATGAGTTCAGCCGCCGCCTCGTTCGCCGACGGCAGCGTGATGCGCTACCACGACGCCCGCTTCAAGACCGAAGCGGCCAAGCTGCTGCCCACGCAGTACCTGGTGGTGGACAACGACACCGCGCTGGTCACCGTGCTGGGCTCGTGCGTGGCCGCCTGCATCCGCGACCCGCTGCTCAAGCTGGGCGGCATGAACCACTTCCTGTTGCCGGACGGCAACGTGGGCGATGGTGCGCCCGCGCGCTACGGCAGCTTCGCGATGGAACTGCTGATCAACGACCTGCTCAAGCGGGGTGCCGCGCGCAACCGCCTGGAGGCCAAAGTCTTCGGCGGTGCCAACGTGCTGAAAGGCTTCACCAGCAACCCGGTCGGCACGCGCAATGCCGAGTTCGTCCGCAAGTACCTGGATGCCGAACGCATTCCCGTGGTCGCCGAAGACCTGCGCGGCATCCATCCGCGCAAGGTCTGGTATTTCCCCAACACCGGCCGCGTGGTCGTGCAGCGCCTGCCGCATGCCCATGATGCCGAGGTCCTGGCCGCCGAATCCGCCGCCCGCGCCCGCCTGTCGAGGGCGCCGGTCACCGGAGGCGTGGAGCTGTTCTGATGAGTAGTCCTTCCTCCTGCAAGGTGCTGATCGTCGATGACTCGGCGGTCGTGCGGCAGATGCTGACCGAGATCCTCTCGCGCGATCCGGGCATCGAAGTCGTCGGTTCCGCCGCCGATCCGCTGCTGGCCCGCGACAAGATCAAGCGCCTGAATCCCGACGTGATGACGCTGGACGTGGAAATGCCGCGCATGGACGGGCTGGCGTTCCTGGAGAACGTCATGCGCCTGCGGCCGATGCCGGTGGTGATGATTTCCTCGCTGACCGAGCGCGGCGCCGACACCACGCTGCAGGCGCTGGCGTTGGGCGCGGTGGATTTCGTGTCCAAGCCCAAGCTCGATGTCGCCAGCGGATTGCAGGCGTATGCCGACGAGATCATCGCCAAGGTGAAGGCCGCCGCGAAGGCGCGTGTCCGCCCGCTGGCCCGCACCGGCGCCCCCCGCGTCGGCCTGGATACCGCACTGCCATCCCCTCCGGCCCTGCGCTTCCGCACCACCGACCGCCTGATCGCCATCGGCGCCTCCGCCGGTGGCACCGAAGCCCTGCGCGTGGTGCTGGAACAGATGCCCGCCGACGCACCGGCCATCGTGCTGACCCAGCACATTCCGGCCGGTTTCAGCCGCGCCTTCGCGGAACGGCTGGACCGTCATTCGGCCATGGCCGTGCGTGAAGCCAGCGATGGCGAAGCCATCCTGCCCGGCCACGCCTACCTGCCCCCTGGCGGCCAGCACATGCGGGTCATCCGCGACGGTGCGCGCTGGCGCTGCCGGATCGACGACGGCCCGGCGGTGAACCGGCACAAGCCGGCGGTCGACGTGCTGTTCCGCTCGGTCGCGCAGAGCGCGGGCGGCAACGCGGTGGGCGCCATCCTCACCGGCATGGGCGACGACGGTGCGCGCGGCCTGCTGGAAATGAGCCAGGCCGGCGCGCCGACCCTGGTGCAGGACGAAGCCACAAGCGTGGTCTGGGGCATGCCCGGCGCCGCCATGCGCCTGGGCGCCGCCAGGGAAGCCCTGCCGCTGGAACGCATCGCGCAGCGCCTGCTGGACCTGGCGGCAGCGATCGCCTGAGGCGCTGCGCCGTTGCAGGAGCGACGTAAGTCGCGACCGCACGGCCGACGCTACGCTGGCTCGCGATACAGGCAAGGGGCTGTGGCGGGCGAGCATCCCACTCCGTCAATGCCAATGGCCCCTCCCTGCGGCTGTCGCGACTCACGTCGCTCCTACAGAAGGTCGCAACGCCCGTCACAGATCGCGGGGGATCGAAAAACCACCCGATTTCCCGCCTAAAGAGCCGATCCCTACGGCCGATACTCAACAGTGAGCTTCATCAGAGAGCACCCATGTACTCGCGCATCCTGGTTCGTCTTGCGGCACCCCTCATCCTCACCCTGCTGTTCCCGCTGTCGGTCGCCTTCGACTGGCCGAACGCGCTGCAGTGGGCCCTGCTGACTTCGCTGACGCTGGCCTGGCTGATCTTCGCCTGGTTGACGGCCGTCAACAGCCACGTGGTGTCACCCGAGCACGCCACCGTCATCCGCGAACAGGATGCGCTGCTCACCGAGCTGCGCCGCTTCGTCAACAACGAGATCGAAGGTTCGCGCAGCGAGATCGACCGCGCCCGCGAGCTGATCCGCGAGGCCGTCAGCAACCTCGGCGGCAGCTTCGATGCGATGAACCGCAAGTCGCGCGAACAGAGTGCCGCGATCTCCCGCATCATCGACCGCAATGGCGAGGGCGACCGTGCCGGCGTGGACGTGGCGCGCTTCGCGCAGAACGCCAGCCAGCGCATGGAACAGCTGGTGGAGGCGCTGGAGCAGGTCGCCGGCCAGAGTGGCACCACCGTGCACCACATCGACGACATGGCCCAGCACCTGGACGGCATCTTCTCGCTGCTGGAAGACGTAAAGTCCATCGCCGACCAGACCAACCTGCTCGCGCTGAATGCCGCCATCGAGGCCGCCCGTGCCGGTGAGGCCGGTCGTGGCTTCGCCGTGGTCGCCGACGAAGTGCGCAACCTGTCCGAGCGCTCCACCGCGTTCAACGAACAGATCCGCAAGCTGGCGCACAGCTCCAAGGAATCCATCGCCAAGGTGCGCGACACGGTCTCCAACATGGCCTCGCGCGACCTGGACCGCTCCCGTGAGGCGCGCTCCGAGGCCGCCGGCATGCTCAACCAGGTGGCCGCGATCAACGCCTCGCTGGGTGATGGCATGCGCGAAGTCTCGATGTGCGGCCATGCCATCGACGCCAGCGTGGCCGATGCCGTCCGCTCGCTGCAGTTCGAGGACATCGCCACCCAGTCGCTGGGCAGTGCGAACACCCACCTTGACCGCCTGACCGCGATCAACAAGGAAGCCCTCGCCCTGCAGGAACTCCTGCACCGCTCCGGCGGCGCGACCGACAACGAACTGCTCAGCGCACTGCGCCTGATCGGCAACCGCCTGCGCGATCAGCGCACCGAGTGGGAACGCCCGCCGCACAAGCCGGTCGCACAGCAGAACATGGGTGCCGGCACGGTGGAACTGTTCTGACCGCGACAGCGTCCGCACACCACTGAATCTCGACGGGGCGACCAGGATCTGGTCGCCCCGTCGCGTTCCGGGCGACGGCACGCCCGGCTGCGGATCGCCACTGGCATACTGCAGGCTGATCGCACCGCTGCTGACGATGTCGAACCCGCCGCTTCCCTCCCCGTTGTTGCTGCAGTTGTTCCGGCTGCAGGAAGCCGAACGCCTCCAGGTGGGGCGCGCCCTGCACAACCAGGTCGGGCAGGCACTGTCGGCGATCAAGATGGGCGTGCACCTGGTGCAGTCCGAGGACGATCCGGCACAGCAGCAGGAAGACCTGCAGGACATCATCCGCACCTGCGACGAGACCGTCGCGATCCTGCGCGACCTGCATGCCACGCTGCACCCGCCCCAGCTGGAAGCGATCGGGCTGGAGGCCGCATTGCGCGCCGAGCACGAACGCGTGTTTCCCGGCACTGCGGTGACACTCGCTCCGTTGCCGAACATGCCTGCGGCCGACACGGAGCTGGTGGCGTTCCGGATCACGCAAGTCGCCATGCGCGCGGTGGCGGGTGCGGGAGGCCGGCTGGCGCTGGAGCTGGCCGGCGACGCCGATGCCGAGGGCGGACTCGCCGTCACCCTGGATGCCGATGTCGACGCGGCATGCACCGAACTGCCGCTGCTGCAGGCCCTGGCCGCGACGCTTGGCGGCAGGCTGGAATCCAGCGGCGGCGGGCGCGGCAGCCGATGGCAACTTCGCCTACCCTATGCGCCTGCACCCGTGACGCCCACCGACACCGCTTGAATACCGAGCACGCCCACCTGCCCCGCCTGCCCCGCCTCGGCGCCGGCGAACCCGACCTGCAGCGGATGGTCGACACCGCGAATGCGGACGGCACGCCGTTGATGCTGCTGTACCTGGACATCGACCACTTCCGCTCGATCAACGAAAACATGGGCGTGGAAGTCGGCGATGAAGCGCTGGCGATCCTCAGCGACCGGCTGCAGCGGTCACTCGGCCCGGAAGCACGCGCCTGGCGCCATGGCAGCGACGAATTCATCGTGGCGGTGCCGCGCCTGCCGGGCACGCTGCCGCCGGAACGTTTCGGCGATGCCTTGCGCGAGCAGATCGAATTGCCGATGACGGTGCTGCCGTACACGCTGTTCCTGACCGGCACGCTCGGCATCGCGCTGTGCCCGGAGCATGCGGACACTGCGTCCGGCCTGCTGCAGTGCGCGGAAAGCGCGATGGAACAGGCCAAGCACGAGGGCATGAACCTGGTGCGCCTGTACCGGCGCGGCGCCGCGATCACCGCGCGCAGCGACAGCATCATCGCCCGCCAGATCGTCAACGCCATCCAGCACAACGAACTGCGCCTGTTCTACCAGCCGCAGATCAACGCCCACGACGGCCGCGTGGTGGGCATGGAAACGCTGCTGCGCTGGTACTCGCCCGCGCTCGGCCTGCTGGTGCCGGAACGCTTCATGCACGTGGCCGAGAAGCTGGGGGTCATCGTGCAGATCGGCGACTGGGTGCTGCGCAATGCCTTCAAGCAGGCGCGCGTCTGGCGCGACTGGGGCTTCGACGATTTCGAGATCGCGGTGAACGTGTCGACGCTGCAGCTGCTGCGCCCCAGCTTCGTGTCCGAAGTGCTGGAGGCCATGCAGGAGGCCGGCATCCCACCGCAGATGGTGGTGCTGGAAGTCCGCCAGAACGCGCTGGCCAAGGACATGAACCTGGTCCACCGCACGCTCGCGCAACTGCACCACGAAGGCGTGCGGCTGACGCTGGACGATTTCGGCATGGGCGATTCCAACCTGGACTCGCTGGTCCGCTTCTCGGTGGACAAGATCAAGATCGACCGCAACTTCGTGAAGGGCGTGCCATCCGGCAACCGCGAGGTGGCCATCACCTGCGCCATCATCGCGATGGGCCACCAGCTGGGCATGAAGGTGATCGCGCACGGCGTGGAGACCGACGTGCAGCTGGGATTCCTGCGCAGGAACCAGTGCGACATGTTCCAGGGCCACCTGTTCGGCGAACCGATGTCGGCCGAAGATGCCGGCGCGGTATTGCGCCGCCGCTACCTGCGCGCCGATGCCTTCGCCGCCACCAAGCCCGATCGCACCCTGCTGCTGCTGGACGACGAAGAGAACATCCTGCGTTCATTGGTGCGCCTGTTCCGCCGCGACGGCTACCGCATCCTGGCCGCCAGCAACGTCACCGACGCATTCGAACTGCTGGCGACCAACGACGTGCAGGTGATCCTGTCCGACCAGCGCATGTCGGACATGAGCGGCACCGAGTTCCTGGGCCGCGTGCGCATGCTGTATCCGGACACGATACGCCTGGTGCTGTCGGGGTACACCGACCTGGCCACGGTGACCGAGGCGATCAACCGCGGCGAGATCTACCGCTTCCTGACCAAACCGTGGAATGACGACGACCTGCGCGAACACATCCGCCAGGCGTTCACCACCTACGAGCACCAGCCGCACCATCGTGCGCATGCCTGAGACCCGCACCGGAACGCAGGACGGCTGGTGCGTGTACCTGCTGGAGTGCCGCAACGGCGCGTACTACGCCGGCATCACCAACCGGCTGGACGCGCGCTACGCCGCGCATGTGGCGGGTACGGGCGCCAAGTACACGCGGGCGAATCCGCCGGTACGCGTGCTGGCGAGCCGCGATTATCCGGATCGCAGCGCAGCGTCGCGCGCGGAAGCACAGCTCAAGCGGATGCCGCGCGCGAAGAAGCTGGCGTTCTTCGATTCGCCCTCTGCAGGAGCGACGTAAGTCGCGACCGCGGAAATCAAACACTCTGCGAGTGGTTCATCGCACGAACCCACGCTCGCGACCACCGCATTGTTCCGGTCGCGACTTACGTCGCTCCTACAGTGATACGCGTTAATCGCTCACGCCGCGTCGACGGCCGGCTGCCGGATCGGCAGCATGATGCGGAAGCAGGCGCCGGAGCCGGGCTCGTTGCGCACTTCGATGCGGCCGTTGTGCTTCTTCACGATGCCGTAGGAGATCGACAAGCCCAGGCCCGTGCCGCTGCCCACCGGCTTGGTGGTGAAGAACGGGTCGAAGATGCGTTGCAGGATGTCGTCGGGTATCCCATGGCCGCTGTCCTGGATCTCGATCCAGACTTCGTCGCCCTCCACGCCCGTGGCGACGGTGATCGTGCCGCGCTCGTCGATGGCATGACTGGCATTGAGCAGGATGTTCATGAACACCTGGTTCAATTCCGACGGCCGGCACTGCACCAGCGGCAGCTTGCCGTAGTGCTTTTCCAGGGTGACCTTGTACTTCAGCTCGTTCCAGATGATGTTGATGGTGGAATCGAGGCCGGCATGCAGGTCGGCGGACTTCCAGCTGTCGTCGCGGCCCGAGTAGGAGAAGTCCTTCAGGTTGCGCACGATCGCGGTGACCCGTTCGATGCCCTCGCGCGACTCGGACATCAGCTGCGGCAGGTCGCCGGTGATGAAGTCGATGTCGTAGCGCGCGCGCAGGTCCTCGATCTCGGGCAGCATCGCCTTCGGGTCCGGCAGGCGCAGCGCGCGCTCGTAGACTTCGATCAGCGAGAACAGGCTGTGCAGGTACTCCTGCAGCGAGCCGAGGTTGGAGTGCACGTAGCCGATCGGGTTGTTGATCTCGTGCGCAACGCCGGCGGCAAGCTGGCCGATGGAGGCCATCTTCTCCGACTGCACCAGCTGTTCCTGCGTGCCGGCCAGGCGCACCAGCGTCTGCCGCAGCTGCGCGTGCCGGCGCTGGAGTTCCTGCTGGCGCGCGTGCGCTTCGCTGACGTCGTGGAAGACGATCAGGCAGTGGCCGCCGCCCGGGTTGTCATGGAAGTACGCGCGTACCTGCAGCACCAGGCCGTCGTCGAGGGCCAGGTCGCCGTTCCAGCGGCCGGACTGGCGTGCGGTGGGAATGGCGTCGGGCGGCAGCAGCCGCGACAGGGCGCCGAGCACATCGGGGGCATCCTGCACCAGTGCGCGCGCCGCCGCGTTGGCGTGCAACGGACGGGCGTCGCCACGGCACAACAGGTAACCGTCGTCCATCAGTTCGGCCAACGCCTTCAGATCGGCGAAGGTCGGGACGTCATCCGCAGTGCAGGCTCTGGACGGTGGGTTCGAGGGAGGGGCGGTGGCCAAGGACGCATCGGGCGGCGGCGATGGGGCGCCAGTATCCGGCGCGGCCGCTGGAGCGGCAAGTTGCGGCGTCGCAGTTTGCGGATCCGGCACCGGGCTCAGGCAACCGCGAGCGGACGGGTGGCGGAGAGGGTCGCGGTCTGGCCCTGCGCGTCGTAGGCGCCGCTGCTCTCGGTGCGACCCAGATGGCGCAGTGCCCAGTTCACTTCGCGGCGGCGCCGGGCCAGCAGGATGCCGTTCGCATGGTTCATCTCGGCAAGTTCGGCGAGCCGCCCCTGCAGTTCATCGGGAAAGCCGAAGCCGGCCGCGGCCGCCTCCAGCGCGCGCAATGCCTCCAGCTTCTCCTGCGTGGCGCGCACCAGTGCCTCGACATCATGCTCGAGGATGGCGCGACGCTCCTCTCCCAGTGCCGCGGACAGTCGCTGGAGGGGGGCCGGTGTCATCGCGATCAACCGCCCAGTTGGTCGTCCAGTCGCAGCATCCCGTCGGCAATGGCCTCGGGATTGACCTTGTACGTGCCGGCCTGCAGCGCTTCGCGCACGGCCTGCACGCGGGCATTGTCGATGGCAGGCGCAGTGGACAGCTCGCGCTGTATGGCCTGGAGGCTGGCGGCCTCGCCGGTCAGGCGCAGGCTGTCACCACCGGCGCTGGCTTCCACCGGCCTGGAACGGTCGGCACCCGCGTTGGCAACACGCCCGCTGACGGGACCGGTGGTGCGTACGGCGGCGGGGGGAGTGCCTTCGATTTTCTGGCTCATGTCGGTTCACCTGTAACAGGGTTCATGGGAGATATCGGCCGCGACTGATCCGACTTTAGTGACGGATGCCGCATTTCCGAGAAAGGACCCGATGCTGCCCGGTTTCCTTCCACCCGCGTTCGGTATCGGCCGCCCCCGGAACAACTTGAGGGCGATGTTGCACATTTTTCATCGGTTGACCCAGACGTCGCCGCCCGGGCCCACCACGCCCTGCACCACCCGGCGCGAGGACAGGTTCTCCACGGTAACCCGCTCATTCTCGCCGGCATCCGCCAGCGCCTTGCCGGCCACGCGCACTTCCACCCCGCCGCGACGGGACACCAGCGCCACGTTGTCGCCGCGGCGGACCAGGCGCTGGGCGACCAGATCGGTGGCCGACAGTACCGTGCCTGCCGACAGCATGCGCCGTGCCACGCGGCCCAAGGCCTGGGATGGATCAGCGACGGCGGCGCCGACGATGCGCGACGCGTCTCGGGTTTCGGGAATGAACGCGTCGGCGGTGATCGTTTCGCCCGGCGCGATGCCGCGGCTCAGCACCAGTACGGTCTGGCTGCGGCGTACCCGCACCGGCACGAACAGGCGCCAGCCATCCGGGCAGCTGACTTCCACGCTGTGGCTACCCTGGACGCGCGCTACCAGCGCTGCGTCGCAGCGTGGCAGGCGCAAGGCGGCGTCCAGTGTGGCCTCGGCCTCGCTGCCGGCAGGCAGGGCGCCCAGGGCGGCCGCCTTGATGCTGTCCACGGTCTGGAAGTCGGCCGCCAGCACGGTGCATGCGGTCAGGCCGCCGATCAGGGCGAGGGTCAGGCGCAGCATGGGCGGGATCCGGAGGTTCATCGGCCGGGAGGCTGCAAGGGGCGTGCCAGAGCCTGACTCTCTGACAACACTCCCCTCTCCCTGTGCAGGCGGCGAGAAGGAACAAGCAAAGACGCTCAAGCACCCCTCGAAGATGCCGATATGCTGTGCATGACCCAGGATCTGCTCAACCGCATCGACCAGCGCACCCGCCTGGCCGGCCACAACCGCCTCGCCCTGCTGCTGTTCCGCCTGGGCGGGCGTCAGCTTTTTGGCGTCAACGTCTTCAAGGTGCAGGAAGTCCTGCGCCGGCCCGATCTGTTCCAGTTGCCCGGATTGCCCACCGAATTCGTCGGCGTGGCCGACGTGCGCGGCCGCTCGGTGCCGGTGCTGGACCTGGGCCTGAGCATCCGCCACCCCGAACGCGACCCGAATCCGGAGAACACCCCCAACTACCTGGTGGTCACCGAATTCAACCGCTCCGTGCAGGGCTTCCTGGTCAGCGGGGTCGAACGCATCGTCAACATCGCGGTGGAAGACATCCACCCGCCTCCGGAACTCGGCGCCGAGAACAGCTACCTGACCGCCGTGACGCGCTTCCAGGGCGAACTCATCCAGGTGATCGACGTGGAAAGCGTGCTGGCCGACATCTGCCAGTCGCGCATGGACGCCACCCTGGCGCCGGAGATGGCCCTGCCTGCGGACGCACCGCCGCTGCAGGTGCTGGTGGTGGACGACTCGCGCGTGGCGCGCTCGCAGATCCGCAGCGTGCTGGAGCAACTGGGCGTGACCACCACCCTGTTGTCCGATGGCCGCCANGCGCTGGACCACCTCTTGCAGGTNCACGCCGCCGGCGAGAATCCGGCCGAGCGCTACGCCATGGTCATCTCGGACATCGAGATGCCNGCCATGGACGGCTACACCCTGACGACGGAAATCCGTCGCCANCCCGGCCTGGCCGGCCTGTACGTGCTGCTGCACACCTCCCTCTCGGGCGTNTTCAACAACGCCATGGTGGAACGCGTGGGCGCGAATGCCTTCGTGGCGAAGTACAGCCCGCACGAACTGGCCGAGCACGTGCTGTTCCGCCTGAACCAGGTGGTCGCGGCGCAGATGGCGGCCTGATCGTCGTCCCAGCGAACGCTGGGACCCATTTGCTTTTCCCACGGAAGAGGCAAGAGGCAAAGGGCAGGATCAAGATGGATCCCAGCGTTCGCTGGGATGACGGCACAGGGAATCACTGCCTGCCGGGATGCCGACCTGCCCCGTTCTGGCACACGCCTTGCAGCATCCCCGGCAACGGTCTGCCGGAGCGGTGCCATGTCCAATCCCATCTCCAACTATCTGGGTGTCCACGGAGCGGCCCTGCCCCTGCGCGAGCAGCGCATGCAGTTGATCGCCAGCAACCTGTCCAACGCGGACACGCCGAACTACAAGGCGAAGGACCTGAACTTCCAGGCTGCGCTGGAGAGCGCGGCGGCCAAGGCCTCCCCTTTGCTGACCACCAGCGAGCAGCACCTGACCCTGCTCGATGCCACCCCGCGCATCTTCGAGCGTGCCGGCGTGCAGCCCAGCCTGGACGGCAACACCGTCGACGCCGATACCGAACGCGCCGCCTACGGCCGCGCGGCGCTGGAATACCGCGCCTCGCTCAGCTTCATCGAATCCAAGGTGCGCACCATGCTCACCGCGATCACCGGCC
>Ga0065704_10071010_pt1 | contig 13783 bp, 8 predicted proteins | sample SwiRhicommuniRL2_FD_59091 | JGI IMG/M metagenome (GOLD analysis project Ga0065704, IMG submission 59091) | Switchgrass rhizosphere bacterial communities from Rose Lake, Michigan, USA - RL2 v2 (version 2) | ecosystem: Host-associated > Plants > Roots > Rhizosphere > Soil | place: East Lansing, MI
GCAACATTTTGCAGAACTCTACAACAGGTCACTATTATGATGTTTTAGATCAGGGAAATGAAGCACAAACTGGTGGTTACAGAAACCGTGCAGATCTGATTTCTTATTTCGGCAGGCTTGAATATAACTATGCAGATAAGTATTTACTAAATGCGGTTATCAGAACCGATGGTGTTTCCAGATTCGGCCCTGATTATAAATTTGGTACCTTCCCGTCTATATCAGGAGCATGGCGCATCAGTAAAGAAGACTTTTTCAAATCTTCATGGATTGACGATCTGAAAATAAGGGCAAATTATGGAACTTTAGGTAGTAGCGATATTGGAGCATATGAATATATGGCCTTTGTAAATACCTTCTCTGCCATCCCTATGGGGCCAAATCAAAACCTTCAAGGAGGATCAACACAGGTTCAGCTAGCAAACAGAGATTTGCATTGGGAAGAAGTAACTCAGCAAAATTATGGTATTGATGCCGCTTTCCTTCACAATAAACTTTCGGTAAGTGCTGAGTATTTTATCTCTAAAACAGACGGAGTATTAATCCGTTATCCTTTACTTATTTCAACCGGTAATGATGGAGGTAACCCTTTTGTAAACGGAGGTATATTAGGTAACAGAGGGTTTGAGTTTACTGCAACTTATGCCGAAAACTCAACTGAATTTAAATACAATGTTACAGCTAACTTAACTACACTAAACAATAAAGTTCTGGGCTTAGGTTATAATAAAAACAAAACCTTTGTTGGCAATACAGTTACCGAAGTTGGACAGCCAATTGGAATGTGGTACGTATTACAAACAGATGGATTATTCCAGAATGCTGATGAAGTAAATAATTATAAAAATGCTGCTGGAAGGGTAATTCAGCCGGGAGCAAAGCCTGGCGATATCCGCTTTAAAGACAACGATGGCGATGGTGAGATTACTAATAAAGACAAGGTTGTTGTAGGAAGCCCATGGGCCGATTATGAATTGGGTTTAAACATTGGAGCATCATATAAAGGATTTGAATTATCTATGGACTGGTTTGGTTCTTTTGGTTCAAAGGTATTTAATGGACCAAGAAGCGTAATGGATAATTTCTCTGATAACTCCAATTACCGTGCAGGCGTTCAGCCATGGACACAAGAAAATCCTAATACAAGTACCCCTCGTGCATTTTACAGCAGTACCATTAATGCAAGAGGCGATACCGACCGTTGGTTGGAAAACGGAAGTTTTGCCCGTATGAAATATATTGGTATTTCTTATAACATCCCAAGTCAACTGTTAAAAAGAATAGGGTTTAACAATGCTAAGGTGGTTCTTTCCGGACAAAATCTAATTACCATTACTAAGTACACAGGTCTTGATCCTGAATTTAGTAACGGAAGTGTTTTTGAAAAAGGATTCGACTACGGTGCATTCCCTAATTTAAGAACAGTATCTCTTGGTTTAAACTTCGGATTTTAATACTAGAAACATGAAAAAGATAATTTCAAAAATATTAGTGCTTAGTGCACTCGTTCTGATGTTCGCCTGTAAAAAGGCGTTGTTAGACCAGGATAACCCAAATACATTAACTGTTGATCAGTTCTGGAAAACAGAAACTGATGCCCAAAAGGGAGTAAATGCAGCATATGCCATGTTTTACCAAAACGGAGGTTGGAACAGATGGATCTATTTCAGACTCGACTTAACTTCTGATGAAGGATGGAGCAATAGTCCATGGACTGAGCTTGGCGACTGGACTCGCTTCCAGTACATCAATTACAATTTCTGGGAAGGGAACGTAAATACTTACCGAGATACTTATAAAGCAATTTTCAGGTGTAATCAGGTATTAACCTACGTGCCGGATATTCCTTTTGCAGATGCAAAAAAGAAAGCCGAAATACTTGCACAGGCTAAGTTCCTTAGAGGGTTTTACTACTACTATGCCGCTATTTTGTGGGAAAACTTCCCTATTGTAACCACCCTTCAAACACCAACAGACTTACCAGAACAAAGTTCTTTAACTCAGGTATGGGCACAGGTAGAAAAGGATCTTACAGAAGCAAGTGCCGATTTGCCGGAACAATGGACCGGAGCCGAAATTGGCCGTGCTACAAAAGGGGCAGCGCAAGCCCTATTGGGTAAAGCACTGATGCAACAACACAAATGGGCCGAGGCTAAAACGGCTTTCGACTACCTTGTTACAGGAGCAGGTAAAAATTATTATGATCTTGTTGATTATAAAGATAACTTCAGGGCAGAAAACGAGAACAACAAAGAATCTGTTTTTGAAATTCAGTTTTCTGATGTTAATAAATCTGCAGAAGGCGATGGGCCAAGTGCAAATGTGGGCAGTAACCGTGCTCAGTTTTTTGCACCAAGAAGTATAGGATGGTCAGATGGACAAGCCAGATTCTGGTTGGTTAATGAGTTTAAAAAAGAGAAAACAACTGATAATAAAATAGATCCAAGGTTAAGATATACATTATTCTATCCAGGTCTTGAGGCTGATTTTGGTGATAAGACTTATGGCAGAAGTTGGGCGTGGGGAGCAGAAGAAGCTTGGTTCAAAAAATACTCACGCGATTATATGAGAGATAATGAAGATTATTTTAATCAGGTAAATAACAGGGTAATTCGTTTTGCCGATGTTTTGTTGATGTATGCAGAAGCATTAAACGAGCTTGGGCAAACAGCCGATGCTTACCAATATGTAAATCGTGTGCGTACAAGAGCAAATATGGCTGCTTTAGCAACAGCATACCCTGCAATTGGCACCAATAAAGACCTCTTCAGAGAAAGGCTTAAAGTTGAAAGAAGCCTGGAGCTATGTGGTGAAAGTGTAAGGTGGGCAGATTTAAAGCGATGGGGTGATCTTGACAATAAAGCTAATGTAGATAAAGTTGCATTACGCGACCCCGACTTTAAAAACTTTGTTGTAGGAAAACATATCCGCTTGCCATTACCGCAGGTTGAGGTAGACAATAACACTAATCTTTCCCAAAACCCTAATTATTAATTCAGAAGCTATGTTTTTAAGAAGTGTAACCGTTATTCTGATACTGCAAACCATAGTTGGTTGTAGCAAGAGCCAGAAAAAGTCTGAACCAGATAAAGATAAACCTGCGCCTGCTGTAACCACATTTACCAATCCACTATTAAATAGCGGACCAGATCCATGGGTTATCCGAAAAGATGGGTATTACTATTACATGAACACGCAGGGCAGCCAGGTTTCTATCCTTAAAACAAAAGCACTTTCTCAGTTAAACAGGGCCGAGGTTACTGTGGCTTATAAGGCACCCGCATCGGGTGCCGATTCTAAGAACATCTGGGCACCCGAACTGCATTTTCTGAACAACAAATGGTATATTTATTATACCGCCGGATCATCTGGCGATTTATCTACCCAGCGTATGTTTGTGCTCGAAAACAGCAATTCCGACCCTACAAAAGGTAGTTGGGTTGTAAAAGGACAAATAAAAGATAACAATGCAGATTTCTTTGCCATTGATGCTACTGTTTTCAGCAGGGATGATAAAAATTACATCATTTGGAGTGGACATATTTCTGCAACTGATAATACCCAGCGATTATATATTGCACAGTTAGCAGATGAACCATGGAAAATGGCTACCCCGCGTGCAGAGATATCAACTCCTACATACGATTGGGAAAAGATAGGCTCCCCCCATGTAAATGAAGGCCCCGAAATTTTAACAAACAAGAGCGGGAAAACCTTTCTGATCTTTTCGGCCAGCGGTTGTTGGACAGACGATTACTCTTTGGGTATGATTAGTTTAAAAGATAACGGCGATCCAATGAAACCGGCAGATTGGACTAAAACAGATAAACCGGTATTTACTAAAAAACCAGAAAACGGAGCTTTTGGCCCTGGCCATAACAGCTTTTTTAAGTCGCCGGATGGAACTGAAGACTGGATTCTTTACCATGCTAATCCCAGAGCGGGGTTAGCATGCTCTAACGACCGTAGTCCAAGGATGCAAAAGTTTACCTGGAATGCCGATGGAACACCAAACTTTGGTGAACCCGTAAAAATCAATATACCGATACTTAAACCATCAGGCGAATGAGAGTAGCTGTTCAAATCTGTGCTGCAGTGCAGTTCTGTGCATTGCTGGCATTAGGCTGCGGTAAAAAGAATGAAACGATTATTGTGCCTCAAAAACCACCTGTAAATAGCCATATTGTATGGGATTACAGCACCCTTAAAAAGGTTTCTTCATCTGCCGCAGGCGAAAAATATTGCGGATATGCAAGAATGATTCAATTACAAGATCAGTCGCTAATAGCCATATACGAGGCCGATGGAAATATTGTGAGTGTTAAAAGTTCCGATCTGGGAGCTAGCTGGTCGGCGCCTGTTTCAGTTGCCCCGCGTGCCGATGGAACAAACATGTCCGTTCCCGATATATTGGAATTAAAAGATCATTCCCTGTTAGCCTGTTATAATCCAAGACCATATGATATTTCGCCATCAAGAAAATTCGGCATCCGTACCAAGAAAAGCTATGATGGCGGACTAACATGGAAAGACGAGAAATTGCTTTATGAAGCAGGATACGAATTTAAAAATGGATGTTGGGAGCCATCAGCCGTACAATTGCCGGGCGGGGAAATTCAGTTGTTTTTTGCTAACGAAGGAGATTACCTCAATTCCGATGAGCAAAATATCTCTATGCTGCGGTCAAGTGATAATGGTTTAACATGGACAAAAAATCGTGAAATTGTAAGTTTTAGAGCTGGAAAACGCGATGGTATGCCAGTACCATTATTGCTTAATAACGGAAAAGAGGTTGTATTTGCTATAGAAGACAACGGTTTTGATGCTTTTAAGCCTTACATCATCAGAAATTCTTTAACAGAGAACTGGGCAAACACAGTAGATGCAGGCAGTGCCAACAGAAGCTACGCCCTGGCCGATAAAATTGCCGATAATATTTATGCTGGAGCACCTTATTTAAGGCAATTAAAAACCGGCCAAACTATACTGTCCTATCAAGGTACAGAAGGCCGAACCAATAAAATGGAGTTTGCAGATATGAAGGTAGTTGTTGGTGATGAGCAGGCCCGTAATTTTAGCAAAAAATCTACGCCTTTCATTATCCCTGCCGATAAATCATGCCTGTGGAGTAGTGTAACTGTACTAAATGATAATACTATAGTTGCAGTAACCAGTACAAATGCATACTCTAATAACTCAGAAATCTGGATGATAAAAGGACGTTTGGTGCAAGAACCTATAGCACTTGCCGATCCAACAATATTTCCAGACAATGGCAAATACTACCTATACGGCACCAGTAGCGAAAAAGGATTTGAAGTATATGAGTCATCAGATTTAAAGAACTGGAAAGGCCCTGTAGGCAAAAACAATGGTTTGGCTCTTGTAAAAGGCGAAGCCTTTGGTACTAAAGGTTTTTGGGCCCCACAGGTTTTTAAGCGCAATAACGCCTATTATATGGCTTACACTGCTGATGAACAGATTGCTATTGCAAAAAGCGATAGCCCCTTGGGTCCTTTTAAGCAAGAGCAGATAAAACCATTATCGGGTATTGGCAAACAGATAGATCCTTTTATCTTTTTTGATACCGATGGTAAAACGTATCTGTACCATGTAAAGCTTCAGGAGGGTAACAGAATTTTTGTTTCTGAAATGAAGCCTGACCTTTCTGATGTAATGCAGGAAACCGCCAAAGAATGTATAAGTGGCTTGCTGCCATGGGAAAATACCGAAAAAACAGGCTGGCCGGTTACTGAAGGGCCAACAGTAATAAAACATAAAAACCTTTATTACCTGATCTATTCTGCAAACGACTTTCGCAATAAAGATTACGCAGTGGGTTACGCCACTTCAACCTCGCCAACAGGCCCGTGGAAAAAATATGAAGGCAGTCCAATCATAAGTCGCCAAAAGCTAAAATATAATGGAACAGGGCATGGCGATTTATTTACAGACAAAGCAGGGAATTACAAGTACGTAATGCACACCCATAATTCTGATATAAAAGTAGCACCACGCCTAACCGGAATAATTGACGTAAAATTTGCCAGTAAAAACGGCAGCGAAGCTGATGTACTGGAAGCCGATGATTCGACTTTTAAACTTATTTTTACTGGTACTGATGCCAAATAAAACATACAAATGAATAAATTACTAAATTATAACTAGAACTATTTAAAATGAGAAACCTAAGAACCTATTATTTAGCGTTATGCTTGTTTGGACTCACGTTTCAGTCCTGCATGCAAAAACCAGCCGATCAGACCTCACAAACAGACCAAAAGCCAAGAGAAATATGGCCAGTAGAAAAGGCCAACAAATGGTATGAGCAATGGGGCTGGTTAAGAGGTAGTGATTTTATACCAAGTACTGCAATTAATCAATTAGAAATGTGGCAAAAAGAAACTTTTGACCCAGCAACAATTGATAAAGAACTTGGTTATGCCGAAGGAATCGGAATGAATTCAATGCGTGTTTACCTGCATCATGCGGCCTGGCAACAAGATAAAGAAGGCTTTAAAGGAAGAGTAAAGGAGTATCTTGATATCGCTGACAAACATCACATTTCTACCTTATTTGTATTATTTGATGATTGCTGGAACCCAACTTATAAAACCGGAAAACAACCTGAACCAAAGCTAGGTATTCATAATTCTGGTTGGGTAAGGGATCCGGGAGATCTATATTATCAGGATTCGACCCTTGTAGATACGCTTGAAGTTTATGTTAAAGACATTTTAACCACCTTTAAAGACGATAAACGCATTGTTCTTTGGGATCTTTATAACGAACCTGGAAATTCAGACTATGGCAACAAGAGCATGGATCTGCTAAAAAAAGTATTTGAATGGGGCCGTACAGTTAATCCTAGTCAGCCACTTTCTGTTGGCGTTTGGAAACTTAGCCTTAAAGAACTTTCAGATTACCAGATTCAAAATTCAGATGTAACTACTTACCATAATTATGGCGATGTTAAAGACCATGAAAAATGGATTGATACACTTAGAAGTGTTTCTAAGCGCCCGCTTATCTGTACAGAATATATGGCCAGATCAAGAAGCAGTTTATTCAGCAACATAATGCCTATTCTTAAAAAAGAAAATATTGGCGCTTACAATTGGGGCTTAGTTGCAGGAAAAACCAACACCATGTATGCCTGGGATACCCCAATGCCTGATGGTAAAGAACCTAAACTATGGTTCCACGATATCTTTAGAAAAGACGGAAGTCCTTATAAAAAAGCAGAGATTGATTCTATAAAAATGCTTACCGGAAAGCAGTAAGATTAAAAATCTCATCAAAAAGGGTGAAGGGACGAACCCTTCACCCTTTTTGATTTTACCAAGCAATTAATTTAGAATTGTTGATACATGATTAATGACAAGTGTACGGCAACGTACGGCCGATGTTCAATAATGAACGGTTTCTTTGCCAATTTCAGAAGAAAGCAGTGTGTGGAGGCAATTTAAAGCATTTGCTGATCTTGGCACTAACTTAGTGAATTGGAGTTCAATCTTTTCTTTAACCGATCAACCAGTCGCTCACATGTTCAGACTTAATTTAAAAATCGCTTTGCGAAACCTCTGGAGAAATAAGACTTCTTCTGTAATTAATATTACTGGTTTGGCAATAGGCCTGGCATCCTGTCTTTTATTGCTATTGTACGTGAACTACGAATGGAATTTTGACAGGGAGTTTAAAGATGCCGACAAGGTTTATCAGGTAATGATCAATTTCCAGGATGCATCAGGAAAGATTACAAGTACGGGTACTGAGCCGGGGAATGGCATTCACAACGCCATTAGAAATCGCATCCCGGAAGTGGATGTGGTAGCACGCATCGTAAAAGGTGGTAATACCCTCATTGCCAATGGCAGAACAAGCTTCAAAAAGGCTGGGATGTGTGCAGATCCTGAAATACTGAAGATCTTCAATTACGAATTTATAGCGGGCAATCCCGCTACAGCACTTGATGTACCCAATTCTGTCATTATCACGGACAAGACCGCAAAGCTGTTGTTTGGCGGGGTTAATGTGCTGAACAAAAGCATAAAATGGGACAACAGTAGAGACCTGACGATCACTGGTGTGATCAAAGACTTTCCCGGTAATACTTCCATTAAGTTCGATTATATCTTGCCCTGGTCTTTCCTGGAGCAGATATATGAAGGTGCCAGAATTTGGAATTGGGGCGATTTTAGCTGGCCTGTGATGGTAAAGGTAAACGACCCATCAAAAGTCGATTTGATTAACAGCAAGATCAAAGGCCTGTTTAATGAGAGAAGCCAGGATACCAAAGCAGAGAATTTCATATTTCCATTCGCTAAAACGCACCTCTATAGCAAATTCGTTAACGGAAAAAGTGCTGGTGGCGATATAGAAAAAATTTATCTGTTTATTGGCCTGGCCTTTGGTATCTTGTTGATTGCCTGCATCAATTTTATGAACATGGCAACTGCCAAATCCGAACGCAGGGCAAAGGAAGTGGGTATCAAAAAGACAATTGGCGCAACAAGGGCCTCGTTAATTATACAGTTCCTTACCGAAGCGATGGTACTGACATTGGGAAGTGTATTACTGGCCATAACTACTGTAGAGCTTACTTTGCCTATGTTCAATAATTTGTTGGGTATAGAAATCTCCATAGATTATAGCAATATCTGGTATTGGCTGGTTATTTTTGGTGTTGTGGCTATAACCGGTTTACTATCAGGATTATATCCTGCACTGTTCCTCTCTGCTTTTAATCCTGTCCAAACTTTAAAAAGAAAGGCCACAAGGGCAAAGGCAGTTCCCGTGAATTTGAGACAGGTATTGGTTGTGGGGCAGTTTTGCTTCGCCATTATGCTGATCATCGCTACCCTGGTGATCTACAAACAGATCGACTTTATTAAAAACAGGCCAATTGGCTTCGATGCAAATCTCTTGGCCGAATTGCCGCAGGAAGGTGAGCTTTCCGGCAAATTTGAAGTATTCAAATCGGAAGTCCTGAAAACGGGAGCCGTTACCGCCGTAAGCCAGGCAGCAGGTAGTCTTTCAAGCGTAAGTAACTGGTTTTCGGGTTTTGAATGGCCCAACAGGCCTCCGGGAGGGCAGGATATCGTTTTTAACCGTTTGGAAACCACTTACGATTTTGTGAAGACCAGTGGTGTGAAGCTAATCGCAGGACGTGATTTTTCTAAAGACTTTGCCTCTGATACGGAAGGGGTTCTACTGAGCAGCTCAGCAGTAAAGGTAATGAACCTTCAAAACCCAGTGGGTACAAGGGTTAAACTTAATGGCAATGATTTGCATGTAATCGGGGTGTTCAAAGATTTTATCTGGGATTCGCCTTATCAGGCTGAAAAACCATTGGTCATCAATTTCAATAGAAATGCGGGTTATAGGATCCACTTGCGTCTTAATCCGGCCAACAGCTTAAACCGGAATGTGGAACTGATCTCAGCCGTTGCAAAAAGGCTGAATCCGGCTTATCCGGTCGACATCAAGTTTATGGACCAGTTGTACGCGCAAAAACTGCAGTCTGAAAAGATCCTGGGCATATTGGCCAACCTGTTTGGCGGCATCGCCATATTTATTTCCTGTATGGGGCTTTATGGCCTGGTAGCTTACAGTGCGGAGCAGCGTACAAAGGAATTTGGTGTGCGTCGGGTACTGGGTGCATCAGTAAGCAATATTATGAGCTTGCTGTCTATTTCGTTCCTGAAAATGGTATTTGTTGCTGCTTGTATTGGTGTGCCTTTGGCTTATTACCTGATGACCAAATGGCTCACTAATTTCGAATTCCGGACAAGTATATCAATAGCGGTGATATTGATAGCAATAGTTGGTACTACTGTCATTGCATTTCTGACGGTCAGTTTTCAGGCTTACAAGGCTGCAAAGGCTAATCCTGCAGAAGCGCTGAAGTATGAATAATTCTGATCATCAGGCATTACTTCCAGAAAAGCTTAATTGATTGCCAATATGATTTATTTTTGCTACTGTTTATCTTCTAAATTTGTTATTCACATAACTGAATAAACCAGATAAAACATGAACAAAAAACTATTGTGGGGGTTGATGCTAATCCTGTTAACCACCTCAGCCGCACAGGCTCAAAAAAAGATTGGCAATGAAACCGCCGAGCAAAAAGCCAAAAGAATGGAATGGTGGAAAGATGCGAGGTTTGGTATGTTTATCCATTGGGGCTTGTACGCTTTGCCTGCTCGCCATGAATGGGTAAAAAGTAATGAACACATCACTAACGAAGGTTACCAGAAATATTTCAATCAATTTAATCCTACTCAGTTTAATCCTAAACTATGGGCAAAAAAAGCGAAAGCCGCGGGAATGAAATATGTTGTATTAACCACTAAACACCACGAAGGATTTACATTGTTTGATAGTAAATTTACCGATTACAAGGCAACCAATACTTTGGCAAAAAGGGATTTAGTAAAAGAATTTGTTGATGCTTTTAGAGCGGAAGGCTTAAAAATTGGGTTCTATTATTCACTAATAGATTGGCACCACCCAGATTTCACGGTTGATGAATACCATCCTTTAAAACCTGCCAACAACGACGAAAATCAGTATTTGGCATTAAATAAAGGTAGGAATATGGCTAATTACCGTAAATATTTAAGCAATCAGGTTAACGAGATTTTAACTAAGTATGGAAAAATTGACATACTCTGGCTTGATTTTTCATATCCCGGTAAGCATGGCAAAGGCAAAGAAGACTGGGCATCTGTTGATCTGTTAAAGCAGATCAGAAAACTACAGCCCGGTATAATTGTAGATAACAGACTGGATTTAGATGATTATTCAGACGGTGCAGATTTTGAAACGCCAGAACAGGTTAGTACTGAAGCTTTAGCCAAATTTAAAGGCAAAACCTGGGAAACATGCCAGACTTTTTCAGGCTCATGGGGTTATTACAGAGATGAAAATACCTGGAAAACCAATAAACAATTGCTTAGTTTATTAATTACCTCAGTAGCTAATGGCGGTAACTTACTGTTAAATGTTGGGCCAACAGCTAAGGGTGAATTTGACAACAGGGCAAATACTGCGCTGGATAGTCTTGGGCTTTGGATGCATGCCAATTCTAGTTCAATTTACGGATGCACTTTTGCACCTGATAAATATAAACCTGCACCGGGAACCCAGCTTACCTATAACAAAACCGGCAAAAAACTGTACGTACATCTTTTTGAGTATCCCAAAGATGGCAAAATAGTGCTTGATGGATATGGCGACGATGTCATTTACGCCCAGTTTTTACATGATAATTCAGAGCTCTTAGTAGATAAAGACAAATCTACTTCTGGTAGTCTAGTCTTGAAATTACCAACCCAAAAACCCAATTTTCAAATTCCGGTTATTGAGTTGAGTTTGAAATAATACATTTTATTGTCTCACAGAAATAGCTGTGAGACAATAATTTTCTATGTTTTTAGCGAATCGATTAAAAGTGTCAAGATTATTAGAGGGTTAAGATCTTGCCTAATATTACCACACACTTTAGTGCGTGGTAAAACTTTCCTCTAATTTGCTTAAAGCTTCTTGTGCTTTAATTCTTACTTCCCCTTCATTTAAACTGATTAGGTTGACATTTACAAAATCATTGCGGTCATACAAATAATCAAGTGAGTAATCTCTAATGTCAAGAAATAATGCATCTAAAACTTTTGCAATTTTCTGATCAAACATTTCTGAATGCCAATACTCATCATTGGCTTTAATTTGCATAAATAGCTCTTCAAACTCTGGAACTTCTATTTTTCCGGAACACAATAGAGAAAGTAGATAAAGGTACTTCTGCAAATGTATTTTGTCTAATAACTTAGTCATCTGTATCTTTTATGATCATGTAGTTTTCTTTGCCTCTATAGTCAATAGTTATCTTATAATCACCGAATTCCATGTGCAGGTTTTGCTGTATAATGGTGTAAAAGTTATCTATTTGCTGTTGGGGTACAAATAGTTTATAGCACCTGATCTGTTGTAGTTTTTCAGGGTTCATTACATCAATAATAACCTGCTCATGGTTTATGGGAGTTCCGGCACCATATGCAATAGCAAAAAGCTGCTGAACGGTGTAATTACGAACGGTAATGGTTTTACCTCTATTGGCTATTTCTTTTTTAATCCTGAAGCCCGGCTTGTAGTCGGAGTTGAAACCTAAAAAACCATATCGATATAGCTGTAACTGGTTTTTTGTAGGTGATCTCTCTTTCATTTGGTCATAACTAAAGTTTAAACAAATGGTAGCCATTTCAAAGGTTAGTCTGGTCGTTTTTATGTGTTTATAGTTTGATGATTTCATGTTTCTAAGGATGAATTTTGAGCAAAGCTTGGCCATTACGATGAGTTGATTCGTTACTACATAGGTGCAGATTAGTAGCTTGTGTTGGGCAGAATCAGGGCAGATTAAGGACAGAGAGGGGATTGCTTCGGAAAACAGGTACCTTTTTCCGAAGCTGCCTCGAAGCTATCTGCTCGCTGTGTTGACGCTGGTCATACCAATCTAAGAGCAAGTTCATAGCTTTCTCAGTCTGGTGGGCAAAGGATCAGTGCAAAAAGAATTGCGATGAGTATCTCCATATTTAATAATCATGGCTGATATTATATGGAATCTGAAAGTGGTGATTCTAGAAACGCAAAAAGCGTGAAACCCCACCTACCGCAACTGAGGTCCTGAGAGACCCGAACACGAATAGGCAAGGCTCACGCTCTTTAAGGCGCAAGCACTTGTCACTTATTCTCTCGTGTTCATTTTGAAGTTCTCAGGTTTCAGTTACGAGATTCTTAGTGCTAAATGCTTCAAATATTTTGAAGATTTGGCAAAAATATAATATTTAGCTTTTACATATCTTTTTTGTTTTATCAAAACTATATAGATAAACCTAAAGAACCAAATATTTCTTTATAATTTATTTTTGTAATAAAATGTAATATTTTGACCTATTTGTCAGGATTTTGAAGAGATAAAGAATCTATTTACAAAATCTCTCTATAAATGCGTTTGCTTTGTATCTTTAATTCTATGAAACGTTTTCTCTTTATTATTGCTGTTTTCATTTCTGTAAATTGTTTTGCACAACATACATATTTGCAAGTAGACGAATGGAAAAGTTATCCTATACCAGATAATAAGGATAGTTTGATTAAATATAACTATGCGAAAAATTGGTATGTTACCATCAAAAAAAATAAAATACAAGCAAGTATTGTCAAAAATCAAGGCGATACAATACCCTTCAAAAATACCATTAATCCCCGCCAATCTGTATTACATAAATTTTATGGGGAACAGAATGTAGTTAAGGTCAATGATGGTTTCCTGATTGGATTTGACGGTGGTGAGTGGGGTGGCAGCCTATATTGGTTTTCTAAAGACGGCAAACAGAACTATAAAATATCAGGTGATATGGTTATACAGTTTATAAAACGTGAAAAGAAACTGTATGCAATTGAAGGGCTTGTTCATATGGTGGGGAGGTCTAAAGGAAGTATTATTGAGCTCAATAAAGTTGATGGAAAATGGACAGCGAAAGAATATTTACGTCTTCCCTCGGCACCAGCAGGAATTGCACTTTACAAAGCAAATAGTTTTATAGTCATCACATCTAGCAGTCTACTGCAAATTAGTAAGGAGTTAATTATAACTACCTTAATAGAAAGAGGTTTCTGGGAAATATATCTTTATCCTCGACCTGAGAATATTAAAATAAAAAACAATATTGCTTATTTCGGAATGCGTGGGGGTATTTTTAAGTACGATCTTACAACAAAG
>Ga0065704_10071011_pt1 | contig 13776 bp, 4 predicted proteins | sample SwiRhicommuniRL2_FD_59091 | JGI IMG/M metagenome (GOLD analysis project Ga0065704, IMG submission 59091) | Switchgrass rhizosphere bacterial communities from Rose Lake, Michigan, USA - RL2 v2 (version 2) | ecosystem: Host-associated > Plants > Roots > Rhizosphere > Soil | place: East Lansing, MI
CGGTGGAGAACGCCAAGCGCCAGTACCGCAATGATCGCCCGGTAAAAGATCCGCTTACGCGCAAACCCGAGCCGCTGCTGACGTTCAAACGCGGTGCGTTGGTGCACTTTGCCGTGGGCCAGAATGAAGTGGCGATGACCACTAAGCTGGCGGGCAAAGAAACTTTCTTTCTACCGTTCAACCTCGGCAGCGCGGAAGGCGGCGCGGGAAACCCGATGCCTGCAGACGACAGTCAATACGCCACCAGCTATCTGTGGCAACGGCTGTTGCAGCCGGACGCCTGGCTCAAGGTGCTGGGGCGCTTTCTGCACTTGGACAAGAAAACCAGCGAAGGCTTCGACGGTACGCCGGTAACCAAGGAGACGATGATCTTTCCGCGTTACCACCAGTGGGAAGTGGTCAACACACTCGTCAACACCACCCGCGCCGAGGGGCCGGGCAAACGCTACCTGATCCAGCACAGCGCCGGCTCGGGCAAGTCCAACTCCATCGCCTGGACCGCCCATCAACTGGCTTCGCTCTACGACGATGGTGGCCAACGGCTGTTCAACTCGGTGATTGTGGTCACCGACCGCACGGTGCTCGACAGCCAGTTGCAGAACACCATTTACCAGTTCGAGCATGCGCAGGGCGTGGTCAAACCGATCAGCCGGGATGTCGGCAATCAGAGCAAATCCGAACAACTGGCCGAGGCGCTGGCCGAGCAGACGCGCATCATCATCGTCACCATCCAGACCTTCCCGGCGCTGTTCGATGCGCTGGACAAGTATCCCAAGCTGGCCAGCGGGCGCTATGCAGTGATCGCCGACGAGGCGCACTCCTCGCAAACGGGCTCTTCGGCCAGCAAATTGAAACAGATTCTTGGCCGCGATGCTCTGGAGGCGGAAGAAGTCAGCGCTGAAGAGCTACTGGATGCCGCCGTTCAAGCTCGTCAACCCAATGAGCGCATCAGCTACTACGCTTTCACCGCCACCCCAAAAGCTAAAACCCTGGAGCTGTTCGGTCGTCCGGCCGACTCTGCGCTGCCAGCGAGCACCAGCAATAAGCCTGAGGCATTTCACCTGTACTCCATGCGCCAGGCTATCGAGGAAGGTTTTATCCTCGACGTGCTGCGCAACTACACCACCTACAGCACCGCTTGGAAGATCGCCCACCCGGACGGCGAAGACGATGAGGTGGACAGCAAAAAAGCACGCATCAAGCTGGCACGCTGGGTGCGTTTACACCCGTACAACATAAGCCAGAAGGTCGAGGTAATCGTCGAGCACTTCCGCGCCAATATCCGCGGTTTGCTCAATGGTCAGGCCAAGGCCATGGTAGTGACCAGCAGTCGTCAGGAAGCAGTTCGTTATCAGTTGGCATTAAAAACTTATGTGCAGCAGATGGGGTACAGCGATGTGCACCCTCTGGTGGCGTTCTCCGGCAGCGTGTTGCCGGATGAGGTGATCCCCGAAGAGGTGACGGAAAACAGCAACCTGCTCAACGCAGGCCTGAATGGCCGCGACTTGGCGGACGCTTTCGACACCCAAGACTTCAACGTGATGATTGCCGCCAATAAGTACCAGACCGGGTTTGATCAGCCCAAGCTATGCGCCATGTACGTGGACAAGAAACTGCAAGGCGTGGACTGCGTGCAGACCTTGTCGCGGTTGAACCGCACCTTTGGTGACACCAAGCAAACCTTTATCCTCGACTTCTTTAACGAGCCTCAGGATATTCTCGACGCCTTCTTACCGTACTACACCAAGGCCGAGCTGACCGACGTGACAGACCCGCAGATCATCTATGACCTGCAGAAGACGCTGGATGCCGAGGGCATCTATCACTGGCAAGAGGTAGAAGCGTTTGCCTTAGCCTTCTTCGACCCTAAGGCGCAAGCCAGCAAGCTCAGTTATTACTGCGCGCCGGCCAAAGAGCGTTTTGCCAAGCGCTATACCTTCTCGCTGGAATCTCGTCAGCAGGCGCTTGATCACAAGCGCACCGCCGAAGCCAATGGGGATAGCGCCGGCTTGAAAAAAGCCGAGCACGCATTGAAAGAAGCTGGCGAGCAGGTAGATCAGCTCGACCTGTTCCGCAAGAATCTGCAGAGTTTTGTGCGCCTGTACGAGTTTCTGTCGCAGATCGTGCCTTACGAAGATCGCGAACTAGAGCAGCTATGTGTGTACGCCAAACATCTACACCCACTACTGCGTGTAGATCGTCTGTTAGAAGACGACGTGGATGTGGGTGAGCTGCAACTGAGCCACTATCGCCTGAGCAAGCGCGCCGAGCACTTGTTTCGCCTGGGTGAAGAAACTGGCAAATACACCGTCAAACCTGGCAGTGATATCGGCAGCGGCAAGCCACATGATCCGGAGAAGAGGCGTTTATCTGAAATTATTGAGGCGCTGAACGATATCTTTGGTGCCGAAGTGAGTGACGACGACCAGTTGCAGTTTCTCACTGGGATTGCCCAGCGCATCAGCCGTCAGGAAGATGTTATGGCACAAGTGAACAACCATTCGGTGGATCAAGTGATGCACGGCCTGTTTCCCAAGCGTGTGCTCGATACAGTGTTGGACGCCATGACTGACCACGAGAAACTGTCGCTGGAAGTGCTGGATAACGAGACAAAAAGCCGGGCGTTTGCGCTTGTGATTTTGAAGATGCTCAAGACGGTAGCTGTCCTCGATGAGACCCGTTTGGACGGCGCGTAAAACAGCTGGTAAGACAAAGGAGTAACAGTGGCCATTCCGGACTTTCAAAGTGTGATGCGCCCAGTGCTGAGCACCGTGCAGAACGGTGCGCCGCTACCGCTCAATGAATTGCGTGAGCGGGTGGCCGATCAGTTTCAGTTGACCGAGGACGAACGCAAGGAGCGCCTACCCTCAGGCCAGCAGACGGTGATCAACAACCGAGTAGGTTGGGCTCGCACCTATTTGAATAAGGCTGGGTTGCTGTGCATTCCGGCCAAGGGGATGGTGCAAATTACTCCGCGTGGCCTTGATGCTTTGACCAATGGTCCGCAGCGCATCACTGTGAGCTGGTTGAAGCAGTTCCCCGAGTTTGCGGACTTCCATACGACCAAACCGCAATCAGTTGACGCTCCCTCCCTGCTGAACGTGAATATTTCCGAAACCACGCCAGACGAACAGTTGGCCGAGGCGCATCAAGCTCTCATGCAGTCCCTGGCAGATGAGCTGCTGACGCTAGTCCGGATAGCCACCCCCAGCTTCTTTGAACAGTTGGTAGTCGATCTCATGATCGCCATGGGTTACGGCGGTTCGCGTAAAGAGGCTGGTAAGGCGACCCAAGCGACCAATGATGACGGTATCGACGGCATCATTAAAGAAGACAAACTCGGCCTCGACGTTATCTATCTGCAGGCCAAGCGCTGGACCAACACGGTGCATCGTCCGGAGATCGACAAATTTATCGGCGCACTGACTCGCCAGCGTGCGCGTAAAGGCGTGTTCATCACCACCTCAGAGTTCTCCGAGGGGGCTCGCATTGCAGCGCTGGGGTTGGATATCAAAGTGGTATTGATCGATGGTGTTGAGCTGGCGCGATTGATGGTGGAGAACAACCTTGGGGTGAGCGTTAAACAGGTGTACGAAGTGAAGCAGTTGGACAGTGATTACTTCTCTGAAGCATGAGTCGCAACGCTGGTAGCCAACTTGGATGGGGTTAGGGAGGCTGGGGTCGGTTTTCCGCAGTTTTTCGAGCCAGGAGCGGCTCTCGTCAAAGCGGTGTAGCAGAGAGTGCGACTGATCAGGTATTTCTTGGGGGTATGTATCGGCATGTGTGGGTCTCTGTGTGTAAGCCGACACAGATTTAATACCCCGGACAGACCGCTGTGGCGCGTTTCAAACCGGAAAAGCGACTGAAAACGTGTTGTCGGTTGTTGAGGTAAAGGCGACAGCCAAGGATGGGCTTCGCGGGCAGGCAGGCTGTCATAAAGCCAGCATAACCCAAAACCACCCATTCAGGCACAAAAAAGGCACTTGCGATAAATGCTAAGTGCCTGATTTGTATAGCTTGTTTGGTGGGCCGGGGTAATTTGAACCGGTGACCTAATTTATTGAATCTAAATGAGTTAGCCAATTAGCTGTATAGATTGGAATACCTTTTGGAATACCAAATCGATACTTAAGTTCAGACAGCTTGGATCGGTAAGCGTGGAAACGCCCCTGGTCAGATAGGACAGAATTGTTGAGATCTCATTTTTTTGGGTGTCGCATTTATAACCTCGGCGTCTAATGACTTTGCCGCCTACATCATCGCGGGTATCGGAACGTAGTTCCGGGATGTCGTGCAATCGCACCCAAGGCGACCCGAGTGGCGCTGCTTTAGCGCTTTGGCTTGTCAGAATTATGCTGAGCTTCGCCGTCTGGTGACGCCGTTAGCCACCTGGATCGAGTGGGGGCGCATAGGGTATATAACAGGTACCTAAAACATCTATCGTTCGATGACACGAAACGCAGCTGGTTCGTTACGTATAAGCGCCGCGAGCTTGAGGCCGGTTGCGTTTGCTCTTTTGGCTGAACTCACCTCACACTCCCAAACCACGAATACCCTCCAATTTGATTTCGTCAGGATAGATATAACCTGTTCGTCACGCGCGACATTTTTGGCGAACTTCTCTACCCAAAACGCCGTGTTGCTCTTAGGTGTTGTAGCGATGCTGCAGTCCGAATGGCGATGCCAAAAGCATCCATGGACGAAAACCACTGCCTTGTGGCGCGGAAACACAAGATCTGGTTTACCTGGCAAATTTGCGTTATTCAACCGGTAGCGCAGCCCGAGTCCATGAACCACCTTGCGCAGTGCTATTTCCGGGCGCGTATGGCTTCCCTTGATTCGGGACATTCTTTCTGAGCGTTCTTTTGGCGTTAGGAAGTCCACCATACTCACCTCTACGGGAGTCATGAAAAGTAAGGCTTGTCATTAGACCTCTTCTGAAAGAAAAATTCCCTAATGGCTTTGCGCAAAGCGCTAGAGGAAGAAACCAATCTGTACTAGTTGTTTAACACACCGGAGCTCAAGCTTTAAACGCTTTAGCTCCAGCGTGCAGCTTTATGAAAACGAGTCAGTCAAGTTTGTAAAATGGGATCTCCTCAATAAACTCGCCGTTCCAGCCTAAAGTTTTACACAAGGAGTTAAATTTCTCCAGGCCCGATATGCGGTTCACCATGCCATCGGACGCAGCTGGTAACCCAATCTTATCCAAATCCCTGGCAGTAAGACCAGGGACTTGATGTATGAACCAGCTGCCAATAGGTTCGAGATAGTCAGTTCTGGTTGTCTTGAAGTGGCTGAAATACTGAGAGGCAAGAATGACCCCCACACCAAAAGCGCGGCCTTGTACTAACAGCTTTGTTAGCACGTCGAAGTCATATGGCATAATATTGTGCGCTTCATCTACTAATAGGTAGGAATCGATGAAACGCGTTTGTGGGTCTTTGCCAAGAAATGGTCTTTTTTTCAATTTGAGCATATAGTCAAGATACAGATTAAGAAATATGACTACTATCATTTTCTTAAGCTTCTCATCACTCAATTGTTTTAAGTCGATCGCAACTACACCTTCAAAAAAATCATCAAAACTTACAATTTTAGATGGGTCGCTTTCAAAGATTTCGTAGTCTACCATGTCACTGATTATTCCTGAGACGGAATCAGGCTTGCCGTCTACTAGGAGTTCATAGTGTTTGAGTACGTCATAGATTGTTGGGTCGCGCGCCTCTACCTCCCTAGTATGCCGATATGCAGATTTTATAGCTTCTTTTAGGTTCTTGTCCTGAACTGGAGCGTTCACTGAAAAGATCTTACGTAATATGTCTCTGAAAAAGCCAATTTTATCAAGCATTGCACGACCGGAATTATCCCCCCCAGTCGCGAAGAGATTTAGCGGGATTTTGTAGGGAGATACAATTTTTACGTTTGCCTTTTTAATGAATTCACAATTATCTTCTAGATCGCTAAAGTCACGTTTATAGTCCAATATCAAAACTTTAGGAGCCGCGCCTCTATTTTTATCAGGTTCTTTTACCATCTGGTATACAAGGGATTTTATAAGCTGTGTTTTTCCGGTGCCTAGGTCTCCAACTACTCCAATGTTTATGTTGGTAAGCTCCGTATTGCCAGGATTGAAATACACCTCTTGGCTTCCAATCAGGTCCTTGGTGTCGCCTATCTTAAAGCTGAGCCCTTGAGGGAATAGGGGCTCATTTATTTCAGGTGTTACCACAGTAGTAGGAAGTAGAGAGTTTGGAGTGTATAGCTGCGGTTCGGGGGCGGGCCGAGCGGCGATAGGCTCTATCACAACTTCTGGGGCCGCGCCCTTACTGGAAATTACTGAGTTGAGTGAACTATCGTTTACTGCCAGCAACTCCCAGTCCCCGACCTGTTCGACCATATCAGCAATTACTTTTGGTTGATTCGCTGCCAGCAGCGCTCCGGCTAGCTCGTAGCCGAGAACAGCGATGTTTTTCAACGGCGACCTACCTGTGCTCAGAACCCTACTTTTCTCTGTATTCTCGATTGAGATTAGGCGCCCTTCTTTATCTAATTCTGTTTGAAGATTGTTCGACATCAAGCTCGCGAGAGTTTGCTGATGATAATTTACCCAGTGTGGGTTAGCGCGAGCTGAGTCTGTATCACCGTAGACACGGAAGCCATAATCTACAAATCCTGCGATCAGATCCCGGTAGGCAATCCCCCAAAGAGGGGACACCTTTCCGCGGGCTTGTAGTGCGATGAGAAAGAGCGCAAACGACTGAGCCTGTGCTAATGCGTCATCGCGCTGCCGTTCAGTCATTTCGTTGGAACGAGCTTTTACCTCGATCGCCGTAATCTTCAGTGCGGTCGGCTCAAAAAATACATCTCCAGCGTTCATACCGAAGGCAATGCTTAGTACAAGTAAGTCTGGTCGCTCCCTTGTCTCGACACCCAGAGCCTTTCGGAGCTCGTCGAAGCGAGGCTGGAATACGTCCGCAGGGATGACCAGATTCACCATACGTTTACCGATAGCCGGAATGAGGCCGCTATTTGGGCCCCCGTTTTGGAAGTCTGACTGGAGCAATCGAGCGGCGATTAGCATTCCAACTTCCCCTAAACTGGCGGACCCTCCGCTGGTTAGGCGTTTTAACGTGGGTATGCCTCTTCTGGATACCTCGTCAAGTAATGAGGAAATCTGTTCATCAGTTGTATCTCTGGTGCCAGGTAGCTGCGCCAGAACGTTCCGAACCGCCGTTACCATGGTGGGCGACTGCCTAGCTACTAAATAGAATCCACTCGAGTGACCAGCACCAGGAGCGTAGCGAGGCAATTCAAAATCCCAAAGATATGCATCCTTGCCAGGGCTATGGAAGCACGTAGCATCCACTGCCGAGGAGGAAATCGCACTGTAGCGTGTATCTCTTAAAGAACTATTTAATGTTTGCAAGTTTGGAGCAAAGCTTAAACTGTCGAACTGCGCATCACTAACGCACTGCGACTCAAGTAGTTCTAGTGCTCGAGATAAGCTATCTTGCAAACTATTGCCGCTGGGGTCGCGGACGAACTGGCCGGCTCTGGATAAAGATAGGTAATGTCTGTGCGCAGTGGCATTTTTCTTGATGCTTATACGGGATGCGCAGGTAGGATCTACCGGTGAAAGTATGCCATCTTTGCGGAACTGCTGATCCATTGTCTGTAAATGGTCGACAATAGAGAGGTCTCGTTCAGCGTGATTTTCGTTACCTTGCGTATACCATCTGATCTGAGTGCCCGAGCGCTCAGTTAGCGATGCGAGAACTGCTGGCTGAGGCTGCTCTTCTGATGGCCTATTGTCTATGATTTTAAGGGTTAAACCCTGCGCTGATGACCACTCATCCACGTCAGGGCCCAGATTCTCTAGGCACCACTCATCTATACCTTCATTGCAGGAACTGTATCCGGAAGAGTCACTATGGAGAGAAACCCTAAGAGTGGATTTCGCCGGATATAGATGGCGGATTTCGTCTAGAGAGCGCTTCACTTGCTGTTTATTGAATCCATTTACCATGCCCTCGAGCTTTAAGCCAAGGTCATCACCAAACACTCCTCCAAAGTTAGCTTGTGCGACTTCGTTTATATGAGAAGTACTCCATAGCACAGACCAGTAGTCCGATGAGCTTTTAACAGCGACGTATCCGACTGGATTGAATCGGCCATCCATATCTCGGCACTTAAGCGCTAGGCAGTCAGGAAAGCTATAGGGTTCGATAATGCCCGCTATTGGGCATGGAAATCCTTCGTTGATAGCGCCCTGCATTAGCATTTGGGCGTTGCATTGCCATGCTAATCGAACAGGATGAAATGGAGACAGCAAAATTGCTAGAGGTTGGGATTCAAGGAATCCACTGTTTTGTTGGGACTTGTGAACCGTAATGAGCTCTGCCCAGCCAGCCAATGAGTCTGGGATAGACAGCCATTCTGAGTACTCTCGGACGTACGTCTCAATTATCTCCCTATTGTTTTGCTCGAGAAGTATTTGGCCAAGACTTAGCGCCTCAATGGTACAGCTTTTTTCATAGCACAGCTTTTTTAAAAGTTGTCGTGCCGCCTCTCGCGCCTGCAAGTACTCTTTAGGAGGGACTAATTCTTCGGTCCTTGGACGGGGATCTATGGACATCTGTAGGTTAGACAGGCGCGGTCTAGACTTCCAATCCGGCAGGCTCCAACTTCCTTTGAATCCAGGTCCAACGACTAGAGGCAGGTACGAGTCATCGCTCTCTAATATCCATTGTTCCAGTAACGTTAACATGGTTTGCTCAACGTCTGTCTTGGCAATGTTGTCAGAGCGGAAACAGTTGTTGATTGCCAGCCTGGCAAATTCGCTAGATGCCCCTTTGGCAGTGAACTCGTTTGGGCTGATGTTGATGATGTAAGTTGTTTTTGTATCGTTGCTTGGGGAATCAATCGTAAAAGTAATTTGACCATCTTCAGTTACTTCTATGACTGCTAGCGACTGCCCGCTATGTGCTTCTGAACTTGTTATCGGCCAGTCCGCAGTAGTAGTGTTGCTGCCCTCTCCGGTCTCTCCATAAACCCGGGTAGATAGGTTCGCAGCGCTGCTATAAAAAAATTCAATCGTCTGCGTTCCAGTCCCGTTGGTTATTAGTTCACACTCGTAAGTGTTGCTGATTTTCGCGCCTCGGCCAATTTTTTTCTTCTTGAAAGGTGAGAGTTTCTGGGCGGAGCGACAGTTTAACACCACTGTGGGAGTGTATGACTCCAACGAGATTAATTTAATCGAGGAGGGCTTTTCGAGTCGGATACAAGTAAACTCGTAGCGGAGATATTGATCGTGGTCGCATGGTAGGGAACTATCCTTCCATCTGGTTTCAGAATCAGCTACCGTTATCGTAGTTAAAAATTCAAGTGCTTTTCGCCCTGAGGCCCTGTATACAGATATTTTTTGGCCTTGTAGTTCCTCATCAGATTTAAGCAGAAAAATTGGCGCATCTTTCACGACTGGCAACTGACTAGTCAAGGTAGGGCGAAACAACCCGTTATCACAACTTACCTTGAGGGTACCTACATTTTTGCTGTCTTCTTGGTTTAGCAGTTTCAACCAAGTTGCTTGCGATAATGTATCCCACCATAAACCTCCATGAGCACTTCGTGCGGCGGCATAGTGCCCTATTGGGCTGGTGACAAACCGCTGAGGTGTCCGGTACAGCATCACGAGGTCTTGGCTCAAAAGTTTTAGGGCATCCGAAATCGCTTGCGATTCCGCATCTTCCTGAAGCAAATGGATGCCAGCTGTGAAACCTTGAGCCTGTAAGTAGTTGGCAATGTTTTGATTGATAGCTGGATTAGGTAACTCATCTGTTTCGAGTCTGGGCACCCCTAAGGCGTGACATAGATCTTGGCCTGTTTCTCCGTGGCCTCCCAGATCGTATAATACTTGCAGTAGCTCCCATGGCTCCCGCATATCCCCGGCGCGCGCGGACTCGATGAAAGCTTCTTCCAGAGCCTTCCAGACCAAATCGATTACTGGGCCTTCAGTATGGGTAAAACGGTCTAGTACGGCCTTGAATACATCAATTACAAATGGCTCATCTTTCCACGTTGAAAAAGATACGTGGTTTACCCGATTTAAGCCTAATTTATTGGCAGTTGTGTCGGTTGATAGGAGAGGAGGTGTATTGATTGTAGATAGTGCCAAGTAGGAACCATAAGAAGTCCTGATCGCAACAACATGGTTACTCGAGCATCGCGCGGTATTTTGGTGCGTGGGGTCTGCGACGCCTTCTTGGACGCGCAATACCGGGACAAATTTCACATGCCCATTCGACGCAAGCTCTAACCGGTTGCCACAAGCAGCAAATCTGTCGTATATCGCATCTAGAATTCCGGGCGGGGGTGCTGAAAACGTGACCCTAAGATTGTTATCTTCGGATGAAATAAACTTAGCTGCGTCGTTTTGGATTTTTAACGCTAGAAATCCTATAAAATCTCCGGTCACTTCAGTTAACCTCCATGTTTGTGTCAGCTAAAGGGCTGGCAATGACCATGCCGCCCTCGGCGTCAGGACTGTCGATAGCAATGGACATATCTCTTAGTCTCTTGTTCAAGCTTTCACCTTTCCCTAGCGCCATCTCTGCGCTGATACCGTACCCGGCCAGCTGTTGACATAAATTTTGAACAGTACAGGGGCCGGTAACCCTACTTGCTGCGCAGTGGACCATCAATAGTGTTGATAATGGGCCAAGCCCAACAACCCATGGAGAGCTAGAGTAGTTTCCCTTCTTCTCGATGTAATAGCCCTGATCATACCCTTCGAGGCCCGCTTCGGAAGTCATGCGTTGGCGAACTACATGTTCCAGAAATTCTAATACATTTTTCGATGAGCCTTTCTTGCAGTCAGCGACTTTTGGATCACTTTCAATTATATAGTTGAAGGATGTAAGATATTGGCTAAAATCAAATTTTGACCGATGCTGGCTAAGATATTTAAGCGTTTCAGAAATCTGGGTGCTAGAGTTAAGGCAGACCTGTAACATATCAAACCCGGATTGCTCGAGCATGTGTAGCAATAGGTTTAAGGCGCCTCGGCCTTCGATATAATGCCGAGCTGCTTCTTTTATAGGCTTAGCTGTAAGTTGGCCTAGGCTCCAGAAGCCCTTGCCTGTTGACAGCCGCTCAATGATGTCATGCTCGCTACAGGCGTCGCCTTGGCTCAACGCGTTCTCAATGAGTTGGCGGCATTGGTCGTTTGCATGGCAGCACCAAGTAACATGCGCGGCTGTCCCGATTCGGCAAAGAGACTCCAGCATGCTCGACCATTGTCTACGCGTAAGGTTTTTCTTCAGGTCCAATACTATTTGAAGATCATCGATAAAACGAGTGGCAGGGCAATCTAGGTTTAGAGATCCGTTAAAAGTTCCCGCATCCTGAGGGAATTCGCTCGGCATCTGCCACGCATCATTAATATTTGCACCACGCCAGGATTCGAATTCTGATTGCAGCATTCTGGCCCAAACATCATCCTCCTCTGGAGTAACACTGAGTTTCTCGAAAAGTTTACGCCAGATAGCGAGTGCTGAGTCATAGTCGCCGCAACCGATAGCTACCATTCTCGCCACTAGTTTCCCTGGATTCCACGGATTACCCTTCAAACGCGCGGACATAGAGTACAAGGTTGCATCCGGTACGATCGGAGCAATCTGATTTCCTCTTTGGCGAGATTGTCCAGATAAATTCGGGGATGCGATAACCCGATCCACTACTGAGGCCCAAAGTTTGGTATCGAACGCTACTTCGCTCATTACGTCACCTGGACGTTTGCCAGTAGCCAGTTGTTTTTTAAATGGCGTACCCAAGTTCCAAACGGTTTCGCTAACACTTTGATGATCAAAAAAACCAACGTTTCGATAAAGCGACGCTAGCAATATCTCGCCTGTTGTTACTTCCGGCGACGGAGTTAGATGCAGAAAGCTATCTTTATAGATTTTGTGAAGGTAAGTTTGCTTCCATGGGTCGTCCAGATACTCATTCAACTTGCTCATGGGCTCACTTCCTAAATCTGATAGTTTTTTCAACTTTCAAGGAATATATTTCCTTGCCAATATTGAGATCTACGTTTCCGTCGACGAAATTCTTATCTCTTGCGATTTGCCCGGCTGTTACCGATTTTACTTCATCGAATAAAGCGAAAATTTCTCGGGGCAGGGATGCTGGATCTAGCCCTTCTTTAAGCTCAATTAGGGCTTTGTAAAGCGCGAAGGTAATGGGTACGTGGCGGTTGTGAACTTTGATGAAAGGGAAGCGGTTGGCGGGGCGGGAAAAGTCGCCCTTGAACATGTGAAGCGAGGTTTTTACACTTCGAACTCGAAGCGAAACCTCCCGATCCCAGTGTGCAACCGGCTGGCCGAATGTAGTCGAGAGGGGGATCTTGAAGAACGTCCTGTCTTCATTGACTAGTTGCTCGACTAGATCTTCGAGGGCTTCATGTTGGGAGTTACTTTGGTACAGGCCGGCGTATTCACTGAATAAGTCGAGATCCTTGGAGATGCCATATTTAACCCCTAAGCTTCTCTTCGCTAACCTTGCCGCGAATTGTCGAATAGAGGCTTGCAGTCTACGGGCCTGCTTCGAGACCTTGGCAGGATGGAAATGGCCCATTAACGCTTCATCTGCTTCGGAGATCTGCTGAAGTAATTTCCGCTCACTAGGCGCTAATCTACTGGAAACAAGTGTTAGGCCGTCTTTCACGGAAAGACTAAAGTTTTCGTCCAGATCGTTTGCTGTTATTGCTTTTCCGTCTTTCGAATCTATATATAAAGATTGCTCGCCATACAAGAGTGCGGGATCTAAGAAAGTGGCGAAATCTCCCGATAAGAGCTCGCTGAGCGCATTGTGCTCTTTTTCGGCCAATATTTTTAGTGATCCAAAATGGTACTTTGCCTTGCTATACGCTCTGTCATTAAGTAGATCTGGTCCTTTCGAACCTCCAAGTACGGCTTGGTATGCTTCAAGGTGTTTGCCGGATGCTAGCCGGGGCCAGTTAGAAAAGAGCCGATGATGATAAAGTCGAGAGGTTAGCAGATAGCGTGCACGTGCACCTGCTAACGTACTTGGCCCTTTATCCTCAAGCTGGATCATTTTGGCCGTCCAGTCGCATGGAGAATATGTCTTGCCCTCGATCATCAGAGATCCAGGCTCACCGATGAATAGGTGAGACACTAGCGAGTACAGGTCGCGGAAAGTCCACCTCTTTCCGGATGCAAGTTCGTAGTAGTAAAGAAATCTTATTAGGTTGTCACGGCTTCTTTCGCTCGAAAGCAAAGACTTGTTCTGGCAAAATGGACAATCCACTTTGTTGACGCAAGCTGGCGTCCATAGAGCGTCCGCCAGCGCCTTTTCCAGGATTTGGTGTGCTACCGTGTTGTTAGTGGTGCTTTTTAAAGGGGCCACCAGAGAGTCTACGTCCATTGGCCAGAGCGCAACGCTACTTTCATTGAGCGGCCAGCACGCCGGTGCATCTACACCGCCTGTTACAGCGGAGACGATACACGATATGAATGACGCCATTTCCGTGTCGCCGACTCGAATGGCTAGCGCAGAGGTGTTTGCGAGGATGCCGCGATTCACACACCCGATATATATTCCCGAATATTCGCCGCTCTTAATTTCGCGCAATTCTTCTAGTAACAGCGACTCCGCTGTCTCATTGGGGCGTGCGGGGTCTTTCTCAGTGGCGTCTTGAACTAGTCTAATGATGGGCGCGAGGGGACTGCCTTTTGGTACAAGTCCGTCAAATCTAAC
>Ga0065704_10000986_pt1 | contig 13773 bp, 12 predicted proteins | sample SwiRhicommuniRL2_FD_59091 | JGI IMG/M metagenome (GOLD analysis project Ga0065704, IMG submission 59091) | Switchgrass rhizosphere bacterial communities from Rose Lake, Michigan, USA - RL2 v2 (version 2) | ecosystem: Host-associated > Plants > Roots > Rhizosphere > Soil | place: East Lansing, MI
GATGGACTCATCGCACGCGGATTACTCGGCGGTGGCACGTTGGAACCGTCGCTGATCACTGCGCTGGTTGTGATGTTGCTGGCGATGGCCATCTGTGCAGCGTTAGGCGTAATCATCGAACGGCTGGCTTATCGTCCGGTGCGCAAGTATTCGCGGCTGACTGCGCTGATCACCGCGATTGGCGTTTCGCTGTTGCTCGAGAATGGCGGTCAGGTAGTTTTCGGCGCCGAGCCGAAGTTCTTCCCTGAGTTGTTTACCAAACGCAATATCGACCTCGTTGGCGGTGCTAGTATCACCAGCGCCGACATCATCGTGCTGATCATCGCTCTCGTGTTGATGGTGGTGTTGCAGTTGATCGTCTATCGCACAAAGACAGGGCGCGCGATGCGTGCAGTGTCGTTCAACTTGCAGTCCGCGAAGTTGATGGGAATTAACACCGATCGCATCATCGCTTTCACGTTTGCACTCGGATCGGCACTCGCCGCCGCCGCAGGTGTCCTGGTTGCGATGCGTATTCCACGAATCGATCCTTTGATGGGCATCCTCGTCGGACTGAAGGCATTCGTCGCCGCAGTGCTTGGAGGCATCGGCAACATTCCCGGAGCAATGTTAGGCGGGTTGTTAATTGGCATTACGGAAACGATGGTAGTCGGCTACCTTAACCCGACGTATAAAGACGCGGTGGCCTTTGCGATTTTGATCTTGATACTACTTTTCCGACCTTCCGGGCTCCTCGGTACGGTCGCCCAGGAGAAAGTTTAAAGCCATCCACAGATTACACAGANCATATCAGTGGGAATCGGCTTTTTCATCTGTGTAATCTNTGGCCTGGATTGATATGCCTCGGTATCTTCGTAATCTCATCATTGCGCTGATTGTAATCGGCGTCCTTTACGGGCTGGATTTTGTCTTTCAGGGGCGACTAATCAATCCTTACTACAGCCGCATCCTGATGCTCTGCGGCATTTCGATTACCCTCGCAGTTTCACTGAATCTCATCAACGGCTTCACGGGTCAGTTCTCGATCGGTCACGCCGGCTTCATGGCAGTCGGCGCCTATTCGTCGGCATATTTCTCAGTTACCTATGGGATGAATCTGGCGAATTCACTTGGCGGCGGAAAACTCGGCTGGGTTGTCGCGCTGACACTTGCCACGATTGTGGGCTCTATTGCCGCCGGAATAGCGGGGCTGGCAGTCGGAATCCCATCACTTCGTTTGAAAGGTGACTATCTCGCGATTGTAACGCTTGGTTTTGGTCAGATCATTGTTGTCTTTCTCAACAACATCGAGGCTATCGGCGGTGCACGCGGTTATTCCGGAATCCCAATCGTAAAGAGTTTCTTCTGGATCTTTCTGATTGCCATTCTGACGATTGTCATCGTCTACAACATCGTCAACTCGGCTTTTGGACGCGCGCTGATCTCGATTCGTGAAGACGAACTTGCGGCTGAAGCGATGGGCGTCAACACCACGCGCTATAAAGTGATGGCGTTTGTGATCTCGTCGGCGATGGCGGGCGCGGGCGGTGTGTTGCTGGCCCACTTCGACGGTTATCTGAATCCGAAATCCTTTGAGTTCATCAAGTCGTTCGAGATCCTGATCATGATCATTCTCGGCGGCCTGGGCTCGATTGTGGGTTCAGTGCTGGGCGCGATTGTCCTGACCATCCTGCCCGAAGGGCTGCGAGGCTTCGCCGAGTATCGCATGGTCATCTATTCGCTGTTGCTGATCATACTCATGATCACGCGACCCCAGGGATTGTTGGGATCGACGGCGGCATTCGCAGGATTGCGTAAACGGATCAAACGAATGACGGAAGGTCCCAGCGGGACGGCGAGTTCAGCGACGCAAAGCGAGACTTCGATCGGAGGAGAAAATCCTCGATGAGCAATAACGGTTCGCCAGTCGTCCTGCAAACCGATAAAACAACGATTCGTTTCGGCGGACTCTGCGCCGTCAACGAGCTCGACATGTCCGTCAAGAAAGGCGAGATCTACGGGCTAATCGGACCAAACGGCGCCGGGAAGACGACGATCTTCAATCTGCTGACCGGAGTTTATCAACCAACCTCCGGCACGATTCATTTCAACGGCCAGCGTATCGATGGTCTGCGTCCGTACCAGATCGCGGCGCGTGGCGTCTCGCGAACGTTCCAGAACATTCGCTTGTTTCCAAGCATGTCGGTGCTCGATAACGTCATGACGGCCTGCCACATTCACATGGGCCAGAAGCTGATTGACGCCGTCCTGCGCACACCGCGCTTTACCAGTGACGAAAAGAAACATCGCGATTACTGTTTTGAGCTGCTCGAGATATTCGATCTCGCGCGTGTTTGTGACGAAGGCGGCACCAGCCTGCCCTACGGTTCACAGCGACGACTCGAAATCGTCCGGGCTCTCGCGACCAGACCGCAGTTACTGTTGCTGGACGAACCCGCAGCCGGCATGAACCCTTCGGAGCAGGAAGATCTGATGCACCTGATCAAACAGATCCGAGATCGCTTCGGACTCACGATCCTGCTCGTCGAACACAACATGAAAGTGGTAATGGGCGTCTGCGAGCGCATCCAGGTGGTCGATTACGGCAAATCGATCGCGCTCGGCCTGCCACAGGAGATCAAGAACGATCCGAAGGTGATCGAAGCGTATTTAGGAGATTAAAACCATCCACAGATTACGCAGAGTTTTTAAATATCTGCGTAATCTGTGGATGGATTGCTCAGTATGCTCACGCTCGAAAACGTTTCCGTAAACTACGGCGCCATCGAAGCCCTGACCGGCATTTCGCTGCACGTCCAGAAAGGTGAAGTCGTCACGCTCATCGGCGCCAACGGCGCGGGCAAGACGACCACGCTGCGCACCATCACCGGTCTCCTCGAACCACGCTCCGGAAAGATCACTTTCGAAGAGGAAGACATCAGCGGCAAGCCCACACACAAGCTCGTCGCCCGTGGTATCTCGATGTCGCCCGAAGGACGCGGCGTCTTCGCGAATCTCTCGGTGCGCGAGAACCTTCAGATGGGCGCGTATCTGAATACGAACAAGAAGGCCGTCGCCGCCGACATGGAACGCGCTTTCAAGATGTTTCCACGTCTAAAAGAACGCGAATCACAGAAGGCCGGAACCCTGTCAGGCGGTGAACAACAGATGCTGGCAATGGGACGAGCACTGATGTCGAATCCACGACTGCTGCTCCTCGATGAGCCGTCGCTGGGTTTGGCGCCCCTCGTGGTCCATACCATTTTCGAAGCTATCGACGAAATTAAAAGCAAGGGGACTACGATTCTTCTGGTCGAACAGAACGCACACGCGGCGCTGGGTCATTCCGATCGCGCGTACGTTTTAGAGACCGGACGAATAGTTATGGAAGGTCCATCAAAAGACCTGGCCAATGATCCCAGGATTAAAGAAGCCTATCTCGGTGAATAGTTCTACCGTCCGTCGCCTGTCGATCTCCCGTTTCACAGCGCGACCTCGGGCTACTCACAAACTGCGAAAAGCATTCGTACCAGTCGCCATCATCCTGATGGCTCTCGCCTATTCCTGTACCAGACCAAACGACGAAANCGGCNCACAGAATCGGACCACGATTAAGATNGGTTATTTCGGCGATCTTACCGGACCAACCTTCAACTTCGGACAGTCGGCCTACAACGGCGTGCTGATGGCTGCCACGGAAATAAACCAGAACGGCGGCATCAACGGGCGCCAGATCGACATCGTCTTCGAAGACGATAAAGGCAGTCCGGAAGAAGCGGCCCGTTTGACCGCCAAGCTGATCGACCAGGACAAAGTGGTGGCCATCATTGCCGGTGGCACGTCCGGTAACAGCCGTGCCGCGGCGCCAAAAGCTCAGGCATCACACATTCCTTTGATTTCACCTTCGTCAACGGATCCGGCAGTCACACAGGTTGGCAACTATATCTTTCGCGCCTGCTTCGTCGATTCGTTTCAGGGTGAAGTAATGGCTCGGTTTGCCGTGAACACACTCAAGGCGCAGAAAGCGGCAGTCCTCTACGACTTCAACTCGCCTTACGGCCGCGGGTTGACACAGTACTTTGAACTCAGTTTCGGAAAGCTGGGCGGGCGTATTGTGAGCGAGCAGTCGTACACTCAGGGCGACGCCGATTTCAAAGGTCAACTGAGCACGGTTAAAGCCGCTGAACCCGACGTGATCTACATCCCCGGTTACTACGGCGACGTCGCGCTCATCGCGAAGCAGGCACGCCTGATTGGACTTACACAGCCCTTGCTCGGTGCTGACGGGTGGGACGCACCGGAGCTCTGGCAACTCGGCGGCGACGCGCTGAATGGAGCTTATATTTCAACTCACTACTCCGTCGACAACCCGTCACCTGCGATCCAATTGTTTGTGGAACAATACAAACAGCGTTACAGCAATACGCTTCCGGATGCTCACGCGGCGCTCGCTTACGACGCTGCCCGTATTTTGTTTGATGCGTTCCTGCGAATCGGATCGACTGACGGCGACAAACTCCGTGAGGCTTTGGCCCAGACAAAGAACTTTGCCGGTGTTACAGGAGTGATCAGCATGGACGCCAATCGTAATGCCGTGAAGCCTGCGGTAGTTTTGAAGTTGGAGGACTTGAAATCTATCTACCAGGAAACAATCCAGCCCGACGTTGAACAACCGAGTCCATCACCCAGCCCGTCTCCAAGTGCAACAAAGAAGCGTTAATTTTCTCGATCAAACCACCACTTCTTGTCCTCGGGTATTTTTGCAGCGTCAAAAGTGAAGTCGGCGCTGCGACTCTCGCCGGGTACGAGTGTGACATCGATCTCCTGCTCGCCGAATATTTCGTGCCAGACTACTAATTTATACGTTCCCGGCGGCAGGTTGCGTATTTCAAACTTGCCTGTCTTATCGCTGACTGAAAAGTAGGGATGATTCAACACGCCAACATAAGCCCTCATCCAGGGATGCTGGTTGCACTTGATCGGTATCATTACCTCCGCGCGTCGAAACGTCTTGACCATGGGCGGAGAATCCGCTGCCTGCGTTTGATTCCACTCCTGGTTCAGTTTTGGCGTGGGATGGACATTGTGTTGCGTCGGATCGCCGTTGATTATTTGCAGAGATTGTCCGACTTGAAGGCCGAAAACGTGTGGTTCGAAATAGCAGGCGCGCTGGTTCAGCATCACGTCCGTCTCAGGCACCGCAAATCGATACATGTTCAGCGTATCGCCCTTCACGTAGACAAAAGCATTCGCGAGGGCACCCTGCTTTGTGATGATCCAATCCGGTAGCGCTTTGCGATTCTGCTGCTGGCAGACAGGGTCGGCTGTCATGTCGATGATGCGAAGCTTTGGAGACGTGCCTTTGAGTGTGATTGTGCCGACGACCGTAGCCTCATTGCCGGTAGAGTAGTAGAGCGTCTTCTCCGGCTCCTGCGCCATTACCGAGACAACCACCGAGACCAAAAGCAGGATGAACAACTTGAATCTCATAACGCTCCTTATACACAGATTACACAGATTGATTTAAAAATCTGTGTAATCTGTGGATGCTATTCGACCAGAGACTTGCGCGCGATTGCAATAGAGGACGTCACTGTATCCGGAGACGTGCCGCCTGTTTGCGACTTGGACTTTAACGTCTGATCGAGTGAAAGAGCAATGTGGACATCCTCAGCAAAAAGATCGGAAAACGACTGGAGCTCCGTGAGCGAAAGCTTTTCAAGCTCACTTCCGAGTTCGATCGCGCGTCTGACAACTTTCCCAACTACTTCGTGCGCATCCCGGAACGGCATGCCCTTGCGCACGAGATAGTCAGCCAGCTCGGTCGCGTTCATATATCCGCCGGATGACGCTGCGCGCGCGCGATCTGTGTTGACGCCGAGATTCTTGAAGACAGTCGTAGTCACCATGAGACTCGAAGACACGGTATCGAATGCATCAAAGACAGCTTCCTTGTCCTCCTGCATGTCTTTGTTATAAGCGAGCGGCAATCCTTTCAACGTCGTGAGTAATGCGAGCAGATCGCCGAACACGCGTCCTGCCTTTCCGCGCACGAGCTCCATCGAGTCGGGATTCTTCTTCTGCGGCATCAGACTCGAGCCGGTCGCAATTGCATCCCCGAGTTCGAAAAACCCAAACTCACTCGTCGCGTAGAGAATGACGTCTTCCGCGAGACGCGAGAGGTGGACCATGATCAGCGAACACGCGCTCAGAAACTCCACACAGAAATCACGATCGCTTACCGCGTCCAGGCTGTTGCGCGATACATCGTCGAAACCCAGTGACTTTGCCAGGTCCTCACGATTGATTGGAAATGCCGTTCCCGCGAGAGCTGCGGAACCTAAAGGCATAACGTTGACGCGCGTCCGCACCTCACGGAGACGTTCGCGATCGCGCATGAGCATTTCGAAGTATGCGAGTGACCAGTGAGCGAGTAACACCGGTTGCGCTCGTTGCAGGTGTGTGTAGCCGGGAATGACGACGTCGCGGTGCGCTTCGGCAAAATCGAGAAGTGAGGTTTGCGCAGCTCGAATAGTTTCGTCGAGATCGTCGATCGAACCGCGGATCCAGAGCCGAAAGTCAGTAGCGACCTGATCGTTCCGGCTGCGTCCGGTGTGCAGCTTCCGCCCCACGTCGCCGATCAGTTCAATCAAACGCGCTTCGACAAATGAGTGCACATCTTCAGCGGCAGAATTCTCATCAACACCTGATTTCAGAATGGTGTCGAGAGCGGCGCGTATTTGATCTCCTTCATCGGCGGTGATGACATCGGCGTTCACCAGCGCTGTGGCGTAAGCAATGCTGGCCGCAACGTCTACTTCGAATAGCCTGCGGTCGAAGCGAAAGGAGTTATTGAAAGCGGCAAAGCCCGGATCGATCTTTCCTTCGAACCTGCCACCCCAGAGGTTTTTAGATTTAGTCATACATTAAGAGTTCAACACGTTAGCTTCACAGGATGGACAGGATTTATCAGGATGAACGTGTAAATCCTGTCTCCCCGTCAAAGGCTTTCGGTTTGACGCTCGCACAACCGTCGTGGTAGTTTATGCATCTATGCATTGTTTATGCAAGTACTTCGCATATATTTATGAATAAGCGAGAGCGACAGCAACAGATTCTGAGTTTGATTCGAGCCAAGCCCATCGGCACACAGGAGGATCTGCGTGCGCTGCTCGAGCGCTCGGGGATGCCGGCAACGCAGTCGAGTGTCTCCCGTGATCTGGAAGAACTCGGCGTCGTCAAACATCACGGGCATTACACACTGCCGCGCACAAACGGTGCCGCGACTCGCGGCCTGCTGAGTTTAGACCAGGCGGGCGAGACGTTGATAGTGGCGCGCACAGTTCCCGGACTCGCATCCGCCGTCGCTGTCGAGATCGACGCCGCAGCAATTGCGGAGATCGTCGGCACGATCGCCGGTGAAGACACGATCTTTATCGCCGTTCGCGACGCGAAATCACAGCGTGCGGCAATCAAACAAATTTGGGACTTATTTGGGGACACGGATAATCACTGATGACGGATAGACAAATTCGAAAAATCGTTCTCGCTTACTCCGGTGGGCTCGACACCTCGGTAATGCTTCGCTGGTTGAAAGAAAACTACCAGTGTGAAGTTGTTTGTTACTGCGCCGACGTGGGCCAGGGTGCGGAGTTGTCAGGCCTGGAAGAGAAGGCGTTCGCAACGGGCGCTTCGAAGCTCTACGTCGAAGACCTGCGCGAAGAGTTTGTGCGCGACTACGTCTGGACCGCAGTCAAAGCAAATGCGGTTTACGAAGGCGTCTATCTGATGGGCACTTCCCTCGCCCGTCCCGTGATCGCGAAACGTCAGATCGAGATCGCGCAGAAGGAGGGCGCCGACGCAGTCGCTCATGGGGCAACCGGCAAAGGCAACGATCAGGTGCGCTTCGAACTGACTTACTACGCGCTTCAGCCCGATATCAAAGTGATCGCTCCGTGGCGCGAGTGGGACTTCAAAGGACGCACGGATCTGATCGCGTACGCGAAGCAGCACAACATTCCCGTAACCGCGACGGCGGAGAAGCCTTACTCGACGGATGCGAACCTGATGCACATCTCTTACGAGGGCGGCATTCTCGAAGACCCTTGGGCCGAGCCACCCGAGAATATTTTTCAGCTCACGCGTTCGCCCGAAAACGCGCTCGCGGAAGCGCAGTACGTCGAGATCTCTTTCGATAAGGGCGACCCCGTAGCAATCGACGGGAACAAACTCGACCCAGTCGCGCTGCTCGAGAAGTTGAACAATCTCGGGGGCGCGCACGGCATCGGCCGTGTCGATCTGGTTGAGAATCGTTTCGTCGGCATGAAGTCACGCGGTGTTTATGAAACGCCGGGAGTAACGATTCTCCAGGCCGCACATCGCGCGCTCGAGTCGATCACACTCGATCGCGAAGTGATGCACTTGCGCGACTCGCTCGGCGTGAAGTTTGCCGANAGCGTGTATTACGGATTCTGGTTCGCGCCTGAATTTAAGCTNATGCGAAAAATGATCGACGAGACTCAGGCAACTGTGAGCGGCGATGTTCGTCTAAAGCTCTTTCNCGGTAACGCGATCGTCGNGGGGCGGCGCTCGCCGAATTCTCTCTACGACGAAAACGTCGCCACGTTTGAGGCAGACACGGTTTACAACCAGCGCGATGCCGAGGGGTTCATCAAGCTGAACGCGCTGCGACTCAGATTGGGAGGTGGACGATGACGAAAAAAATCAACGTGATCGATGTCGATAAGATCGGCTCTGCAACGTCACCGCTCGGCTTAGCGAAGACTGTGGCGCTGGTTTCCAGTTCTGAGTCAACGAAGGCAGGCGACGTGGTCGTCGTTCGCGCGCTGACTGACAGTGCCACCTACAACATGCTCGAGCTGCCGACGGGCAGACTCGCCAAGATCAATCCCGGCGATTTGTTGATTGGCGTGCTTGGTCGTCGTCGCGCTTTGAAGGGTTTTGTCGGCGATGTCCCGGCAACACTCAAGAGTGGCGATCAGCTTCACCTGCTGAATATGGGCGGAGTGATTGGTTTGTGCACTGGACACCACTCGAGTCTCGGTGATGCGATCAAGCTCGAAGTGATTGGTCTCGTGTGCGATGAAAATGGCGGCGTGCAGAATATCGCGGATGCAGCGTTGCCGGTACGAACAAGTCTGGGTGAGTCGGCGCCGATCGTGATGATTGCCGGGACGAGTATGAACAGCGGCAAGACTTACGCGGCCACCGAGCTGATCAAGCAGGCGACGCGCGCGGGTTTGCGAGTGGCGGCGGGAAAGCTTTCCGGAGTCGCATGCCTGCGGGATACGTTGAACATGGCGGACCACGGAGCGGTGACCACTGCGAGTTTTCTCGATTGCGGAATGCCTTCGACTGTTGATGTCGCGGATCTCGCGCCTGCAGCGAAGGCGATCATTGCGCGTTTGAATGAAGCCAATCCGGATTTGATCGTGATCGAGTTGGGCGATGGAATTCTGGGTGGGTATTCGGTCGACACAGTTTTTGCCGATTCCGAACTACTCGAGGCCACGGCGGCGATCGTGTTCTGTGCGTCTGACTACGTTGGCGCGTGGGGCGGGATTGAGTTGTTGCGCCGCCGAGGGGTTGAAGTCGACGTGATCTCGGGTTCGGTAACCGATTCGAAGATGGGAGAGGATTACGTTACGACAGAGTTTGGCGTGCCGGCGGCGAACGCACGCCGTGAAGGTAATGCGTTATTTGAGTTGGTGATGAAGAATGTTGAAGTAACCAAGGAAGTTCCTGTCTAAGCAGATAGTTTGGACAGGATTTACAAGATTTCATGATTAACGGGATGAATCCTGTCCATCATGAAACATCCTGTAAATCCTGTCTAAACAAAACCAAAAGCTATGACGTCATCAGCCAAAATCAAGGTAGGTATTTTCGGCGGCTCCGGATACGGCGGCTCGGAGTTGCTGCGTATCCTGCTGTTTCATCCCCACATCGAGCTCGCGTTTGTGACAGCGAATGAGCAGGCTGGTAAACCAGTCGGTGAGATTCATCGAAATCTGAATGGTCTAACTACACTCAATTTCATCAAAGAACCTGAAAACTTAGACGGCGTCGAGTGTGTCTTCCTCGCGCTCCCGCACGGGCAGGCTATGGAAATCGTTCCGCGCCTGCCCGGAAGTATCAAAGCCATCGATCTCTCCGGCGACTTTCGCCTGCGCGACCAGGCGGTGTTTGAGAAACACTACAAACAACCGCACACGGCGATAAGCGCCCAGGCGGAGTTTGTTTACGGACTAACTGAAACCAATCGTGACGCAATTAGAAGCGCACGCTTGATCGCGAATCCCGGTTGTTTCGCAACTGCGACGTTGCTCGGCCTGGCGCCACTCGTCAGTAACAATTTGCTCAACGGACGCGTCATCGTCGATGCCAAAACCGGATCGTCGGGCTCGGGAGCAAAAGCGGCCGCCAACACCCATCATCCGCAGCGGATGAATTCGTTTTACGCGTACAAGCCTTTCACTCACCAGCACGTCCCCGAGATCGAACAGGAACTCGAGCACGTCGGCGATTGGACCAACGAGCTTGTGTTCATGACTCACTCGTTACCCGTCGCACGCGGAATTTTTGCTTCAATCTACGCTGAAGCAAAAAGCGAATTGACGGAAGTCGACCTGCACAAACTCTTCTCGGACTATTATCACGACTCGTTCTTCGTGCGGCTAGTGCAAGGCTCGCCGGACATCAACTGGGTGAAGACAACGAACTTCTGCGACATCGGTCTCGCCGCACGCGGCAAACAGATCGTGGTCTTTTCCGCAATCGATAACCTCGTTAAGGGCGCCGCCGGCCAGGCGGTGCAAAACATGAACCTGATGTTCGGCCTGGACGAAACAACAGGCCTGAAGCTCGTAGGAACAAATCCGTGAATCGATCTGCTTTATCCGTGGCCACCGAAGATCAGTTTCAACTGGCTACGTACAAGAAGATGCCAGTCGTCGCCGAACGTGGCGAGGGCGTCTGGATCTACACGAGCGAGGGCGAGCGCTATCTCGATCTCTACGGCGGTCACGCAGTCGCCGGCACGGGTCATTGTCACCCGCACGTCGTCAAAGCAATCCGGGAACAAGCCGGCAATCTGATCTTCTATTCGAACCTCGTCTATTCAAATGCGCGTGCGCGGGCTGCAGAGAAGCTCGTCTCGATCGCGCCCGAGGAACTCACCAAAACGTTCTTCTGTAACTCGGGCACGGAAGCTAACGAGAACGCCATGCGGATGGCGCGGATGTTCACCCGCCGCGAAAAGATCATCACCTTCACGGGTGGCTTTCATGGGCGCACGGCCGACGCGATCAGCGCTACGTTCCTCGGTAAGTATCGCGAGATCGGAAAACCGAATGTTCCCGGACACCTCGAAGCTGAGTTTGGCAACATCGACTCGGTTCGCGAACTCGCGGATGACACCGTCGCCGCCATCATGCTCGAGCCGATTCAGTCGATGGCCGGCATCAACATGGCCCCGCCGGATTTTTATCGCGCACTGCGTACGTTGTGTGATGAGCGCGGTATCGTGCTGATTTACGACGAAGTGCAAACTGGTGTCGGGCGCACCGGACAATGGTTCTTCGCGGGGAGCGAGGCCGGTGATGGTGTAGTTCCCGATATCGTGACGCTTGCTAAGGCGCTCGGCAGCGGTGTTCCTGTCGGCGCGTGTCTCGTCACCGAAGCAATCTCGTCGCGGATTAAGGAAAACGATCTCGGCACGACATTCGGTGGCGGCATGATGGCGATGGCAGCAGTGACCGCCACCCTTGAAGCAATTGAAAATGATGGGATGCTCGAAAACGTCAGACGTGTAGAGGCGTATTTGAGAAACCGATTGCGGGAGGCTCGACGCGTCGTAGCTGTACATGGTTTGGGGTTCCTGCTGGGAATCGAATTCGAAGAAAACGCCGCCGATGTTCATAAAAGATTGCTCAATCGCAAGATCATCACCGGCACGTCCAGTAATCCGAAGGTGTTGCGATTGTTGCCGCCCTTGTGTTTGACGGAAGCCCATGTCGATGAGTTTGTTTTAGCCACGGATGAAAACTGATTTGCTGAACACGATCGGGATGTCGCGTGACGAGATCGAGCGTTTGCTCGAGGCGGCGTTGCGGTTCAAGAGTGGTGATGATGTATCGAAGCCACTCGCAGGTAAGTCTGTTGCGCTCGTCTTCTTTAATCCGAGTCTGCGGACGCGCGCGTCGATGCAGGTCGGGATTTACGAGCTGGGTGGCAATGCAGTGGTGCTGGAGCCGGGCGGGACGAGCTGGACACTCGAACATCGGCCTGGAGCGGTGATGGATTCGGATAAAACTGAGCACGTTGCCGAATTTGTTCACGTGCTCGAACGATATTGCACGGCGATCGGCGTGAGAACCTTTGCGGCATTGAAAGACTGGGAGGAAGAACGGACAGATCCGATACTCAATGCCTTCGCACGATATGCTTCCGTGCCGATCATCAATCTCGAGTCGGCGATGCATCACCCCTGCCAGTCGCTCGCCGATATGCTGACGATCCGTGAAAAGCTCGGCACCGGACGCAAGCGCGTGGTGCTCACATGGGCCTGGCATCCCAGGGCGCTTCCGATGGCTGTGCCAAATAGTTTTGCCCTCGCCGCCGCCCAGATGGGTCACGATCTCGTCATCGCACACCCCGAAGGCTACGATCTCGATGAAGAGTTGATCGAGACTCTGGGAGACGGTGTTGAGATTACAAACGATATTGACGCCGCATTCGAAGGCGCGGAAGTGATCTACGCAAAGAGCTGGGGCTCGAAACAGTTTTACGGCAACACCGATCAGGACATCGCCACCCGCGCACAATATCGCGACGAGTGGATCGTCGATGAAGAAAAGATGGCGCGTACAAACAATGCGATCTTCATGCACTGTCTGCCCGTGCGTCGCAATGTGATCGTTACTGACGGCGTGATCGATTCCCCCGCATCAGTCGTGATCGATGAAGCTGAAAATCGTCTACACGTGCAGAAGGCAATTCTCGCAAGACAATGACCGACAATCATCCAATCGTCGACGACCAGCTTCGCCTCGATCTACTGCGCGAAGCGTTGCCCTACATCCAGCGCTTCAAAGGGCAGACGTTTGTCGTCAAGCTCTCGGGCAAGGTCACCGAGAACCATGAAAATCTGAGCTCGCTTGCCGAAGAGATGGCACTGCTTCACCAGGTGGGCATTCGCATCTGCGTGGTTCACGGCGGCGGCAAGCAATTGAGCGATCTCGCAAAGAAACTGGGCATCGAGCAAACGATTATCGAGGGCCGCCGCGTTACCGACGACGCCACACTCGAAATGGCAAAGATGATCTTTGCCGGTAAGATCAATACCGACATTCTCGCCGCCCTCCGGAATCGCGGCATCGAAGCGGTCGGGCTTTCAGGCGTCGATGGCAACATCGTCCACGCCGAAAAGCGCCCACCCAAAGAAATCCTTAATCGCGAGACGGGCGTCAAAGACAAAGTGGATTTTGGTCACGTCGGTGACGTGGTCCAGATCAATGCCCGGCTGTTAACAGTCCTGCTCGATCACGGTTATCTGCCGGTAATCTCCTCCCTCGGCGCAGACGATGAAGGAACGGTCTTCAACATCAACGCCGACACGATCGCCTCAGAAATCGCCGTTCAACTCAAAGCCGAAAAGCTGGTCCTTTTGAGCGACGTCGACGGTCTTTATCTGACCGCGGGCGATCCGGGCACAAAAGTATCTCGCGTCACCGCCGCAGAGGCCGGTGACTTGATCAGCAGCGGCGCAGCCTC
>Ga0065704_10071012_pt1 | contig 13771 bp, 12 predicted proteins | sample SwiRhicommuniRL2_FD_59091 | JGI IMG/M metagenome (GOLD analysis project Ga0065704, IMG submission 59091) | Switchgrass rhizosphere bacterial communities from Rose Lake, Michigan, USA - RL2 v2 (version 2) | ecosystem: Host-associated > Plants > Roots > Rhizosphere > Soil | place: East Lansing, MI
ATGCGGTCGTGGATTTCGTGAAAGCCAAATGACGCCACGAGTCAACGCGCGTCAGTTCCCTCATTTTCGCCCCTATCGACACCGGGGAATTCCCGTATCAGCGGGTGAAACACTGTACCGTCACACTTGCAGCACATTGGTGACAAAGCATTATATTTGTTCAGGATACGTAGATTTCAGCAGCCTATTTTTTGGCAAAGAGTTTCAAAACCTCATCCTTCAAAGCAGCATTCACGGAGAATCCATTCCCGCCGTAAATCGTGGCTTCTCCGCGACGATCGAGGAAATATCCACCCGCCTCTTCTAGAATCGGCAGCAAGGCGGCGGCGTCCCATGGGCTTAAAGAGGGGTCGACCATCAGTTCGATGCGACCAGTCGCAACCAGCATGTGACCAAAGCAATCCCCCCACCCGCGAGTCAGTTTGACGTTCTTACTTAAGAAGTCATAAGCATCCTGGATTCCCTCAGCCGACCAGCGGGACAGGTTCGTGGTGCTGAAACAGGACTCTTTAAACGTCCCAATGCCCGAGACCTTGGCTCGTTTGGGCTCCTGATCGCCCACCTGCCACCAGGCCCCCTGCCCTTTGGCTGCGTAGACGACTTCGTTGAGGGCTGGAAAACGGCAGACCCCCAAGACACATTTCCCTTCGTATTCCAGGCCGATCAGGGTTCCAAATAGAGGAACGCCATGAACGAATGATTTTGTCCCATCGATCGGATCGAGAATCCAGCGGAAAGAGTTTGTCCCTTTTTTCTCGGGGAACTCTTCGCCCAGGATCCCGTCGTCTGGAAAGGCGATGGCAAGTTCTGCCCGGATCAGTTCTTCAGCTCCGCGGTCTGCGACGGTGACGGGAGTGGAGTCGTGTTTGCTTTCGACTTGAAAATTGTCGCGCTGGTAATACCCCAGAATCAGGTCCTGAGCCTTCAAAGCCACTTTGATTGCGAATTCGAGACGAGATTCCAGGCTGGGGAGCGTCGACATGGTGCACTCAAATCATCAAAAGTAAGTAAACCTGCAGAAAACGGGGACAGCGTAGCCCATCTGATAATCGCCTTCAAGCCGCCGACATCTCAGCAGAACATTTACGACTCGAATGTCGCCTGATTCTCTAACGATCAACAGTCGCGGGCGATTTCCATTTCTCGGATGACTTTTCCATGAAAACCGATCGGGGAGTCTTTGGTCATCAGGTCAACTCGACTAGACTGAAAGCTCATCCCCCTGCCCTGCACGGAGGTCGGGGCACGTAGCGAGATCATCAAGGACCCCTCATGACGCGACAATACGTCAATACTCTCACCGACGGTGTTGCCGTCTCGGACGTCTACCTGCTGGCCGATAAGCAAATGCGGGCTAACCGCAACGCCGACCTCTATCTTCTTGCTCAGCTTCGCGACAAAACCGGGCTGATCAGCGGACTGATGTGGAACGTCGCGGAAGAGGCAGTCTCCGATCTCGAGCCGGGCCACTATGTCCGGGTCAAAGGCAAGGTTCAGCTGTTCCAAGGGAATCTGCAGATCATCCTGACGAATATCTCGCGCGTCGCAGATGACTCTGTTGACGCCGAGGAATTCATCCCACAACCTGCGACCGACAGCAAAAAGAACCTTGCCCGCCTGAGCGAGCTCATCGGGACGATCACCGAGCCTTCCATCAAAGCCCTCATGCTGGACTTCCTGGCTGATCAGGCAATTGTCGACGCGTTCATGAAGGCCCCTGCGGGCGTCAAGACGCACCACTCTTACCAGGGTGGTCTGCTCGATCACGTCGTCAACTTGACCGAAACCGCAGTCCGCATTCGTGATCTGTATCCGAAGGTCAATTTCGACCTGGTCATCGCCGGAATCCTACTTCACGACATTGGCAAAATCCGCGAACTCGAATACGAGACCATCTTCGGCTACACCGACGAAGGCCAATTGCTCGGCCACCTGCAGATCGGCTGCGACATCCTTCAGGAAAAACTGCTCGCCTATAACCAGCGAAACCCGCTCCCATTCCCGCAGGAATACGCGCTGCGTCTGAAGCACATGATCCTCAGCCACCACGGCAGCTACGAATTCGGCAGCCCGAAACTCCCAATGACCCTCGAAGCAATTGTTCTCAACCTGCTCGATAACCTCGACGCAAAGGTGAATGAGTTCTTGCAAATGATGGATTCCGACCCCAACCGCCAATCAAGTTGGACACCTTATAACAGCCGGATCGATCGCAAGCTGTATAAAGGGATCGAGAACCGCGGCGACAGCAACTGAACTAACCGATCGCAAGTGCATACCCAAAAATGACTTGGCTCCGTTGAACCTCCCCCAGGTCGGCGGAACTGCTTATGAAACGAATGATGGAAATGCTTGACAGTCTCGCAGTCTGCCCCTAGGCTATCATTGCTACTGAGACTCAATGTCAACCCAATCCCCCCCGCCCGCCGGCTTCACACCCATGCCGTTTACGCTCTTTCAATCCCTCCTCATGATCACCGTCGCGTTTCAGGCCTCCTCGGTCTGCGCGCAAGACGAAGCAACGTCACCACCTGCAACAACCCGCGTCCAAGGTCGCAGTGGCTTTTTCGAGCGCATGCCACCACGGGAAAAGAAGACTCCAGAACAGCTTCTCGCCTGGTCACAGCAACTCAGAACACTCTACCAGCAATCGCCAGACAATTGGCCAGAGCCGACTCTTGATGAAGGTGTTACGTTCAGAGAACTCGGTCTTCTGCCGGAGATGGTTCATCCGGAAGACAATCCGTTCGACAAATCGAAGGTTGCCTTAGGACGTCAGCTGTTTTTTGATCCTCGTCTGTCCAAAAGCGGCGAAATGGCCTGTGCTTCCTGTCACGATCCCGATTTGAGCTGGGCGGATGGACGAACGGTCTCGTTTGGATTGGTCCGCAAAGAGCTGAACCGCAATTCCCCTTCCCTACTCAATATCGGCCACTATCAGACCCTCTTCTGGGACGGCCGCGCTGGTTCTCTCGAAGATCAGGCCGAACAGGTTCTTGAGAATCCTCATGAAATGGGGAGCAGCGACCAGATCATCATCGACCGAGTTGGCGAGATCGCGGAATACCAGGAAACTTTCACCAACGTCTTCGGCGAAGGCGGGGTCACAAAGGAACGAGTCGCGAAAGCGCTTGCCTGTTTCGAGCGAACACTCGTCGGAGGTCGAAGCTCGTTTGACAACTTCCTGCGTGGCAAGCACGAACAGCTCTCTGACTCCGCAGTCCGCGGTCTCGATCTGTTTCGACGTGACGCCCGCTGCATCAATTGCCACAACGGTCCACTCTTTACTGATAACCAGTTCCACGACGTCGGCCTCAGTTATTACGGACGCACCTACCAGGATCTGGGGCGATTTGAAATCACTGGTGACGCCAAAGACGTTGGCAAGTTCCGCACCCCCAGCCTGCGGAACATCAGCAACACCGGGCCTTACATGCACAACGGCCTGTTCCCACTCGCCGGAGTCCTTCGCATGTACAACGCCGGCATGCCGACATTGACTCCCAAGAACGACGAACAGAAAGCAGACCCGAACTTTCCTCACCACAAGTCCCCTCACCTGCGACCGCTGGGACTGAACGATCAGGACCTTGACGATCTGCAGGCCTTCCTCGAATCGCTCGCAGAACCCCGCCTGCGTCACCGCCCCCCTGCTCTCCCCAGCTTCGCGAATCGTTTTCCCACTCAGGAAACTACGACCGATCAACCATGATTCCGTCCCTTCTCCCTCCGGGAGAAGGTGCCCGAAGGGCGGATGAGGGCGGGCATAGGCACTATCCCGCTCACAACTAGCACATTCACCAACAGGCATTTTCATCAGTGCCGACAAGCACTTCCAGCCAGCCAGAGAATACCCTTCTCCCAGCCAGCGACTCCACCATTGACCAACCTTCCTCTGGAGTATCTCATGCGCCGGTCTGGCACGCTGACATCACGATCGTCTCACCCCACATTCACGCGCCGTGGGTTCACCCTGATTGAGCTCCTCGTCGTGATCGCGATTATCGCAACGCTTGTTTCTTTGCTCCTGCCCGCTGTCCAGCAAGCCCGCGAAGCGGCACGTCGGTCGAGCTGTCTGAACAACATGAAACAATTGGGGCTGGGATTTCATAATTTTGAATCCGCAAACGGCAAGTTTCCCGCAGCCACTAATAAACCAGCAGCCGCCTACTGGGGGGCAATGATTCTTCCTTATTTGGAAGCGAATTCTGTTGCTGATTTATACGACTTCAATCTCATCTACAATCATGTGAATAATCGTCCGGCAGCTAGCCATCAGCTTCCGTTTCATGTCTGTCCAAGCACTCCTGGCGAGCCACGATATGCAGTGCGACAGGCGTCTTCGTACACACCACCCTACCCGGCAGTGTCTGACTATATGATGCCTGCCAACCTTGACTCAGGGCTTTTGGCTGCATTCCCCAATCTTGCTGAGGATAACATTCATACATTCAATTCCGGAGTGGTGGGCAGACTTGTCCGAGATATCACTGATGGCACCTCCAATACAATTATGTTGGTTGAGGATGCCGGTCGTCCTTACGTCTATCAACAGTCAAAACAGGTTCCAGGCTCTGGGTTGGCGACATCGCCAACGACAAATTACGTTCTCAGTTCTGGCTGGGTAGAGCCAAATATGTTTGCCGTGCGTGCCTATACACAGGATGGTGTCAACTTTGGAGCGGGAAATAATCCGACATGTATGGTCAATTGTTCCAACTTTCGTGCGATCTACGGATTTCATCGAAGTGTCGCCAATATTCTACTAGCCGACGGATCAGCCCGAGGCATTTCTAGCAGCAGCGACATGAAAACCATCGCTCACATGCTGACAATTGACGATGGTGTACCACTGGGTGAGTTCTAGGTCTCCTCACGCCTGCGTTATGAACTTGAACAAGATGAGCCCCTCCACACGAGGGGCTTTTTTGTTGCGCAACTTAACTGTCAAAACTCCCTCCACGCAAAATCGCGGTTTGCACCGGTCACCGAACGTCCTACCATCGAGTTCAATCGAACTCCAAGGAGCACGCAATCGCGATGGATTTTTTCACTTTATTTGCAGAACTGATCACCCTCTCCGCCATCTTCGCATACATCAATCAGCGCTGGCTGAAGCTGCCGACGACGATCGGGCTGATGATCATTGCGCTAGTTTTTTCGCTGTGCCTGATTACGGCGGGCATCTTCGTCCCAGTCGTTGCGACGCGGGCGGAAGCGATTGTCGGCAGCATCGACTTCAATAAAACGGTCATGCAAGGGATGCTCGGATTCCTGCTATTTGCCGGGGCGTTGCATATCAACTTGAGCGATCTGCGTGAACAACGCTGGATCATTGCCACGTTGGCATCTGTCGGGGTCATCCTCTCGACGATCATTGTCAGTGGGCTTGCATTTGCTGTCTTTCGACTGGCAGGACTGGAGATCTCGTTCATCTGGTGCCTGGTGTTCGGAGCCTTGATTTCGCCGACGGACCCGATTGCCGTCCTGGGGATTTTCAAAACGATTCAGGCGCCCAAAACACTCGAAACAAAGATCGCGGGCGAGTCGTTATTCAACGACGGGATTGGAGTCGTGATTTTTCTTGGCCTGTATGAAGTCGCGACCGGAGAATATGGATTCGATCTCGTTCATCTGGGGGAACTCTTCTTTAAAGAAGCTGTCCTGGGGGCACTCTTCGGATTCGTCCTCGGCTGGATTGGATTTCGACTCCTCACCAAAATTGATAACTACTCGACCGAGATCCTGATTTCGCTGGCATTGGCCGCCGGAGGCTATGCCCTCGCTGCTGCCTGGCATCTGTCTGGACCGATCGCGATGGTTGTTGCAGGTCTGATCATCGGCAATCAGGGCCGGACTTACGCCATGTCTCCCAAGACGATTGAACACCTCGATACCTTCTGGGAGCTGATCGATGAGATTCTCAACGCGGTCCTGTTTGTGCTGATTGGCCTTGAGATCATCGTCCTTACCTTCACCCACCAGTATCTGATTGCGGGGATGCTGATGATCCCGTGCATTCTCCTGGCTCGCTTGATCGCCGTTTCGCTCCCGTTACGATTCGTCGGCAAGCTCAATCCCATTCACCCGAATGTGGTTCCGATGCTGACTTGGGGCGGCTTACGAGGAGGGATCTCTGTTGCCCTTGCCCTTTCGATCCCGACACATCTGAACGGCGAGGTTGTCGTCGCGAGGGAGCCGATACTTTCGGTCACTTACATCGTCGTCATCTTCTCTGTCATCGTCCAAGGCCTGACCGTCGGACCGTTGCTTCGATATCTCATCGCAAAGTCAGAGACGACATCCTCAGAGCAACTAACGAAGCGACTTAGGTAACGCGAAGTCGGGTTCGTAGCCGGTCCCAGTTATCCGTCCCCCTCTTGTGGATTCGTATCGTCTTCCCCTCTACGGCTTCAATTCAAAATCAATCGTCTGGCTCCCCTTCTCTACCTTCGCCTTCAGTTCCCCTGGCTTGGCATATTTGGTAGGAGTCAGCAGTGGTTGCTCCTTCGCCTCAGGATTGCCTGACTGAATCTTTTTGATTGTCACATGGTGCTGCCCCAGGGCCGCTCCTTTGCGAGAGGCCGAGTAATACAGCTCGTAATGGCCGCTCTGATCGGTCTGGGAGGTCGAGGGGCGTTGTGTCGGGTTATCGACGGGAACGAATTCCACGGTGGCGGCATCGAGTGGCTGACCATTGAGTGTCACAACACCAGTCACATAACCGACCTCGGGTCCATCCTTTTTTGAGCAACCTGTCGACAGTGAAACGAGTATCATCCCGAGAAATGCCGCGGTCATTCGACTTGTATTTTTCATTGTTGTTCCAGTGTCTTGACCTTCATTGACTGTCGAAAAAGAAAAAGTTCGGAGAGCAGACAGCCTCTCCGAACTTTGTTCATGCGTGGTTCCGATCGCTGATTAAAACTCTCCGATAACTTGGCCGTCCGAAATCGCAATGAGCTTTTCAAAGATAGAGCCATCGAACCCCTGAGTCGTATTGTGTTCGATGTTCTCACTGACGAAGCGGACTCCACCATCACCCAGGACGACCTGCACGCCGCCATCGTGGTTACTCGACAGTCCATAAGCACAATTCTGCTTATTCTCCGCCTGAGTCGCGTCGGCAAAGCTGCCATTGATTGTCCAGGCAGCTCCGAAAGTCACATTCGCACCCTTGCGACGAGCAGCCGCACTGTCTTGACCATTCGGGTTGTGAACTCCCAGCACACCGGCTCCGCACTCCCGTGTCTGCCCGCCAGCCTTGATTTCGAAAGCCCGCTCGCCGACAACAATCGTGTTGCTCAAGCCATCCTGAATGTCGGAGAACTTCTTACTGCTGTTGAGCCCGAATGTTCCATCGAAGCCCTGCGTGGTGCCGACTCCCACGACGCCGTTGGCGGCTGTGAATCGGCCGGTGCTGGTATTGGCACCGACGTAGTTGATCACAGGTGTCTGGACATCAGCGACATTCGCGTTGTTGGCCAACAAGCGAATTGATTTATCATTGAGTTCGGCACCCGTATCAGATGGGCAACGGTAAACGCTGATGCGTGCGCCGATGAAGGCATTTTGAGCGGCGGGATAGACTCCATTGGTCAGAATGTCCGACAGCTTATAGTCGCCCGGGCGAAGTGCATCATAGAGAGCAGCCTGCTCAATGAATGGCAGGATGTAAACCGGCCATCCGAAGTGACTTTCGACGATGCCATCGTTCTGGTCACCCGTCAGGGCTGCGCCATTGAGCGTATTGAAGTGCACCCAGCCTGGAGGCAGGACGCGGTAGGTGTCATGATAATTGTGGAGAGCCAGCCCAATCTGCTTGAGGTTGTTTTTACAGGTCGAGCGTCGGGCTGCTTCGCGAGCCTGCTGAACCGCAGGCAGAAGAATTGCCACCAGAGTCGCGATAATCGCAATCACCACCAGCAGCTCAATCAGCGTAAATCCAGTCCGTTTCATGTTCGTGCTCCCCACACGTTTTGAAGTGAGTCCAGTCCTTGTCTTCGGACGACTCAAACATGTTCGCAAAGGCTGTGCCACGTCTTGCGCTGATCAAAGTACGCGAAAAAAGCCGATCACTGACCGGCCTTTCCCAGTGAAGCAGCAACCAACCTGTGATTAGTCACGGGCTGCCTATGACATTTGCGTCCACATAATGACAGAGGCTGGGGAATACTCTGTAGTCTTATTGAAAACGTCTGTGTGAAGCGGAATTGTGCCCGCATCCCACTTGCCCATTCAAGTGGGAGTTGCAAAACCCTGCGAAACGCAGTCCCGCTACTTTCGCTTGCGATTCTTCCGGCTATTGCGTTTCTGTTCGTCCGTTCGGAATCCGTCACTCGCACCCGGAGCATGTCCCTTCTTACCGTTGCCTCGCCCACCATCGTCGCGCGGTTTTTTCTTCGGCGGAGCAGCGACATGCTTGATCTTGGTATCGACCAGCGCGAGATCCATTTCCCGACGGTCCATATCAACGCGGACGATCCGGACTTTGATCTGATCCCCCAAGCGCAGGAACATGTTGGTTCGCTTGCCAATGAGGGCGAAGTGATCGCGGTCATAATAAAACTGGTCAATTCGCTCCAGTGAAGCCAAAGAAAGCAGCCCTTCTGCAGGGACAGCCATCATCTGGCAGAAGGCCCCATAGCGTTCCACACCGGTAATAAACGCGTCGAATTCCTGATTCACCTTGTCGCTCATAAAGGCGAGCAGTTTCATCTTCGTGAGTTCGCGCTCGGCCTTGGCGGCGTTGCGTTCTTTGTCCGAACAATGCTGCCCCTGCTGCAGGAGATCACTTTCACCCGGGCCCTTGTGATTTTCCCGCAGTAGAATGTCATCCATGATGCGGTGGACCGTCAGGTCGGGATAACGACGGATCGGGCTGGTGAAGTGGCAATAATTCTCGGCAGAGAGAGCATAGTGCCCGATCTCCAACGGCGTGTACTCCGCCTGTCGCATGCTTCTCAGCAGAGCGAAGTTGACGGCTCGTTCCAGCGGATGTCCCTGGACCTCTTTAATGACCCGCTGCATTTCCGAGCGGCTCTGCGGGTTTTTCATCTTCTGGAAGCCGAGGACTTCGATAAACCTGGAAAAGTCGATCAGCTTCTCAATAGCAGGCGTATCGTGAGCACGACGCAGGAACCGGATCCCGCGATCATCAAGTTCCGTCGCGACTGCGATATTCGCCGCGAGCATGAACTCCTCAATCAACTGGTGGCTTTCGTCGTGATGCGCTTCATGAGCGCCCGTCACCTGGCCTTCTTTATTGAAGTCGAGCTTCACTTCAGGCATCGACAGTTCGATCGATCCTGCTTTGTAGCGACGTCGACGCAGCATCATCGCCAGTTCGTACATCCGCTCCAGCAGCGTGAAAATCTCGGGATCAAGTTCCTCTCGGAACTTTTCTTTGTCCTTGATGAACTCCATCACCTGCTCGTAATGGAATCGCTTTTTGACTTTGATCGCGGTCCGCGCGAAGTCCGTCCCAATCAGCGCACCATCAGGGGAATACTCCATATACGCTGATTTCGTATAACGAACCTTCCCTTCCTGCAGTGACGCCAGCGAGTTCGAAATCACCTCCGGCAGCATCGGTATAACCAGCGTCGGCAGGTACACGCTGGTCGCGCGAAGGCGGGCTTCTTCATCGAGCGCCGAGCCTTCTTCGACGAAGTAGGCGACGTCAGCGATGTGGACACCGAGTCGCCAGTGCCCTTTTTCATCGCGGGTCAACGAGATCGCATCATCGAAGTCACGGGCATCAATCGGGTCGATCGTAACGATGAGATCATTCGTTAGATCGAGGCGGTCTTCGAAATCCTTCTCATCGAACTCCGCAGCTTTTCGTCGCGCAACGGCTAGGGCTTCTTCGGGATATTCCTGTGGCAGATCGAATTCGTGAATAACAGTCAGCGTATCAACGCCCACTTCACCACGCTGGCCGAGGACCTTGGTGATGATGGCTTCTCCACGGTCATACGCCGAGGGGAACTTCACCATTTCGATGACGACTTTATCGTCGCTTTTGGCCCCCTTAGCACCGGGATCCCCGACCCAGATTGGATCGGGAAACTTGTTTCCGTCGATGCGCACGTACCCCTGACCGTTGTAGACGTAGTAACCGCCGACGAAGGTCGTGCTGGAACGGGCAATAATGTCAACGATCTTCCCGCAACGTCCTCCGTTGGCGCGTCGTCTCGAGATCAGTTCGACAATGACTTCATCACCAGATTGCGCATCACGCGCATCGCGGAAGTCGATAAAGAGGTCTTCCTCTATATTCGGCGGCAACGGCGGTTTGAGAATGACGAACCCCGACCCACTGGCGATCTTCTTATATGTCCCGACGATAGCCGTCGCGCTGGTTTTCGATTGCAGCCGCCCTGTCTCAGTGACAATCAGCTTCTTCGTTTCGATGAGTTGATCTAACTCAGCCAGAAAGACGTCGAGATTCTTTTTCGACAGTCCGAGCTTCTTGGCCAACAGCTTGGGCCGAATCGGCTCGTATCCGCCGCGGTTCACAAAGTTGAGAATCTCAGTCTGCAGTTCAGTCAAATGTGGCATGGTGTCTCCGTAAGTCTTCCTAAGACTTTAGCCACTCATGACCCGTTCTAAACAGCGTAAACGCAAAAAATCTTCCGTTCTAGTACCTTCTCCCTCGGAGAGAAGGTAGCCGCGTCCGCGAAGTCCGGATGAGGGAACTGCGAATTTATTGGCGCTATCCTAAAATCGTCCGTCCAATCATCAACGTCAAAATACACGCCACCAGAAACACAAACAGCAGCACCTTCCCAATGAAAAACGCAAAACCGAGCGCTCCCGACATAATTGCAAGAACGAGAAATAGCATGGCTAACCAGAACATGATGCACCTCTCATAGGAGTAATCAGCGTCCGACACCCGGTCCAGAAACTCACGCGCGGGTGTCACGTTGAAAGTCAACGATGCAAAAGCTGTGGCACTGCTAGAAAAACAACCGAAAGCACCAGATGTGGCGTCCGCAGTATCAATATAACCCACGACTTTTGACACATCCTGATCGCTAAGCGAGCATTCTCAGCCGTGGCACGTCACTTGCTTTGAGACTCCCTCGCAACACTGATGACACACCTCACGTTTCTTTTCACAATGGAGGCTACTATGCTTCGCTGGGCAATCGTTTTCTTTCTGATCGCATTACTGGCCGCTGCATTCGGGTTTGGTGGAATCGCTGGCGAAGCAGCCTGGATGGGCAAAGTCCTGGCTCTGGTCTTCCTCGTCCTTTTCATCTTCGGGATCGTCGTTGGCAACCGCAAAACGCTTCCGTAGTCTTTCTGTCGGATCTTCTTAGCAGATCACCCAAGGTGTATACAAAAAAGAAGGCTGCCGGTCTCAGCTCCGGCAGCCTTCTTTTGCCATTTGTAGCGGGCTTTTCACCCAGTACTCAGGCTTGATTTAAGCGTCGTTGACGATACGACGTCGACGTCGATAGCGGCGGTGCCGGTGATAATAGCGATCATCGCCACCTTCTGATTCTGCATAGTATTGTCCGGCCAGTAACTTGTAAAAGAACAGCAGGACGAATGCCCCGACAGTCGCCGTCACAAATCCAAGCGGCGACAACGGCGACAGTTTGATTCCCGTCCAGAAGAAGGCTGTGATTCCACAGCCGATGACCGATCCGGCGATCCCCATCATCATTGTGCCGATCGCACCGCCAGGATCTTTTCCTGGCATGATCGCTTTGGCCAGCAGCCCGACCACGGTTCCAAAACCGATCCAGGTCAGCATGACTTGAGCACCCTGCTCAGAGGCCATCAGAAATTCTTGAGTCGTCATCTCTCACATCCTTGTGAATGAAGTCTCGTAGACCTGAAAAGTATCGTCACCGCTGAGCCCCTTCGGCCACCCCTCTCGGTTCGAAAAGGAGAATCTGTACAACCCACAAAGTCTGCCCAGATCACCTCCTCGATTCCATCAGAGCCGCGACCTCCAGGGAAGCGAATTGAGCTCGAATCGGAACCAATCACCCCGACAGATGTTTTTCCCATCCAACTGTGTTACGTTGTTTCCACACACCCAAACACCTGTGGAGACACGACATGCGACTTTCGATGCTCCTCGCCTTACTGCTAACCAGCTTCTACGCCGCCTCTTCGCAGGCTGCCCCGCCGAACATCCTGTTCATCTATAGTGACGACCACGCGTCCCATGCCATGAGCTGCTACGGCTCCAAAATCAACCAGACTCCCAACCTCGACCGTATCGCCGCGGAGGGGATGCGATTCAATAACTGCTTTTGTACCAACTCGATCTGTGGTCCGTCGCGGGCCGTTGTTCTGACCGGTAAGCACAGCCACAAAAACGGCTTTATGGACAACAACTCCAAGTTCGATGGCAGCCAGGTCACACTGCCCAAGCTGCTCAAGCAAGCCGGTTATCAGACCGCCATGATCGGTAAGTGGCACCTCGTCAGCGATCCGACAGGCTTTGACCATTGGGAGATTCTCCCCGGCCAGGGGGCTTATTACAACCCGCCGATGATCCGCAACGGTAAGCGAGTCAAGTACGAAGGGTACACCACCGAGATCATCACCGATCGCGCGCTCGACTGGCTGAAAGAGGAACGCGATGCTTCAAAACCCTTCCTATTGATGTATCAACACAAATCCCCTCACCGTGAATGGCAACCCTCACCAGAAACGATGGCCAACTACAAAAACGTCACCATCCCTGAACCCGCCACGCTTTTCGATGATTACACCGGCCGCGGTCGTGCTGCTCACGAACAGGATATGTCGATCGCCAAAACGATGACTCGACTGGACCTCAAGTTCGAGGCCCCCAAAAACATGTCCCCAGAACAGCTCGAACTCTGGAATCAGACGTATGCCAAGGAGAATGCCGAGTTCGAAGCCGCTGACCTTACCGCGGAGCAAGTCATCAAATGGCGTTACCAGCGCTACATAAAAGACTACCTCCGCTGCGTCGACAGCATGAACACGAACATCGGACGTGTTCTCGATTACCTCAAAGACTCTGGTCTCGAAGAGAACACGATCGTGATCTACTCCTCCGATCAAGGCTTCTATCTCGGCGACCACGGCTGGTTCGATAAACGCTTCATGTACGAGCCCTCGCTGCGTCAGCCTTTGCTCGTCAAATGGCCTCGCGTCGTCAAAGCAGGCAGTACTAACGATCACCTCGTCTCGAATCTCGACTTCGCCCAGACCATGCTCGAAGCCGCCGGCGTCGAAATCCCCGACGAGATGCAGGGACGCAGTTTGGTCCCGCTTCTCAAAGGAGATTCCCCCAGCGACTGGCGCAAATCACACTACTATCACTACTACGAATACCCCGCCGTCCACTCCGTCCACCGACACCGCGGCGTCCGCAGCGAGCGTTACAAACTCATCCACTTCTACCAGATCGACGAATGGGAATTCTACGACCTGGAGAAAGATCCCAACGAACTCACCAGCGTCTATAAAGACCCTGCCTACACTAAGGAAATCCAACGCCATCACCAACTGTTGGATGACCTCACCAAACATTACGACGTCCCCAAAGACATCACGCCACTTGGCGACAAACGCGTTGTCTTCGAGAAGTAACTCTGAGGCGAGCGGGGGGTGTAAACCCCCTGTCTTAATTCTAATTCAATCAATTCACCCCTCAAGAACACCTCGAACTCACATGACGCAGTTCGTCCTCTCCTGTCTCATCCCGACCTTCTTCCTCAGCTTATCTCTGACTGGCTTGATGCGACTCATCGCACCACGCATCGGCCTG
>Ga0065704_10000687_pt1 | contig 13763 bp, 13 predicted proteins | sample SwiRhicommuniRL2_FD_59091 | JGI IMG/M metagenome (GOLD analysis project Ga0065704, IMG submission 59091) | Switchgrass rhizosphere bacterial communities from Rose Lake, Michigan, USA - RL2 v2 (version 2) | ecosystem: Host-associated > Plants > Roots > Rhizosphere > Soil | place: East Lansing, MI
TGGGCGAGTCACCCGTCTGAAATAAAATATATATGGGATGTCCGGTTCGTATTTAGGCCGAAAAGGGCTGGTACAAAATAAATGCCAGTAGAAGCTGAATATCTCAGTGTCAAAGATCCGCTGCTCGCTCGAAGCAGCCTGATGGGCTTCACCTACAGCAGTTTGGTGCCAGAAGCGGACATTACTGGCAGACTGAAGCAGATAAAGTCCTGCCCGCATGCGGCAATTAGAGCTCTCACATTGTTTATGCTGCAAACCGGCTTTCTGGTAAACCGGCAAAGACTGCAGATTCGGCCTTCAGTAAAGCACCGTCATAAATTGATGGCGCAGAAAGCCCCACAGAAGCAGTGGTGCAGTAGAGGTTGGTGAAGCCCTCACCGGCCAGTATCGGACAGGTGCTCTGGATACCAGGGGATGGCAGGATAGTGTCTGTGGTCCCATCCGGACTGTAACGAACAATACGATTCCCTCCCCATTCAGCATTCCATAAATAGCCCATCGCATCCACGCAGGAGCCGTCAGGTGCACCATTGCCTGCTGTTTCGGTGAACACGCGCGGGTTCTCCAGAGATGGATAATCGCAGCAGAATATTTTGCCCTGCATCGAGTCGCTGTAATAGATCGTGCAGCCATCGGGGCTGAAACAGATGCTGTTCGGGATGGCGACCTCGGGCAGCGCAAGCGTTTCAACAGTCAGCGTTGCAGCATTTAGTCGGTGAAACTTACCGATGACTTTTACGGGATAACCTTCATCCATAGTCCCAAAGACAAAATTACCGGCACGGTCGCACCGTCCGTCACCTGTGCGGGTGCCTGTTTCTCCCGGTGAGGCTGCCACCGTTGTAAGAATACCGGTGTTGAGATCATAGAAAGCCAGCCTGGACGCGAGTCCCATCAGCAGAATGTGACTCTTTTCGGTCAGGGCAAAGGATCCAAGGCGTTCTGGCAGCGACCAGCGCATCACAGCGTCATCGCCTTCTTCTAAGGCGAGTAGTTCACTGCATTCAATGTCAGTCCAATAGAGTCTGCATGTTCTTTCACACCACAGGGGGCACTCTCCCAGCGTATTCCTGACATCAGCTGCAATTGAAAACATGTTAATCCTCCGGATAAATAAAGGTCGTACTGCACATTGAGCGTGACTCACCCGCGTCTGCGCTGTGGTAAACGTGGGTAAACGCAGTTACTGCAGATAACGCGCAGAAAGTCGATCGCTGAAAAGCATGACGGCAAGTCCGATCAGCATAACCAGCATTCCCCCCAGCCTGAGTAACGAAACCGGACGCCGCACAGCGCCCAACAAGCCAAAATGATCAATCATCTGCGAGGAAAGTAACTGTCCGACAATCGCCAGCCCGAGCAGAGCTGAAAACCCAATTTTCGGCGCAAGCACGACATAGCTGAACAGTGCACATGCACCTATCATTCCGCCCGCCAGACTCCAGAGGGGTTGCGACGGGATCGCTGCTAGCGATGTCATCAACCCACCCCGCAGCAGCGCGTAAATCCCTAGACTGAACGCGCCCGCCGTAAATGAAAACAGCGCCGCAGTGACCGGGTCGCCGCCCAGTCCCTTTGCCAGCTGGCTGTTCAGGGTCGTCTGCAGGGTGATCCCCAGACCTGCGGCAAAAGCGATTACGTAATAGGTCATGCCCATGCTTTTCATCCTGGTCAGTCGGCCTGCACCAGCGGCAGGAAGGTGTCAGCAAAAATGTCAGGCTGGTAGCCAGAGGCTGCAAAAAGGTGCTCACGCGACTCATCAATCGCCGCACGTAGTCGCGCGCTGTCTACGCCCAGCACCTTACCGTTCTGTTTAACGATGCGTCCGCCGATCATGACGGTGTCGATGTTGCTGCGCTCGGCGGCATGAACCACCGTGCCAAAGGCATTGCCGGACGGGTAAAGATTGAGATCACTGACGCTAATCAGCACCAGGTCGGCTTGTTTGCCTGGCGTCAGGCTGCCAACTTTGTCCTGCAGCCCTGCACAGGCAGCGCCATCAAGAGTCGCGGCTTTAAGGAGTTGCGCCGCCGGAAGCGTTTTCAGCGCATGTTCAGAATCGCAGCACTGCTGCTGATGCATGCCCATCACGCGCTGCAGGTAAAAGGCGACGCGCATCTCCATAAACATATCGGTGCTGTACGACGTTTCATTGTCTACGCTCAGGCCAGGGTTGATGCCATGACGCTGCGCGGCCTCAATGGCGAACATCCCGCTTTCGATGCCATAGTGCGAATCTGAGCGCGGGCAGACGTTCACCCGGACACCGGCCTCCCGCAGAATTTCCCATCCCCTGTCGGGCAGCGCCGTGCAGTGATTGAAAATATTGTCCGGACCCAGAAGCCCCTGCTGATGCAGCGACTCAAGTTCAGACCCCATCTCAGCGCCAAAGAACTCAGTGACAATCGACAGTCCCAGCCGGCGGGCTTCGGCCCACAACTCCGGCTCCAGCTGGGCCATGACGGCGAGAGAGACCAGGCTTTCAGGGTTGTCGGTGAAATACTTATCCTGCAGACGCTGCCAGTTTCCCGGCCAGTGCGCTTTATCCCATTCGCCAGCTACCGGTGCGCCGGAAGCATGAATGGCACGAATGCCGGTATCAAGCAGGGCCTCGACGGCGGCATCGGAATGCGCTGCGGTTCGGCTGTTGTGCGAGTTATCGATCATTGTGGTGATGCCCGCGTCAATAGCGCCCAGCGCCGTCAGCAGGTTGCCAACATAGATATCGGCAGGACGGTAATATTTAGCGAAGGAGAAGTGCGTGGCGTTGCTGTAGTCGTCCAGGCAGGTGGCGTTTGGGTTAATGCGGCGCAACTGTCCTTCCCATGCGTGACGATGAGAATCGACCATTCCCGGCATGGCGATCATGTTGGTGGCATCAATGACATGCGCACCAGGCACATCCAGGTTCTGGCCCACGGCGGTAATAGTTGAGCCGTTGATGAGAATATCGCCGTGCTCAATGTTACCGACGCTCCCATCCATGCTCAGTATCGTGGCGCCACGAATCAACGTAGCCTGTGAAGTACTATTCTGATTATTAACAATATTTCGGATGTATTTGGTCATTAAACCTGCCTCTTTCCTGATTAATGGGGAAACGATACACCACGTTATTAGCCTGAATAAGATGCTTAAAGCGTTTTCATAATTCATAATTCGCGAATAATCAGACTCACTTTTACCCAGGAGCAGGACGATGGATCGGATTCAGGCTATGCAGGTTTTTATAAGGGTTGCTGAAGCCGGAAGCTTTGTGCGCGCGGCAGAGACACTGTCACTGCCAGCTTCCACCGTCACCAGCACGATTAAAAATCTGGAGAAATACCTGCAGGTACGTCTGCTTAACCGGACAACAAGACGGGTCAGCCTCACACCTGAAGGACTGCAGTATCTGGTGCAGTGCCGGGAGATCCTGTCGCTAATTGAACTTAGTGAATCCAGCCTGAGTGATTCCGTCAGGCGACCCCAGGGACGGCTGCGGGTTGATATGCCAGGGGGTATCGCCCACTTCGTCGTCATGCCCAATCTGAAAGAATTTTACCGGCTCTATCCGGATATTTACCTGATGATTGGCGTCAGCGACCGGCAGGTCGATCTTGTTCAGGAAGGGATAGATTGCGTGATCCGAACCGGAGAATTAACCGACTCCACGCTGGTTGCGCGGCCACTTGGCCGGTTTCGCTGGGTGACCTGCGCCTCGCCTGACTATCTCAGGCAATACGGTGTGCCTGAGACGCCGGAAGCGTTGTCGCTGCATCGGGCGATTCATTACTTTTCCGGTTCGGGAAGACGCACTAATGAACTGCGTTTCACACGAGGCACTGAGGCCTTCTCTGTGCCGGTTGAGGGGGATGCAGCCGTTAACGAAACGGGACTCTATATCAGACTGTGCCTTGAGGGTTTTGGGCTGGCGCAGCTTGCTGAGAATGTGATTTCGGAGAATCTGCGGCAAGGCAAACTGGTCGAGGTTCTGGCGGACTGGCAGCCACCTTCCGTGCCGGTGACGATGCTCTATCCGCATCAGCGTTTTCTCTCTCCCGCCGTGCGTGCTTTTGCTGACTGGGTCGGCGAACTTTTCAACGATGTCGCAGGTGAGAAACGGCCTTCCCGGTAAGAGATGGTCTTGAGAGCAAGAGTACGCTTCAGAACGATAATGGACAGCATCCACAGCAGAGGAACCGATCGTTCCCCTGTGGTGCCAGCCAATTCAGCCCGTCTGCTGTACAGGTTCCAGATGCGCATTTCGTCCGGCAGCCATTCCGGTGCAGGCACCTGCGACCGCGATTGCTGCGGTCATCAGTAATGGCAATGTCCAGCCTCCGGACAACTCCTGTACTTTGCCCAGCAGCAGCGGACCCATCGCCGCCATCAGATAACCGACGCTCTGCGCCATGCCTGACAGCGCGGCGGCGTCACCGGCATTTTTGGTACGAAGTCCGATGAAGGTCAGGCCCAGCATCATACTGGCACCCGAGCTGAAGCCGAGAAGAGCAGCCCACAGCATCGCCAGATTCGGCAGGTACATGATGCCGATAAAGGACGCAGCGGTTAACAGGCTGACGCCGGCAGCGGCTGCTTTCTGATCGTTGAGGCGACGCAGCGTGGCGGCCAGAATCAGGCCGGGAATGGCGGTGGTCAGCTGAAGAATGCCGTGTACTTCACCGGCCTGGGCTGAGGAGAGTCCACTGTCCGTTAGAATGGCGGGCAGCCAGCCGACAGCAACATAAAACGGCATCGCATTCAGGCCCATAAACAAGGTGACCTGCCATGCCAGAGGCGAGCGCCAGACCGCGACGGTCGCCGTTGTTTTCTCACCCGCTGCTGGCAACTGATGCTTCATCTTTAACTGGGGCAACCATAAAAGCAACGCAAGCAGCGGTGCAATAACCAACATGGCTAACGCGATGTTCCAGCCCCAGTTCTGCGTCAGAGGAATGACAACGGCTGAACCAATAGCACCAGCCGCGCCCATGGTGATGGAATATGCCCCCGTCACGGAAGCCACGTTGCCAGAAAAGTCGCGTTTGATAAGGCCAGGCAACAGGACATTGCCGAGGGCAATCCCGATACCTATCAATATGGTTCCGCCATAAAGCGCCCAGACACTGCCTGTGGAGCGAAGCAGGATGCCAGCTGAAATCACGGCCAGGGCACCAAAAAGGGTGCGTTCAAGACCGTACTTGTGTGAGATGGATGCGCTCAGCGGTGAAAAGGCGGCAAATGCCAGTAAAGGCAGCGAGTTAAGCAACCCAACGGCAGTAATACTTAGCCCAAAATCATGGCGAATAGACTCTAAAACGGGTGCGATAGCGGTAAAAGGAACACGCAGGTTGATAGCTATAAAAAGGATGCCGGTCACAAGTATGATTGAAGACCACTTGTTCGTAGTGTGGGACATAAATTTTGCTTTCTCTGGTAAAAAGAAAGACTTTAAAGGACGCATGAGTTACAGAATATAGATAACCTGACAACATATAACTAAATCATGCCACTTAATAAAAAACCGGTGACCTCACCGGATGAGTTTAATTCCGATGCTTTCAGTCAGGCTGCTATCGCGCTGCATGTATCATCGTCAGGCGAGTATGCAGGTCAGAGTCCGCACGCTCACCGTAAGGGACAACTTATTATCTCTTTGCGCGGTGCAGTGAGCTGTGAGGTTGAGGATGCGCTGTGGCTTGTTCCACCCGGACATGCTGTCTGGGTTCCGGGTGAAATCCCCCACAGTTGCCGGGTCACGAAGAATGCAGATACCTGCTTTCTGTTTATCGAACCCGGCGCGGCAGCGATGCCGGAAATCTGTTGTACCCTGGCGATTACTTCTCTGGTCCGCGAGCTTGTTCTGTATCTGGCAGAACAGGGACAGGCTTATTCTCCTGACAGTAAAACTGCCAGGCTCGCAGCGGTGCTGCTGGAGCATATTCCGGATGTGCCGGTTGAAGCGCTCCATCTTCCCGTATCCGATCATCCTAAAATCCGGAATATGGCGGAGGCACTTTTTAATGAGCCTGATGATCGGCGAACGTTAAAGCAGTGGGCTGCACATCTGGTCACCAGCGAACGATCGCTGGCCAGGCTGATAAAAGAGGCGACAGGAATGAGCTTTGGTCGCTGGCGTCAGCAACTGCATTTGATGATTGCCCTGAGCCATCTGGCTGAAGGTCAGTCCGTGCAGCGCGTAGCCGGAACGCTGGGATATGATTCGGTCAGCGCATTTATTACGATGTTCAGAAAAGCGCTGGGTAAATCACCGACGCAATATTTTTCGTCTCTAAACTAATGCAAAACAACACAAACCGAATTTTTATAAAGAACCCCAGCGTCCGCTGTTCACTCAAAACTGCCTGTCATTCCTGCTTAAAAAACAGGCTTAACGTAGGATATTTTCCGTTTTCCAAGCGGACCCTAGACTGAGGGCTTCAGGAAGCAGAAAAAAATCCATTAGAGATAGGATCTTAATAGGGTAATAAGCCAAACTATGACACATATCACTTACATGCTTCATACAATTGTGATCACATTCACCAATTCGTAATACGAATATGAAACATTACCCTCCGATGGTTTATTTTTAGCCCACATCAAATGGAGGTGTTTATGGAAAAATTTGACGATGTCAGCGTTTTAAATGAAATGGTTTTCAGCGCATCAACGGAGAATGAACTTCAGGAACGGTTTAAAGATATTTACCGCAGAATTAATGATGAGAATGAATATGATGAGTCCGGACATATTGCATTTCTGCCTCTCTCAAGACTGAATTCACGTCAAGAACGGCAGGAATGCCGGGACATCATTTCAGATGTCATTGAAAGCGGATTTTTTACCAGCGGGCCTTACATAGGGAAGATAGAAGGAGTATTAAGCAATTTTTATGATGCACATACATGCATTGCCACCAGTAGCGGGACTGATGCGTTAAAAATCGCACTTAAATCTGTCGGTGTTGGTCCCGGTGATGAAGTGATTGTCCCTCTGAACTCCTTTGCTGCTACTGAGAATTCTGTAATGGCTGTCGGGGCAGTACCCGTGTTCGCAAATATTGATAAATCTTTCAATATGCTTCCAGATGAAGTGGCACGCCTTAAGACATCTAGAACAAAAGCGGTATTACCGGTCTGTCTTTATGGTTCGTGCCGGCATATTGATGTCATTTATCGCATAGCCCGCGAGGCCGATATCCCGGTTATTGTGGATGCGGCACAGTGCTTCGGGATCCGGTCACTCATGAATTATTGTGACTTGCTGATTCTAAGCTTTAACCCGTTCAAGAATATCGGTTCCTTCGGCAAGTCCGGTGCGATACTGACTCAATCTCCCGAGTTGGCCCGCATGGCGAGACAATATTCCTATCATGGATTTGCTGAAGGTAAAAAAAATATAAAAGCCCAGGACTGGGGGTTCAACAGCCGCATGGATAACATGCAGGCTGCCACGCTAAGTGTCAAACTCAGACACTTTGAAAATAATGCAAAGAAACGCTCTCTGCTGGCCGCACGCTACCATCTTCTGCTGGCAGAGCTGTCGCATAAAATAATGCTTCCGCCTGAGAAACATCAGAATACCTGGCATCTATTCCCTGTACTGATCTGTCAGGGGGCGCGTGATTCTTTGTTTTCCTTTGCGCGTGAAAGAGGAATTGAGTTAGATATTTACTACCCAATCCTTTCTCATTGCGGGGAACACCCTCTAGCTACAGAATATTCCAGTCCTGAACAGTTTATCCCTTCTGAAATTATTCATTCTGCATTGTTTCATCTTCCGCTGCATAACCACATGTCGCTTCAAGAACAGAACAGAGTTATCGAGGTACTGTATGACTATTTTAAATGAAAAATGGCCATCTGAATTTCCTTTCCCAACGGTGATTCGTACTGTTGTTTGCTGCGATCTTGACGAAACATACATCCCCTCGACCATTGACAAAAAGCCATCAGGGGGAGTCGACTTGCTGGAGTCTTATCTTGTATCCAATGCTGTTGAAAAAGGCATCCTCGCAGGTTGGGTGACGGGAACTAATCTGGATTCGGCCTGGCGTAAATCCAAAGGCTATATTTCACGGAGTCCCCATTTTATCTGTTGCAGCCTAGGGACTGAATTCTACTGGGTAAGAAATGGCATGCTCTGCCCATCGGACGCCTGGTCTGAACGGATACGTCGTTCAGGATATAGCCGTGAAAACGTCGACTCTATAGTCGGCATGCTGATGGAAAAAGGTATGCCCCTAAGGAAACAACCGGAGGATTATCAGGGACCCTATAAAATCAGTTATTACTATCCTGAAGGTCCGGCAATGGACAGTGACTTTGCCTTCATACAGACACTGGCTGATGAACGACGTGTTCGTGTCGTGTTTACCCGCTGTAATCCGGCCGCCGGAGATCCCCCCGATAGCTATGACGTTGAGTTTATCCCCCTTTGCTGTGGCAAGGATCAGGCGGTTTCGTTTCTCATGGAAGAAACCACTCTCCCGAAAGAAGCCGTTATCGCATTTGGGGACAGCGCGAATGATTTCGCCATGTTTGCGAAGGCTGGAAAAAGTTATCTGGTGGGTAATGCTGACCCGTTCGCGATTAAGCAGTACGGCAGCAGTCTGGATGATGCGTATTGCCATGGAATACTGAGCGTACTTAAGGAGTTAAAGGGATGATTATTGGCATTGTCGGTTGTGGCGGTATTGCCCGCGCCCATGTGTATGCACTTTCCCTCAATAAGCTGGTCACCGGGCTTGCCCTGTATGATGTCAGTGAAGATAACATGCGCGAACTCAGCGAGATAAGCGCCCTGCCGGTAACTCGTTGTCAGCACCTGAAGCAGTTGGCGGAGATGAGTCATGGCTTCGTCATCTGCACACCCAATCATCTCCACGTCAGTGTAGCTGAAGAGGTTCTTCGCTATAAACCGATCCCGTTTGTGTGCGAAAAACCGCTCTCAACGGACCTAAGCTCCGCCCGTTATCTTAAATCAATTGCGCCGGAAGGCAGTATCGTGTCCTTTAACTACCGGTATAACCGGGTTATCGACACAATTATGCAGCTGATAAAAGACCGTGAATTAGGGGATCTGCATTTCTTCTCTGCAGATTTCAATAAAAATTCGGCACTGACTCGCCATCACCTTACCTGGCGTGACTCTGCCCAGCAGAGCAAGAGCAGTGGTGCACTGGGCGATCTCTCCTGCCATCTTTTGGACCTGTTTTGTTTTATAGGCGAAAGCCCGGTTGCTCTTAACGGGATTAGGACGGTAAAGGGAACACGTGTCGGCGAAAAATCAGATGGGCTGGTTGAAGTGGATGATAACGGGTATGTGATGGGGTGTTCAGAGAAGGGAGCCTATTTCAGAATTCATGCCAGTAAATCTGAAACAGGGCAGAATCTGGGGCTGCACATGCAGATCGTGTTTGAGAAGGGAGAGATACGATATACCACTCATCAGGAAAACAGTCTGCTCCTGAGCCTGTTTAATGAGACCGGTACTGAAACTATTGGTTTCGGCGGTGTGAAACGTTTACCTGACCCTCCACGGGAACTTCCTTTCTGGTCGGATTCATTTATTCATCTTCATGACGATTGGTGTGCCCTGGTTAAACATGGCACATCAACCCCGATGCTGGCGGATTTGTCGTCAGGAATTCACATCCAGGAAATTATCGAGGCATTCTGAAAGAAAATGGACACTATTCTTTTTACTGGGCTGTTTGCCGCATTTTTTACGACGTTTGCGTTTGCCCCTCAAAGTATCAAAACGCTCCGGACGCGCAATACCGAAGGTATCTCCCTTGTAATGTACATTATGTTCCTCATCGGGGTTATTTCATGGATTGTTTATGGCATCCAACGCTCTGACTTTGCTGTGCTCGCCGCTAATATTGTCACATTGTTTCTGGCGGCACCGGTGCTGATAATGACACTTATCAACCGCAGGAGAAAACACGTATGAATATTGCGATCATCGGTGCAGGCCCCGCCGGATTGATATCAGCCCGCAACGCTATTCAGGCTGGTCATTCTGTTGTTTTGTATGAGAAAAATACTCAGATAGGGGGGATCTGGAACCCCAAGAGCGGTGGTGCTTATCGTAACGCTAGAATGCAAAATTCTCGGGATGCGTTTCATTATACGGACTTCCCTCCAGGATCTATCGATGCATTTCCCTGTGTGGAGGAGGTGTTCGGATATCTTTCGGCGATGGCCGGCTCAGATGATATTCGTGAGGCTACCCGGCTGAATACTGAAGTGATTTCACTCCGAAAGACATCAGAGAGCTGGTTGATCAGCAGTGATTGTGAAGGACGATTTAGGGAGGATGTTTTTGACAGGATCATCATTGCAACTGGTGAACTCTGGCAGCCACGTCCGCCGGCTTTGTCCGGAGCTGAACACTTCTCAGGAACGCTGATCTCATCACGGGAATACCACGAGCCGGAGAAATTTAAAGGGCAGAATATTCTCGTCATAGGTGGTGGTGTCAGTGGAGCTGATATTGCTTCAGATCTTGTTCCCTATGCAAATACAGTGAGTATTTCGGTAAAAAAAATGGGGCTCTACCTCCCAAGACAATTCCGAACTGGTCCGAATGATATGATGCACTCCTATTTGGGCAGGTGGATGTTGAGTCGCATGAATTATTCAGAATTTATCGATTATCTCGATAACATTATGCCTGACTACATGCAGACCTACCGTGCATCTGGTTTGTTGCCAGACCTTGCGAATAATAATGCGGTGCACGTTAACGAAAAGATCATACCTAACGTGGCCGCTGGCCGGATAAAGGTTAAACCACAGGTAGAGCGTTTCACGGATAAAGGGTGTATCGAATTCGTTGACGCAACTCAGGAAAAATATGATGTCATCATTACCTGTACCGGCTACGAAATGCCTGATTATTCGTTCATTCCAGGTTTTGACAGGAAACAGCTGTATGAACATTTTTTCTGGACGGAAGATCCTACTCTCGCTGTCATCAATCCTCCTGTAGATACTGCTGGTTTCGGTGCTGCGTTTCCCTACTTTGATATTATCAGCCAATGGGTTATTAATGTTTTCACTGGGAATTCAGAACTTCCGGAGAAAATTGTTATGCAGAACTGGTGCGCTGAACACATGGCTTCACTGCATGTTAAACGCTTTTATGACAGCTGGCTGGAAACCATCCGTATAGGGTTGCGGGCGGGCCTCCTCCCAGATCCTTCCAGGGACTTTTCCTCTTACTGGAACATCATTACCAGTGTGGTTAAACCTGGCTATCTGGCTAGGCCGCCGGTAACTCCGGAGCCAGGTATGATAGATAATATGTTTGATTTCAGTACTGCAAAGATACAGATACTGTCAGGGCTGGGGAGAGAAGTTCTCAGTCATTTGCTTAGCAAAGGTGATATCACTGACGCTGAATACAGGGCGGCAGTTGGTAAAGAACCACAGGAATCCATTTCCGCATACCTACCATACTCGCAAATATATCTCTGATAAAAAGGGCCGAAACAGGCCCTTTTACTTTTCATAATAGCCTGATTAATTTTGCCGGGTTTCCTGCATAAATCCCTTTTACCTCAATCGATTTAACCACGACGGAACCTGCGCCAATGACGGAACCACTGCATATATATGGTGACAGAATGGTTGCCCCGCTACCCACAGTGACCGAATCTCCGAGGGAAATGGTGATCCAGTTATTCGGTGACGGGTCTGGTGCACCGGAACGAAACAGATCATTAGCGAACGTCACGTTATGGCCAATAAAGCAGTTCATACCTAATGTTACGTTTTCACAGATAAATGTGTGTGACTGGACCCGGCTACCACTACCAATTAAACACCCTTTCTGTATTTCAACGAAGGGGCCAATGAATACGTCATCCTTGAGTTCACATTCATAAACATTGGCAGGTCTGATGATGGTGACGTTATTTCCAGAAATGACGTCTCGAACTTCACTTTCTATCAATTTCATAGATGTATCCAAAATAAGTTCTAATTAATATTACAGAATTATTGTATGTTACAACTATTCGGATCTACTGCTAATTACAATAACCGCACCCCTGACGTTTTCAGCGAAGCCCTAATCACACCAGGGGGGAAGGTATCTTTTGGATCAGCTCAGCGCCGTTATTGCGAATATTGCCGACTGATTTGGATACGGGATGCCAGGCGAATTCATCCGCTGATACTGCCCCTTCTATAAGCAAGGCCAGTGCCGTGGAGGAAGTAATATCTGGGTTTAACCATTGGTTTGCTTCCGCAGCGCCGAGAACCAGCGGTCGGCGATCATGAATATTCACCAGTCCCTTATTACTCTGCGCGGTGACGATGACAAAACCATCGTCATCAGGTGTTTCTAATGCATCGGGGTGATAGCGCGAGATGGCTGCAAAAAACAACGGCGCGTGGGACCGCTGATAAATGAAATAGGGTTGTTTTATCTTTGGGTCAGAAGGGGATTTTTTCCATTCATACCAGCCGTCAGCCATCACCAGTGCGCGGCCATGTTCAAACAAAGGTTTGAACATGCGGCTGGTGGCCACGGTTTCTACCCGCGCATTGATCATCGGCTGCCGCTTGGTTTCTTTTGCCCAGGCGGGCTGATATCCCCACAGCACCGGATCGAGGTGGAGTTTATCCTCACGCTGATTAATGAGAAGAACCCGGGTGCCTGGGGCGACGTTATACCGATCTATAGGCACCTCATCGATGGCCAATGCGAGCTCAACGTCGGGGTGCAGGGCTTCTATATAATGCGAACGAGGTTCGTATTGCGCAAAGCGTCCACACATTTTCGTTCCTCCATAAGAACCTTAAGCATAGACAGGTAAATAATGCGCGAGGAGCAATTCACTCATTTTTCACTCCTTCCAGATTCAGCATGACCCCGTATAAATGATTGATAAAGGGTTTATCCAGCTCCTGTGGCCAACGGGGTGGGTCTGTCTGCAATAATCCCAGCGTCCGCATCCCTTTATGCTGTTCGGCTTTCCGCTCGCAGTATTCGTCATCGGAATATCCCATCGTCTCAATGACTACGCTATGTTCGGGGCCGCCTGGCGTTATGGCCTGAATGATAAAATCCGGCAGCACAAAGCCTTTCTCTCCCTCGACCTCTACCTCAATATCAAACAGGGGTTTCACCAGGGCAAGATCACCCGCTTTGCCTTTGAGCCATCTGGCCACTTCTGCGATCCCTTCCAGCGTTTGCCGCTCCNNNCCGCTGTCTACCGGTACCGGACAGGTACGCCGGAACAGAGCATGCGCATACCCTTCACTGCATATTACNGTACCCTCAGCCCCGCGCCGGAAGGCCAGGATCACCCAGTAAGGCGGCCTCACNCCTTCCTGCGACTCTCCGTTGATGCTGACACCTTTCTCCGGGGCGAACATTCGTTCACCGCCGTTCCAGGCAAAGGTTACGTGCTCACGGCTGACCAGGTCCGACATAAATATTTGATAAAAAATACGGGCTTTTCCTGCTGGCCAGTGGGCGTCAGGACGTTCGAGTTCTAGCATCAGCCTTTCCTGGGCAGCCTCGCCCATCGCCGGCTGAAAGCGCACGATTTCCGAAAGCCGGCGGCCACGAATAAACTCTTGCGCATCCGCCAAGGCAGCCAGGGCGTCAAGCCAGATTCTGGCCGTCTGGTTAGGCAGCGGGCTGACTGGGCTGAAGGTGTTCAGTCCCGCATCCTCGATGAGCGTCAGGAGGAGGCGGGCAAGGCGGGGACGGCGTTTGCGCCGGGTTCGGTCATCGCCTGCCGTCACCGGCTTGCC
>Ga0065704_10071015_pt1 | contig 13756 bp, 17 predicted proteins | sample SwiRhicommuniRL2_FD_59091 | JGI IMG/M metagenome (GOLD analysis project Ga0065704, IMG submission 59091) | Switchgrass rhizosphere bacterial communities from Rose Lake, Michigan, USA - RL2 v2 (version 2) | ecosystem: Host-associated > Plants > Roots > Rhizosphere > Soil | place: East Lansing, MI
CCGATTCGCCATTGAACTGGTAGGCGGAAGCCGTTGCCGAGCGGGTGATGGTGGTGGCCACCGTGAGTTCAAGGCCTGCGTTGCCGCTGGAACTCGCCCCGACTTCGGTCACGTTGTACCAGAGCATGGAGGCGGGATCGCCCAGCACACTCTCCCCCGGGGCGTAGACCGCGACCTGAGCGTCGGCGCCCAATGAGATCAGCGGGGTATCGCCGACCTTCATCTTGCTCAGCGGGACGTCCACCTGACCCTTGGAGATGTACAGGAACAACTCAACCCACTGTTCACGCGGCGACACAAAGTACCGCCGCGGCTCAGCCAGGTAGGATGGATAGACACGCTGCCACCCGGCAATCTCGCGAATCCTGTCGCCGAGCTTGACCTTGTTGCCCTTGGCGCTGGCCTCGTTGATCGGGTCACCTGAGGTCGTATTGACCGTAGGCATGCCGGGCATTTTCGGCTGCAGTGCCTTCATCACCGCCTTGGCGCCCTTGAACAGCGCATAGGTGATGCTGAACGGGTCTGTGCCCTTGGGTTCGAAGTAGATCTCGACCTGGTCGGACGGCTTGAACTTCACCTTGTGCCAGACCCGATGGCAGATCACCTCATCGTTCAGGACGATGCTGATCGGCGGAGACTCCCGGCGCTCATAGCTGGGCGCCTGGCTCTTCAGCCAATCCTCCAGGGTCATCCTGCAGCTGGTCATGAACGTGGCGATCGGCGCCGCATTGCTCATCTTGTTTGGATAGAACGCGATCACAGTAGAAAACCACCTTTGGGTAAGCGTCTCGGAAATCTTGAATGGTGCTGAGGCGTGGGCCGCCGGGGTTGGTGTCGAGCACCTTCAGGCGACCTTCGCTCTCGACCACCACCCCGACGTGCAGGCAAAGCGCACCGCGGAACACGGCAGCAATGGCGCCGGGCTGCGGCGGGCACTCATCCATCCCCCGGCGGAGATCGTGGTAGGCAGCCGTGTTCTCCCGGACCCGGTCTTTACCCACCGCGCCAAGGCTAGGTAGGAGCGGAAGCCCGAATACTTGGTGCCGAACGTGTATGCACAGCCCCCAGCAATCGAACGCAAGAGGGCCACGCGCACCTTCTCGGTAGGGTGCGGAGAGGAATTTATTCAAGGTCATAGGAACATGATGCCCGGGGCGATATTGGTGGTCAGAACGTCACGGTTGAAGATCGTGTTCAGCAGGTCGAAGAACCCGCAAGTGAAGCGCGCGGCATTGTTCGAATACTCACGGCTGAGCACGGTCATGTAGAACACGTTGGCCGGGTAGGTCAGGTCGCTCAGCAGGTACTCGCGATAGATGATGTCGATCCGCTTACCGGCCGCCTTGTAGCCTTCGACGATCTCCTGGACCTCGCCCTTCGTGTTGTCGAGGGCGAGGTCTAGGCTCTGGTAGGCGCTGTTATCGTTCTTCGGCAGCGCTTCCTGCATGGCCAGAGCCGTGAACGTCAGGGTTCGGCCATCCTCGGTGGTGCAGGTCGTGTCGTCAAAGCCCTGGCAGAACAACAGCGACACTTCTTCGCCCTCTGCCCTCGCCTCCACGGTCTTGATCAGCAGATCACCGCCCGAGGCAAAGGCTCTTTCAATCGGATTCATTGAGCCTCCTCAGCTGCCCACTGTCTTCAGTCCATACTTCGAGGCGTTGGCGTCATGAATGCGGCCGTCCTGACTGACGTTCGCGACATAGATGTCGATGACATCCTCGGCCGTTAGCTGCTGCCGATTGACCTGGCCAGCCTTGGCGGCGTCTTCGTGGATGTTCACGGTGATCCCGCGAGCCGATTGGCTTTGACCTTGGCCCTGCTGGATTGAGTTGAGGGTTCGGTCCAGCTTGGCGCTTGTCTTCTCGGTGGTTACCCGCTCGCCCTTTTTGAGGTTCCAGGTACCGTCAGCTGGGACGTAGTCGATGCCATCGTGAGCCTGGCCATCCAGCGCGGAGCCTACCGCAGTCATCAGAACGCCAGCCGCCCCGGCCGCAGCGATTGCCGCGCCGGGTGCGATGACAGGTCCGATAATCGGGGTGCTGATGGCGGAGACGAATGCGTTAAGCGCTGCCATAGCGACCTGCGCTGCAGCCCAAGACAACAGCGCGTGACCCATGGACTGGATAAAGCTCGCAGCAAAGCCCTTAACGTCCAGCTTCCCGGTCTCCGCCCACTCCGTCAGCGCATCGGTGAGGTTGTTGAAGGTGTCGGCGCCAACGCTCTGCATGTTGCTGTACAAGTCCATCGCTGCCTCAGCCTGCGTGGCGAACCCGCTGATGAAGCCGGCAGTTCCGTTCTGCTGCAGCTTGTCGATGTCCTGGTAGTACTTCTCCTGCATGGCCCGGCGCTTTTCGAGCGCATCATTGAGGATTTCCGTCTCACGTTCGTAGGCCGAATCGGACACATCGCCGGCCTCATGCCGCTGTCGCAGGTCCTCAAGCTGATCCTGGTAGTCCTGCTCGATCGCCAGCAGATCCAATGCGCGCTGTTTCATTTCGTCGCTGCTGTAGGCATTCAACAGCGGCGCATCCAAGGCGCGCTGATCGATGTCCAGTTGCCGTTTCACGCTGGCATCAAACCCAGCGACAGCCTTGTCATCCTCCTTGGCCTGCTTCAACTTTTTTAGCTGGTCCAGCTCGTCGGCCAGGCCTTTCAAACGATCCTGCTGCTTGACGCTCAACCCGGTGAGATTTCCCGACTCCAGTTCGAACTGGAGCTTGGCGACCTCGGTGGCCTCCTTCCGCTTGTCGGTCTCGGTATTGATCAGCGCAATCTGGCGCTTGTAGCCTTCCTCGGCTGTATCGAACTGGCCCTGCAGCTTTTTGGCGGAGGCTTCGGCTGCTTTGGCGGCTGCTTGCTGGTCAGGCGTAGTCGGAGTAAACGTCCCCGGAGGCGTAATCGTCCCGAGCTCGGCTGCAGCTTTTTTTGCATCAACAACGTACTGGCGGATTGCGTCACCAGCCCAGGGCTTGTCGAACTCTTTCATCAAATCTATGACGATTGAGTTCGCCGTGGTCATGTTGTCCACAGCATCGCTGGTTAATTTCGCAGCATCTGCTTTGAAATTCTTTGACATCTCTCCGAACGTGATAGCGCCAAGAATCTTATTACCAGCTGCGCCGAGCTGCTGAATATAACTGAAAGTAGTTGCGAAGCCTGAAGCAATAACTCCAGCAACAACTTTGAATGTTCTTCCAAGACCGTCTGCCAGGGTAGCGGTAACAGCGACAGCTTCAACTAGGTCGTTGGCGAGTTCCTTGACCTTTTTCTGGAGCCCTCCAGCATTAGCGGTGGTATCAGTCAGGTCTTTAGAGAACTGCGCCAAAACGGGCATCAGTTCAGCTGCAAGAGCGGTTTTAACCGATCCGAGATATGTCCCTAAAACCGTAAGCTCCGTGCTGAATTGCTTCGCCGCCAGAATGGTTTTTTCGTCCATTACAGCGCCGGCTGCTTCAGCTGCGTCACCATACTTCTTGAAGCCCTCAGCATTATTCCGCAGCAGCGGCAGCAGGGCCGTTGCGTCACTAGCGATCGCTTCGAGGTAGAAGGTCATGTCAGACTGACTGACTTTTGCCTTCTCTAGGCTAGACACGTAAAGACCAAGAGCCTGGCTACCGCTGAGGTTCTTGAACTGATCCGCCGTGACGCCGACTTTAGGGGCAATCTGCTCAAAAAAATCAGCCATGCCACCGCCGCCGGTGTTTAGAAAGTCACCGACTTTGTCATTCACATCCTTGAGGATATCAGCAAGTTTATCTTGCTCGATTCCTACGGTCTTGGCTCCCACCGCCATCTTCTGGAAATCAGTGACACTGACGTTAGCGACTGCAGCAAGGTTAGATATCTCAGATGCTGAATTAACCGCTGACACCATCATCGCCGTAAATGCAGTAACTGCAGTTGCGACACCGGCACCAACAGCAGTCCCAACCGCCTTGGCGCTCTTTTCAACCTCCTTTCGCCATTTAGCGGAGCTTCGCTCCGCCTTATCCATGCCGGATACGAAACCGCCCACTTGTGCAATGACGTCCAGAGTCAAAGTGCCTAACGATCTTGAGGCCATCTTTTTCTCCGGGCAAAAAAAAGCCCGCAGAGCGGGCGGATTATCTGATGTATGGCTAGCGATTGAGGATCTTGGCTTTCTCCGCTTCAAACTCTTCAGCAGTGAGAAGCCCTCGATCTCTCAGTCCAGCTAACTTTTCAAGCTTATGATATGGGTCTTCAGCTTCCGATGTGCGCGCTTCTGGATTACGCGTTTCGACCGGACCTAGCCTTCTGATCGAAGATACTGACCAAATTAAAGCAGCAAGCCAACCGATACCAGTCCATCCAAGAAACAGGTTTAGGAGGAAGATTGGCGCTTTGTTGTGATGGCCTCGCAGCCAAGCAATGATGACTGGTAGAAAGTACAGCGCTATCACCATGCCTTTCATGACATTGCTCTGCAACGCCCCTGCATCGACAACCATGATCCGGAACTCCGTGTAAATCCGGGCAATCTACCACAACACCTCAGGGTTAAGCCTTCCAACGGGCGCCATGCTACGTCCAGGTAGCTATAGCCTCATGAAGCGAGATTGGACCGTCTTCATCCTCATGCAGCGCGAAATCCTTCCAGCTGTAGGGTGCCGGCCGCTTCTCCGGATTACGGTGCAGGTTGGCCGTCAGCGCCGCCAGCATGGACACCGAGCGTTCCACTCGCATCCCGAGATGCAGCGAGCCGCGGCGCCTACGGTATTTCACCCAGGCCCGGAACTCGCGAAGACTCAGGTTTTCTTTGGCTTGCGCAATCGTCGAGCCCCCGACTCCGGAGAGGACGAGTTCGTGCCAGACTTCGTCTCGCTCGGTGAGCTCTTCGTCTTTCCCAGGTCGTTGACTTCCTGGATTGCGAACAGCAGGGCAACAGACAGGCTGCCATCAAGAGAGCCCAGGCGCTTGGTGCTCTCTGGGTCCTTATCCAGCTCAGCCGGATCAAGCGGACCATGGGTGATGTCCAGCGGGCTGCTGAATACCGGGTAGCCGTGCTCGTCGCAAATAGATGCGGCAATGCGGCCAGCAATGCTGTCTTGCTTGCCGCCAGCCGAAAACACGTCGCTCACCGCCGTCTGATAGCCCGTGGGGCGTACGTAGGCGGTGGCGGTGTATTCCGTGCCGTCCTGACGCCACTTGATTTCCTTTTCCACTGGCCGCCCAGTGAATGACCCTGCGCCCTTGAGCGCGTCGAGTGTCAACTTCATGGGTTACTCCTTGATGACCCAGCTGAGCTTGCCGGAGCGCTGAATGGTTGCTGCAGTGCTAACCGAGGTGTTGCTGGCAAAGTCGAATGGGAAATCTGCGACGTAGCCGGCGAACAGGCACCAGGTGCGCGTAGCGGGTAGCTCGAAGTCATCGCCAGCAGTGTTGACCGTGGGGGCGATGTCCTTGCCGTCAGACCAGCCGAGCGCCCAAAGAATGTCCTCATCGTCGTCATCCTGAGACAACTGGAACATGCGAACGTGGCTGGCATTGCGCGGGTCAGCCAGGATGGTGGCCGTCGCCTGGCCTGGGGTGCGCAGCCCCTTCTTGTACTTTCGCTCGGTATCGGCCAGACAGGTGTCGTCAATCTGGTCTGCCGGCGAACCGCCAGGGTTAAACGCTGTGAGGCATTCAACCTCCATCACGGTCCTTAGGCCTGTGCCACTCAAAGGCCGCACCAAAGCATAGAGCTGAGCGCCCTGGGCTTTCATCGACATGGGTTATCTCCAGTCAGAAATAAAAAACCCGCACTAGGCGGGCATGGGTTAAATCGATACTTCAGCGGGAAACCATCCAGTCCACATCGAAGCTGGCTCGGTAATTCTTGGTCTCTGGATCGCGACCTTCGACGCCCCAACGGGTGACGTAGGCGTCCAGTTCAACCGCATCACGGATCGCGTCACGAACCTTTCTGGCGGAATCGCTAGTCGCGGCGTACACGTCGACCTGCAGGGTGACGCTGTCGACATCCGGGCGACCGGCCAGGTAGTTCTCAGGACTGCCGCTGACGACCTGCCAGACAGCGTATGGCTTGGCCACTCCCTGCTCCGCCTCCCCGAACGAGTAGAGGCGCATGCCGGTGCCTACGCCAAGCAGTGCGGTCACGGCCTGGCTGTTCAAGCAGGCCTGTACGATCGGTGGGGTCATGAGGATGCTGCCTTCTTCGCTGCGCGCCGAATGGCACGGTCGATTGCCTTCTCATACTCAGTGACGAAGGTGTTGGTCACCAAGCTGATGTTGTCCGCCAGGGCTGGGCGCATGAATGGTGCAGCCGCCATCTTCTCGGTACCGAACTCGATCAGGCGCCAATGGGGTGTCGGGGCATTTGTGGAGGTATCGACCTCTTCACCTTTCTTCGCCAGCACCGCGCCATGCTGTACCCCGATCCGAAAACCGAGGTCGCCAGTGCTCTTGAACAAGCGGCCGTTCCAGCGCAGCGCAATGTTGTCCGAGATCGATCGGCCTGTGGCCTTATCGTCGATGCGGTCGGCGCCCTCCTTGGCCTTCTGCACCACCACTTGCGCCGCCTTGCGAAGCGCGGCTCGGCCACCCTTGCGGCGGACATCAAGGCTAACCTCCGCAAACTTTCCCAGCAGGCTATCCAGGCCAAGAATGCTGAATTCCACGCCGTCAGCCATCCTTCACCCCCTTCTCGACCAAGATCGTCAGGTAGTCGAGGCCAGACTTGGCGTCAGCCAGCGGTGGTCCGACGATGCTGTACACCTCGCCCCGGTGCAGAATACGCATGGTCGGAAGTACTCCAGACCGGTACCGGATAACCATCCGGCCGGTGGCCTGGGCCTGGCCGGCCTGAGCCGCGATGAAGTCTCTGGCCGAAAGGTCTTCGACACTGGCTGGGCACTTCTCCCAGCGGGTGACCCACTCCGGCTCACCGAACTCCAGGGTCACCGGGTCACGCACCGGCCTCAGCTCCTGGATGTCGATGCGCTGCCGCAGCTTGCCGGCCTGCATCACACACCCATCCGGATGCGGTACGGCATCAGCAGGTGCTGGGATGCCAGCGGCAGCTCGGTGGCAATGGTGCCGGTCACGACATCCTCACGGTTGGCGAACAGGTGGCCAAGCCTGAGCAGGCAGGCCGCCTGGATCGCAGGGTTGAGCACCATACCGTAGGCGATGGCGTCGGCCCCGTCGTAAGCCTCGGCCAGCGCCTGGCGGGCGTGCTCAAGCAAGCGGCAGCGCAGGGCGTGGTCCTGCTCCGACTCTGCGGCAGCGACTGCGGCGGCATGCGCCACATTGGCTTGCTGCATGGCCGACGGCACGCCGGCGCGGGCACCGTCGAGGGCCACCTGGTCCAGGTAGAAGCGGCGGTTGAGGAACTGCATCGCCGCCTCCTCCGCCGCATCGAGCTGCGCCTGGACCAACACTTGGTCGTCAGGTTCGGCCAGCAGGTGATGCATGGCCACGTCGATGGCGATCACGGACATGGATCACTCCTTGGGCTTGGTGGCCGCTCCCTTGCCGCCTTTATTGGCCGGATCGGGCGCTTTCTTGTTCTCTGGCTCCTCGGCCTTTTTCATGTCGTATTCCTCGATGAGGCCGTTGCGTAACAGGTCACGGGCACGTTGCTCATCAACCGTGATGGTCGAGCCGCGCTTCGCGTAGACGCCGTCGTTGTTGAAACCCTTGATGGTCTTGACACTGACTTCTGGCATGGCCTGCCGCGCCCCGTTGCCGAGGCGCGCTCCGGTGATTGTTACGGGGCGTCGAATTCGCCGTGAACGAACGACTCTTCGCGGTACACCGCCAGCGCCAGACGCTCCTCGGCGCGGATGGTGACCATGTTAGTGCGGAAGTTGTCGCCGTCTTCGGTGGAGACCTCGACAGCCGCTTCCTCGCGGTCGAACACCTGGGCGGCAATGTTCATCGCGCCGACCAGGAACTCGCCTTCCGGAACGGCATTGCTGTCCACCACCGGAAGTTTCCACAGGCGCTGTACGCCGCCTTCCTGCACGTTCACCCAGATGTAGGAGCCGTTGGCGTCCTTGGTGAGCTCGATGTCGGCCCAGTCGACCGGGTTCAGCGCGATGGCCGAGGCGCGGTACTCGGCGACGCGAACCTGCAGGATGGCGCGGCGCAGGGTGTCGATCTTGGTATCGCCGGTTTTGCGCAGGGCGTCGTTGAACGCGGTCGCCTGCGGGATCAGGCCAAGCAGGTTCTGGCCAGTGCCATCGCCCGCCAGGATCTGCTCTTCTTCCTTGTACTTCAGGCCGTAGATGGCGCGGCCGTTGATGTAGCTCTGCAGGAGCGGAATGTCCGACAGCACCTGCTTGGAAGCCTTGAACCAGTGGGCGATGGTGCGAACCGGCGTGGTCTTGAGCTCGAAGGATAGGTCCGACTGGGCCTTCAGTGCGCCCTCGCCGGCCTGAGAGGCGGCCATGTTCTGGAAGCCGCTCTCGCGCACATACTCGATGGCGTTGGACGAAGTTCGCCCCGGCATGATCAGGTCACGGATGGTGAACTGGCGCTCCGGCTCAGTGATGATCCCTGGCAGGCGGGTCGGCTGAATGGCAACGCCCACACCGCCGGTGCCAGTGGTGGCGCTGGTGATGTTGGTCACAGCCTTCCGGCCGATACGCGCGATGCCGCGGCCACGGGTTTGCAGAGCCTTGAACTCTTCGGTTTCGGACAGCTCCTCGCCCACCGACTTCACGTCGACAGGATCGTTTGCCGCGAAGCGGCGGGCCATCTTCTGCTCGATTTCCTGCAGGCGATCTTGCAGGCCCAGGCCATCCTTCACCAGGCCGTCGAGCACGGTCTTGGTCTCTTCCAGGATGGTGCCGTGTTCCTTGATCTCGGCGGCCGCCTTGCTGGCGAAGGCCTTGATCTCCTGATCGCGCTCGTCGAGCAAGTCGTTGACCGCCTTCAGCTGGATTTTGTCGTCGGCGTGCTCCTTGCGCTGGAAATGGCGTTGTTCAGAGCGAGCCTGGTTGCTCATGGCGTTATGCATGATGAATCCTCAAAACGATGGGAGAGAAAGTGCCGGGCGCGACTTCAACGCCTCGACGATTTCGATTGCTGCCAGGTCGCCCTCGGACTCGCTCCGGAGCAGGTGCTGCAGACCACGGTTGGCAATCACCGCGGACTGAGTTTTCGAGAAGCCTGCCTCGCGCAGGAGCAGCTCAAATTCGGACATCGAAGGCAGGCCGCCATGGGCCAGCTTCGACTTGATAGTGTCGGTTCGCGCCTCGTCGTTGGCCGGCACGGTGACAATAGAGATTTCGATCAGGTCCAGCTTGGTCAGGGTGCGAATGCGGGTCTTCTCGTCGAAGCTCGATTCGCGGACGTAGTAGCCAATCGACAGGCCGGTGATGGAGCGGGTCTGCATGCCGCGATAGGCGATACGGGCGTAGGGCGCGTCGTCCAGCCAGAGCTCGCCGGCACCGAACAGCCCCCGATCGTCTTCCTTAAGGCTGCTGATGTCCCAGCTGCCGATTGGCTCGCCTGTTCTGTGCTGCCACAGCACGGGGAAGGTTCGGCCCTTAGCCTTGGCATCCTCGATCGACTCGAGGAAAGCGCCGGGGACCACCACCTCGTTGTAGCTGTCGACGACCCCGAACACCGACCCGTAGCCAGAAAAAAGGCCGTCATCACCGACAGCCTTCACGTCATAGTCGAAAGAGCGGTACTTGACCGCCGCCAGTCGATCCTTGTGTCTCATGGGGTGTTACCTCTTGGCTGGTCGTTGAGCCAGTCGAGCAGCGCCGCCTTGGCCTGGTTGGCGCCGCCGGGGTCTTCGCCCAGCTTGTCGATCGGCAGCATGTTGGATTGCACGGTGAGCTTCGCGGCGTTGCCCCCCTGCGGCGGCAGGTTCTCTTTGCGCCGGCAGTCATCCCGGGTATAGATCCCGTTCTGCGTCATCGAGCTGTAGAAAGCCGCCCGCGCCGAGCTGTCCATGCGCAGCAGGCCTTCAGGGTTGAACTTCACGTAGAAGCGGCGGCGCTCGTCAGGACGCAGCAGGCGTCGGTTGGCGCACATCTCGATGCGCTTGATCCAGGGAAGCAGGGTGAAGGACAGAAAGCCGATCATCTGCTGCTCCATGCCGGTGCCCCAACTGGTGGAGTTTTGCGTGTGCCCGACCATCCACGGCGGTACCCGGAACCAGCGGCAAATTTCCTCGACGTTGAACGCCCTGGTTTGGAGCATCTGGGCGTCTTCAGGCGTCATCGACACCTGCTGATACTTCATGCCAGCCTCGAGCAGCATGGTCTTGCCCGCGTTGGTCACACCCTCGTACTGCTTGACCATGTCGTCGCGCAGCTCGCCCCGCTGCTTCGGATTGAGGATCTGGTCGGTGGAAAGCACACCGCCGAGCTTCATCCCGTTGGCGAACATCTTGGCTGCCGACTCATCGGCGGCCATGGCCGAGCCCAATACCTGCCGCCCATAGGACAGAGGCGAAAGCCCGCACAGCGGGTCGGTACCGAACGCCCTGACGTGGACCATCTGCTCGTCGGTCAACGTGTGCGGCTTGCCAAAGCTGTCCGTGTATCGGTACTCGATACGGCCATCTGCAAGGCGGCGCGGCGGCGACATGTTCTGCGGGAGGAGGAATTCCAGGCTGGTCAGCGATCTGCCGCTCATGTGCGGCTCGCAGAATGAATTCCCCTGCAGCAGCAGACTGGCCATGACGTTCTCCCAGAACTCCACCGGGGTCTGGTCGGCGTTGGGCTGCTGGCTGATCACGAAATTGACCGGGTGGGAGCTTGCCACCACCGGCGCGCCGTTCTTGTCCTCATAGAGCGCGATTGGCAGCGTGGCGATCGTCTCGGCGATGAGCCTCACACACGCCCACACTGTCGACAGTTGGAGAGCCGTCTGCTGGCTGACCACTTTCCCGGACGCCGAGTCGGTGCCGTAGAACTTGCTCCAGAATGTCGAATCGGTAAGGCCGATGCGCCTGCCGGCCCAGCCTGCCACGCTGGAAGCCATGCCAGGCTCGGCGGACTTGATCAGCGCCTGGCCCAGCACCTGAGTGAGAGATTTAGCCACTGGTCAGCCCCTTGCGGATGAATCCAGCGGCAGCGAGGCAGGAGAAGGCTGCGGCCAAGAGGCTGTAGCCCAGGCCCGCCAACACGTATACGCCCGCGACGCCCAACAGCAAGCCGCCGGCCGCGAGCGCCAGAAAGATGATGAGACCAGTTTTCATAGGGTTCCTGTCAGCCAAGCACGATGGGATTGGCGAAGAAGTTGTCGAAGCCGCCGTTTCCTTCAGCTGCCAGCCGCAGCACGGACCCGATAGCCATGATCAGCGCGACCGCGCCGTCGATCTTGTTGTCGTCGCCCTGCTTGATCGGGCGGACCACGTCGTCGTTGCCTGGCAGGTGCTTGCCGATCACGTTGGCGATACACCAGGTCATGATCGGGTTTCCGTCGTGATGGAACCGGCCCGCCTCGATGGCTGCTTCCAGCTCCTTCATGGGGTCGGACATGTTGGTGTAGTTCTGGGTGACGGTGATGGGATTGAATCCTTCGTCGTCCAAATCGTGGCTTAGGCCAGTCGCGCCGTGTGGGTCGATAGGGCTCTCGGTGATGGGCGCCAGTAGGTTGGCCTCCTTGGTGTCCTCAAGGATTTCCCGGTAGTCCACCTCGGCACCAGGCGTGGTGACCAGGTGCCCAGTGTTCACCCAAGCCTGGAATCGCTCGGTCATGCGCTTGTTATCGACGTCGTTGGCGGTATCCTCCGGAACCCAGAAAGCCGGCGCCACGCTGTAATAGTGGATCCTCCCGTCGATCTCTCGCCAAAAAAGCCTGGCCCTGGAGTTCATGTCCAGCTTGCGCGCCAAGTCGAATCCGGCAATCCACTCCTGGCCTTCGAACTGCTCGAGGGTGAGGGTCTTGTCCTCGCACGCCTTCCAGCTCTCCATGTTGAAGAAGCCAGATTTCGCGGTCACCCAAAGGTTCAGGTGCTTGGTCTTGAACGTGTTGGTGAAGCGCGCTGAGCGTATTGCCCGGGCCAGCTGGCTCTCCAGGTACTCCTGAAACACCGACACACCCATGCATGGGTTGGCCTTGGCCAGGTTCTTCGGGTCGGTCCAGTCGTCGCCCTCGTCCAGGGTCCAGATATATCCGAACAGCTCGTCGTCAGGAACGGTGCGGTTCAGCATTTCGATTACCTGACGGCGCTTGTCGTAGCACGGGCCCTCAATATCCGCACCGGCGGTAGTGATAATGAACATCAGCGGCTGTCTGCGAGCCCCCATACCAGTGAGCATTGTGTCGTACTGGGCCGCAGTGGCGTGCTCGTGGTACTCGTCGACGATCGCGCACGAAGGCGAAGCACCATCGCCAGGGTTGCCAATCAACGGCTCGAAGCGGCTGCCGTTGGACGGGATGTTCATGTTCGAGGCGTTGACCTCGATACCTGCAGCCTCCATCAACATTGGCGAGCGACTGACCATCAGCCGCGCCGGCCGGAATACCTCCCAAGCCTGCGCTTCCGTCGTCGCTCCGGAGTAGACCTCGGCACCAAACTCATTGTCGGCAACGAACATGCTGATGCCAACGCCGGCGGCGATCACCGACTTGCCGTTCTTACGCGGTACCTCCCAGTAGCTCTCGCGGAAGCGCCGGTACCCGCCCTTCTTCCGGACCCAGCCGAAGGTGCAGGCAATGCCGAACAGCTGCCACGGTTCCAGGGTGATCAGCTGACGCTTGAACGCCCATTCGCCCTTGGTGTGCGGCAGCAGCTGCATAAGGCGCAGCTTCTTCTCGGCTTTCGCCGGATCGAATTTGTACGGGTAGTCCTTCGATCGACTGGCCGCCACATCATCGAAGTGCCGCTCTATCGCCTGGTGGATGAAGAGGCAGGCGGGAAACTTTCCTTTGAGGACGGACCTTGCCCACGCCATCGCCTTGTCGACGTTGGTGTACTTGGCTCTGGCCATCAGGAACTCAGTAGGGCTGCGAACTCGTTGGTGGATTTCTGCTTGTTGCCGCCGATGATCCTCGTGCGGCTGGCTGGGTCCAGACCCAGCATCGAGCCGAAGGTGACCATCTGGCGCATCGCTTCGTTAGCGGCAGTGAGCGCCGGGTTTTTCACAGGCCCGCCAGTGGCTCCCGCCACCACGATGCCGTGGGCGATAACCGATTCCTGGGCCCTTCGCCAGTTGCCGTAGGCAGAGCAAAACGCCTCGACGTTGTGCATGTCGGTCAGGGCAAGAACCTTGGCCCGGAGCAATTCCGGGACCAGCATTTCCCAAACCCTAGTGGCGTGTTCGCACAGCCATTCTGGCGCGTCGACGTTTGTCACCAAGGCGAAATCTGGCTCATCCTTGTTCAGCTTGCGCTTGCCGGGATTGCCGGCCAACGCCTTCTGGGCCGTGGGTTTTGGGCGACGGCCGGAGCGCCCGGCAACCCCTGGCATCGGCGCCTCCATTAAACTTTATATTTCGCGGGTGTAAAAAAACGACTGAGGGCGCGGTGTCCGAGCGGAAAGGCCTGAACTTTTGACACTCCCCCTCCCGCCAGCGAGATTTCGTCTCATTTAAGTCGTTTTCGATCATTTTTTGATCGATTTCGACTCCTGCTGCGTCTTCGACTTGTGGCAGTCGCGGTTGATCGCCCTAAGGTTGCCGTCATCGTCCGTCCCGCCATGGGCAAGGGCCACGATGTGGTCCACCTCATGCGCCTCTCGAATTCGACCGAGCTGGGTGCAGTCGTCGCAACGGCAGAGGTACTGGTCGCGCTTCAGGATCCGCTCACGCTTGCGCCGCCATGG
>Ga0065704_10000932_pt1 | contig 13755 bp, 6 predicted proteins | sample SwiRhicommuniRL2_FD_59091 | JGI IMG/M metagenome (GOLD analysis project Ga0065704, IMG submission 59091) | Switchgrass rhizosphere bacterial communities from Rose Lake, Michigan, USA - RL2 v2 (version 2) | ecosystem: Host-associated > Plants > Roots > Rhizosphere > Soil | place: East Lansing, MI
ATCCGGCAGCAGAGCCGTCCCAACGGACCGTTCCGGCCCGCCAATCCTGCCTGACCATTGCCATTCTCGATCTATGAAAGGATTTCGTTCATGCAAAGCGTTACGCGCAATAGACCCATGTCGCCGGGGCAAGAACCGGCGGAACCGGACCCGCAGAGTTGCATCATATCTCCTCTGAGCGTCCGCATCCCGGTAGCCGTGAAAATGACCGGAATAGGGCGGTCCAAGCTTTACAAACTGATTCAGGAGGGCGCCATCGACATTGTGAAGATCGGATCGGCGACCCTGGTTCCGGTCGCCAGTCTTGAGCGGCTGCTCGAGCGACACCGACGAAAATGACACGGGTTGCCGTCGATCAAGGCGCCCGCGCTCCCGGTGGGAACGCGGGCGCCTCCAATCCCTGACCTTAGAAGCGAACCGCCAATACGGCCCTTGCCGAATGGGACTGGCCCTGATCGGCAAGGCTGCCCGTATAGGCAACGCCCAGGCTGAAGCCCTTCGATATGGCCCAGTTCACGCCTGCATCGACCAGCGCGGCGTCCCTGGCGAGGGGAGCGCCCTCTACGACAAAGGCGGGGCCGCCTGCCGCAAAGGCGAGCGTCGAGTCCACTGACCGTTTCGTCAGAGCATGCTGCCAGCCTGCCTTGACGCTGGCGCTCGCGGGTGAGCCTGCGCCCAGAGGGAAGCTGGCTTTCAGGCCGAGTGTCGACCAGGCGCGTGCCCGATCTTCCTTCTGGCCGCGAAGGGCCAGCGAGCCGCCCTGCTCGACGAAGGCATCATTCTTCAGCCAGATCGCGTTGATCCCGGCGAAGGGCTGCACCGCACCGATACCAAGCGGCAGGCTGGTTCCCGCTTCGCCAAAGGCCTGTATCGCGCGACCGCCATAGCTGGCCTGCAACTGCTGCGACATCTCACCCGCAGACGCAGTGCGGTTCGTCTTGAAGTCGAAGTCGCTGTAGCTCGCCCCTGCGCGCAGGCTGAGGCGGCCAAAGTCGCCACCGGCATAGAGAGCGCCGCTGACCGTCTCGATATCGCCGCTGGACGCGCGGGCGTTGAGGTTCAGGTCGCCATCGGTATAGCCGCCCGCAACGCCGACACGAACGGGGCCGATGCCGGTTTCCAGGCCGACCCGGAAACCGCGGGCGTCGTTGGAAACGCGCCCTGCATTGCGGTCGCCGTCCAATGTATTCGATCCGCCGACGATATCCGTCCACAGCGTCAGGCCGTCGCTGCCGGGTGCTGCGAGACGGTCGAGCAGGGCACGCCGAAGCTCGTCCGACTGCTGCGCCGCGACGCTCATGGTCGAGGGGTGAACTTCGCCCGAAAGCCGGTCGAAGGCGAAGCGCGCCCCTTCCGCCGACTGCCCCACCAGAGCATAATAGACATCGCTGGTTGCAGCGAAGCTGGCGTTCAGGGCCGTTGCCGTCGCGCGCTGGTTGGCGGTGACCGCCACATCGGCAAAGCGCACATCGTTACGCGTCAGCGTCAAAGTGACGCTATTGGCGCCATAGGAGAGCGTCGGCATCAGAAATGCGAGGTTGCTCGTCACATCGGCAAACTGGCCGTTGACGCCGCCGTTGGCGGACAGGATCGTGTAGCTCGTCTGGGGGCGATAATTACCGGCTTCGGCCAAAACCTCGACCGTGCCGCCCTGAAGGGTTGCCGCGCCCGAGGCGAGGATGCGGTCGCTGGAACCGGAGGCATCGGCCTCGACCTCATAGATGGACCCTGCTTCGAACAGCACCGTCGTCGCGGCCTGCAACTGCCCGATCGAATTGCCCGGCGCCGCAGTGGCGTTGGTGCGTACGATCAGGCCGCCGATGACGCCATTGCCGCCGATCGAGCCGCCGCTTTCCACGATCACGCCCGAATTGGCGATCGAGCCGTTGACCGCAAGGCGGCCCTCCTCGACAATGGTATTGCCGGTGTAGGAACTGGTCCCGGTAAGGTTCAGCCGACCTTCACCGGTTTTGGTGAACGATCCGGTTCCCGAAATGCTGCCCGCAAAAGCGCCGCTGGCGGACTGATCCATCACCAGCTTTCCGCCGTTCAGCACATTGCCGATGATGCTGTCGCTGTCGCCCTGGAGGGTACCCGCCGCGATGATCGTATCGCCCGCATAGCTGCTGGACCCGGTGAGGAAGAGGGTTCCGCTGCCTGTCTTGACGAAGCCGCCGGATCCGGAGAGGCCCCCGGAAAGGGTGACGTCGTTGCTTCCCGTGTCGACGGCATTGAGACCGCTCATCAGCGTGACGGGAGCGCCGATCGTTGCATCGTTCAGGACCTGCAACTGCCCGCCCATCAAAACGAGACCGCCAGTGCCCAGACCGCTGCCATCGTTAACCTGAAGGGTCGTGCTGTCGGTGACGACCGTGCCGCCCGCATAGCTGTTGGCGCCGGTGAGGGCGATCGTCCCCTGTCCGGACAGGACCAGGCCGCCATCGCCGCCGATCACGCCGGAAAGCGTGCTGCTGTCGCCCGCTGTATTGATGAAGGCGCCATTGTCGCTGACGGAGATGTCGGCTGTAACCAGATTTTCCGGGTCAGTACCGCCCGTCATGTCGAGCATGCCGCCATCGAAGCTGATCGTGCCCCCGGTGGCTGCGCTATCGCCAAGGTTGAAGCTGGGCTGGCTGCCGTCGATGATGGTGGAGCCACCTGGAGTTGGCAGGCTGGGATCGACCTGGAAGCTGCCCGCGACAAAGCCGATCATGCGATCGATCAGTGCCCGCAATGCAGGTGTCTCCTCGTAATATTCGGCCTGGAACGTGTTCACGTCGAGGTAGGTCAGCAAACGGCCGTTGGTTGCATTGGCCAGCGATCCGGCGCCAAAGGCCACGCCCGTGCCTTCGCCCGTGCCATTGGGGCCGGTCGTCGTGATGAAGGTTCCGGTCCCCGGATCGGAAAAGGTGCCCGATGCCGGAACATAGAAGCCGGTTGCTGCGTCCGCCGTTATCAGCGCGCTGCCGTTGAAGATGTCGGTGACATACTGNCTCTGGACCATCTGGCCGCCATAGGTGATGCTTCCGCCNCCTGCTTCGACGATGAAGTCGACCAGNGAATTGTTNCGGGCCGCAAAGCCCGAATTCTCGCCNAGAAGGAAGAGGCCGCCAGCATCGTTGAGGTAGGTCAGATAGTTGCTTCTGTCGGCGGTCGACAGCACCACATTGGGTCGCACGTCCCAAATCTGCGATATGCCGCCCAGATTGCCGGTCAGAGTGGATGCGTCATTGGTGATCGTCACATCATAGCCGGCAGCGACGAGCCTGTCCTGCAGGCCGGTAGCAGCCGTCTCTGGCCACCCCGTTTCGCCGAGGATGATAACCTGATCGGCGGCAAGAGCGTTTGCAGATACCGAACCGAGAAGAAGTGCGGCTGCCATGGCAGCGACATGCTTGAAATTACGAGACAAAGATCGTCACCCCTGTTGTGTGGAGGGGGGCAAGTGCAGCGAAAATGGTTAACGATATGCCAAAAACGATCGGTACGCCCTGACATGCGATCAAAAAAATAAATCCTTATTTTCAGATGGTTTTTTCTGAAATCGACCTATGCCTACTTGCGCACGTTGCCGATCCACGGCGCGGGGACGATGGCGCCAGGGCATGCATCGCATGTGGCTGTGGTGGCGCGGGCCATAGGTTGCCGTTGAGCAGTGGCTTCTCAACGGCAATCAACACTATGGGGAGCAAGCGCCCAGCCCATCCGGAGGGAGCGCTTTTTCTATTCTTAGAAGCGCAGCCTGTAGCCTATGGTCGCGCTCTGTCCGCTGCTCTCTGCGCCAAATTCGCTGTTGGTGCCGAAGAAGAGGGCGGCAGTCGGCGAAACACGCAGGTTCGCACCTGCGCCCACAGTAGCGAGGGTCTCGCTGCGGCCGACGCCTGCGAGGGTCAGGCCGTCGGAGACGCCCGCATAGGCCGCCGTCGCGTAAGTGCGCCTGCCGCTCAATTGATGCAGGACGCCCGCGGAGAGCCAGGGGCTGATCCGGGCCTCAGCCGAACCGCGCAGTCCGAACGCCCCACGCAGGAAGGTGGCCTTGGTCCGTCGCGCCTCCACGTCAAGCGCCCAAACCGCATCGCCGGTTTCGTTCGCGCTGCCGCGGCGCGAGGAAATGTGGGTGACGCCGATTTCAGGCTCGATGGTCCAATCATCCGCCAGGGCGAAGGCGCGGCCAAGCGAGAGGTCTGCCGTCCAGCTACGCAGGCGATAACGGCTGCTTGCGTTGCTACCGCCGAATAGGGAACGCTTGGTGTCGGCCTTACTGCCATCATAGCTGAGCGACGCGGCGATATTGAAGCCGCTCGTCGATGCCTTGGCCATGACGCCGGCAAGCATGCCGTTCGCTTCGGTCTTGGCTTGCAGGTCGGCAATTTGCTGCCGGGCATCGATATAGCCCACGAACGCACCAAGGGAGACATCCGACGTGCCGAAGCCGATGCCGGCGAGCGCGCCATAGGTGGAGATGTTTGCGCGCGCTGTACCGCGTGCCTTGTCCCCCGGCAGGCGTCGCCAGCCGCCCAGCGTCTGGCCGAAGGTGAAGGGGCCTGCTTCCTCACCCTGCGCGCTGGTCGAAGCGGTGCGCAAAGCTGAGGCGATGGCGAGGCCATTTTCGATCCCGATCTGCGATGCGGAGGCATAGCTTTCGCCATTCAGGTGCGCGACGGTCGCCTGATTGACCGTCCCGTCAGCCAGCAGCAGGGAGGGCGCCGCCGCCAAAATGCCGCTGGTCGCGGTGCCGGCGATCAGCAGGCCGTTCAGATAGTCGACCGTTTGCGTGACCTGGCGGTTTGCGCCGCTGCCGAGCACGAACTGACCGAGCAAGTCGATGCTTTGGTTGCCCTGACGGATGAAGCCGACGACGGTCGATGCCTGGTCGATGGCGGTGAAGCTGCCGTTGATCCCCCCGGTGGTCGCGATCAACTGATAGGTCACGCCCGGAGTAAGCGGACGATTGCCGACGAGTTTCAGCGTCGCGCCCGGCGCGATCGTAAGCGCGCCGTTGATGACCAGTGCATCGCTGATGGTCGGCGTCATTTCGAACAGGGTGGTCGAACTCCCCGCCAAGGCGACATGGCCGTTGACGACCATGGTGCCCGGCGATGAGCCGGGGGAGAGGGTGCCTTGAACGGCGATGTTGCCGTTCACCGTGCCGGCGCTGCCGAAGGTCGCGCCCCGATTCACCAGGATGGCGGCGGCGTTGAGGACCGACCCTGTACGTCCGATGAAGCGTCCGCCCGCCACCGCCAGCTCTCCGGTGGTGAAGTCGCCCGACAGAGCGATCGTGCCGCTGTCCTGCCTTGTGCGCTCGAATCCGGTGTAGGAGGAGAGGCGCAGCTCCTGCGGCGCCACATCGCTGCCGCCGATCGCGAGGATCAACAGATCGTCGCTTCCATTGGCGATCACCGGGCCGCTCACCGAGGATCCAGCGCCGATGGTGAAGCTGTTGCTCCCGCTGCCCAGCGTGACCGGACCGGCGATGCTGCCCCGATTGACGAAGCTGTTCGTTCCACCAGCAAAGCTGATCGATCCGGCAATGCTGCCGAGATTGACGAGGCTGTTCGTTCCACCGGCAAAGATGATGCTGGTGTCGCTCGCAGTTTCCAGCGTTTGGCCTGCCGCCAGGGTTAGCTGGGCATCGTGCAGCTCCAGACTGTCCAGACTGAACGGGCCGTTGGTCGTGATCGTGCCTGTGCCCGTGATGCCCTGCCGTTCGAAGTTGGTGAATGGCGCGAACGCGGCCTGCTCCAACACGCCCCCACCGCTGATATCGATGAGAACGGTATCCGTGCCGGAGCCACCGTCGACTATACCATTTTGCGTTGCACGAAGCCCGTGGATGAAGACATCGTCGCCTTCGCCCAGATACACATTGCCGTTGATGGTGCCGTAATTCGCCATCCTGTCGGCGAGCGCGCCGAGATCGACCGAACCGGAAATCACGCCCGTGTCCAGGTTGGTAATAGTGTCGGCCGAGTTGATGGTCTGGATCGCGCCAGCGAGGAAGCTGCCTGCGAAATTTTGGCCCAGAAGCGTGGCGGAAATATTGGCCGACACCATGCCACCATCAAGGCCGCTGATCGTGCCTGCGTTGACCAGGCTGATCTGGTTGGCAATACCGACAAAAGCGGTCGAGCCGACAGTCTCGAAGCCCGTGACCACGGGATTTTGCGCGTCAGCCAAGCTCCGCGTGGCACCCGTGGCGGAGATGATGCCGCCTACTTCATTGGTCACGCCGATGCTGGAGACACCGCCGCTGGAGGCGTCGACGCTCAGCGCCGCGACCAGATTCAGCGTCTCCGGCGTAGTGGGAAGCCAAGGGTAGGGCGGCAGGGTCGCTGGACGATAGCTGGCGCCGCCATCGGCGCTCAGGACGCCCCTATTGGTTACGGTGATGGTCGCGGTAGGTTCGCCATCCACGGGCGCTGCTGCCGCATCGAAGCCCGTTCTCTGCTGCTCGACCGAACGTGCGTCGCTCGTGATGAGGACAGCGGACGCGCCCAGGCGGTCGGTCCCGATCCGCGCGCTGTTGGCAAGGCTGACCGTCTGTTTGCCTTGGCTGCTGGCCTGAAGCGTCAAGGTGCCGATCGTGCCGTTGTTCGTTGCCGCTACGGTCGTAGCGCTGGAACTGATGGCGGCCCGTCCGCCGATCGTGCCGCTGTTGGCGAAGGTCAGGCTCTCCTGATCGACCGTGCCATAGAGGCCCAGCGTCGTGTCGCGGGTCTGATGCCCCGATTGGATGAGAGAGAGCGCGAGGCCGTTCGACAATGACCCGATCGTTCCGCTGTTGGTGAAGGACAGCGCCTTCGTCGCCATGACGGCGTTCAGTCCATTGCCCAAAGTACCGGCATTGCTGATCGTCGCGCTGTCGGCGTTGATGTCGATGCTGCTATAATAGCTCTGGCCGAGCGACAGGGTGACGGAGGGGGTGGTCAGGTTGCCGCGGCTGATGTCGCCGTCATTGCTGAAGGTGAAATTCTCCGCGTTCAACGAAGCTGCAAGGCCACCTTCGATCGTGCCGCCATTTGCGATGGACACCTGTCCGATCAGCTGGTTGTCGGTGGCGCTCGAAATGTTGACGCCGGTGGTGCCGTAGAAGGGATAGAGATCGGCCGACGTGATGACGCCGCTATTCTTGAACGCAAAGCTGTCCTGGCTGCTGGCGAAGAGCTGCACGGCGGTGATGCCGCTGTTGCCGATCGTGCCTTCATTCTCCAATCCCGCGGCATAGCCGCTGATGCCGTCGCCGATCGTGCCCCGGTTGATGAAATGGAGCGTCGAACCAGCGCCGGAGAGGTTGAGCGGATCGACCGAGGAGCCAAGCGTCAGCAGCGGTTCCGGCAAAGCGGGGTTCGCGCTGATGGTCGCCAGATTGACGATGGTGCCGTCACCGATCAGGGTAAGTGGCTGCTGGACCGCGCCGCTGGCTGTCAGCGTGACGACCGTGCCGCTGCCCGATGCGCCGATACCCTGCCGCTCAAAACCGGCGGGGAGGGCGGGAAGATCGCCCAGATCGACGGTCCGGCTCGCTTCATAGCTGCGCGCGAAAGTATCGATACCGTCCCCGGCGTCGATTGATCCCAGCACGCCCAGCGTATCGCTGGTTGTCACGAAAATATCGTCGCCCGCTCCGAACAGCAGGTCGCCGTTCAGCGTGCCGCCGCGATCCACATAGGCGCTGCTGTACCCGCTGGTGCCGCCATAGGGCGAATAGCCCAGATTGACATTGCCGTTGATCGTGCCGGCATTGCTGAGCGCGCCGCCGCTGGACAAGGCGACGGCGTCGAACCCGGTTCCGCCCGTGATGGTGCCGCCCTGTTCATTGACGATGACAGCACTCGAATAGCCACTGCGGATCGCCTGCGCCGCGCTGCTCTGGATCGTGCCGCTGTTGCGGATCGTTGAAGAGGCATAATCGCTGGTGTAGACGGCGACGTCCGCCACGCTGATCATGCCGCTGTTGGTGAGGGCGCGAACGCTGGAAACGCCGACCGCGGAAGCGCCACCGGCAGCCTGCCCTATGGCGCCGCTGTTGATGATGGTCTGCGCGCCGGCAATGGCGCCGCCGCCGCTCAGCACGATCTCGCCCTTGTTGACGACCTCCAGCCCGCCATTTATCGCGGAGGCTCGCCCGCCAAAGGGGTTGGCCGTCTGGGTGAGGGTGATGCTGCCATCGTTGGTGAAGCGGTCCAGCTGGTCGAGCTGGATGGCGCTGCCATAGGGTGCGCTGCTGTCGAAGGCGGCGGTCAGCGCGCCATGGTTGATGATCGTCGTGCCGGTCTGGACATAGCTGCTGCTGCTGTCCCCGGGAAGCGTGAAGCCATAGCCCGATGCATTGACCAGCGTGACATTCTGGCCCGAGATCGGCAGCGAAAGATCCACCGCGCCCTTGCCATAGAGGTTGAGCTGGGCGCCGCCAGTGGTGCCGGTCAGCTTGACCGACTTGCCAGCGCTGACATCGAGGCTGACCGTTTCGAAATTCAGATAATTGCCGAGGGTGATCGCGACATCATCCTTGATCCGGGCCAGCAATTGGTCGCTGCCTTCGCCGCCATCGAGCGCGCCGGAAATGCCGGTCAGGAAGCCGTTCGCTCCCATGGCGCCGTCGAAGATATAGCTGTCATTGCCCCCGCCCAGTCGGACATCGCCGGTCACACTGCCGCCCTGCTGCATGATGAAACGGTCGGTGCTGCCGCTGCCGGTCAGATCGGCATGGCCGACGATCGACCCGGCGTTGGTGATGGTCGTGCTGCCGTAGGAATAGGGGCTGCTGTCAGGCAGGACGGCGATAGCGACGGTGTTGCCCCGGATGACGCCGCCGGCCTTGTTTTCCAGCGTGGCGTTGCTGGCGTATCCGCCGCCGAACAGGACCGCCGGAGCACCGGTCGCGCTGATCGTGCCGCTGTTGACGAGCATGGTGCCGGAACCGGACTTGAGCAGGGCGCCCGCGCCGCCGACTGCTTCGATATCCCCCTTGTTCGTGAAGGCTGCGCCATCGATCGACACTGCTGCGTCGGTGGTGCTCGATAGGTTCGCCTTGATCACGCCCTCATTCACCAGGTTGAAGGCTGTGGGATAGCCCGTCCCCATGGCCTCGACCGCGCGGCCCTGCGTCTCTATGCGCCCGCGATTGATCAGCGTGCCGCTGCCCCATGCATAGATACGCGACGTTCCGGCAAAGGCTGCGTCGAGCGTCAGCGCGGCCTTGTTCTCGAAGTACGTGCGCAGCATCGCGAAATTGGCCGGCAGCACGGGCGTGCCCGTGAGCGTTGCATCGATCGAGACCGTTAGCGCCACGGTGTTAAGCCCCGCGCCGCCATCGACCAGACCGGTGATGCCGGTCCTCAGCTGGCCATTGGAATCGATAGCAGCGACAATGATGTCGTCGCCGCTGCCCAGCAGGACGTCGCCCTTGATCGTGCCTTTCGTGCTATCGATGGTGCTGCCGCCAGCCCGCACGACGATGTTGCCCTCGATCGTTCCGGAATTCGAGAGTGCAAGCCCGTTGCCGATATCGATAGACCGGCCGCCATTGGTGTTGAGGATCGTCCCGCTGTTGTTCAGATTCAGATAATTTTGCTGGCTGACGATCGTTGCTGCAGCGGCGGAAGTGATTGTGCCGCTGTTGCCGATAGAGGCGCGAGCCGGCCCGCCGAAATAGGGATCGTTGCTGGGCAGGATGGTGACGGCGGCTTCGCCGCGCCCGTCGATCAGGCCTGCATTGCTGATGCTGGCAACGGCTGCGATGCCGTGGATCGTTCCGCTCTCCCGATTGATGATGGTGTAGCCGATGCCGGTAGTGGCCGGACCCCGGATCGCGCTTCCGGACGTGGCGGTGATAAGGCCGCTATTGTCGATCGTGGCGGTCGAATCGCCCAGATAGTTGATGCTCGACCGCTCGATCCAGATGCCGGTGTCGCCGGTGATCGTTCCCTGCTCGCCGACGATGATCGTCGCGCGTCCGGCGGGATAATAATAGGGATAGACATAGGGGCGGAGCGGAGAGGCTCCGGCATTGGGATCCAGAACCAGCTCCCGCTCGCCATTCTGTATGGTCAGCGCCGCAGCGCCCGTAGCGCTGACCGTGCCGTCGATGCGCAGATTTGCGCGCGTGCTGTTCAGACGGATCGCCGAAAGGCCTGATCCGGTGACGGTTGCATCCGGGGCAATGATGGTTGGGGTATCGGAGGTGACGGTGAACGGGGCGTTGTCGCCGCTGCAGGTGACGACGCCGCCGGCGGTGGTGCACGCAGCCTGCGCAGCAGCGGCCCCGGCCAGTGCAGCAAGCACGCTCACGCCACCGAGCAGCGTCCATTTGGACGCGCCGTTTCCAATAATCATCTGATACCCCCGTATACCCGGGCGAAGGGCTACACGGAAGAAGTCAAATCTTTCAAGTGATTAAATCAGATATTTGGTCCAGATGGACATGCAATTGCCATCAGGAACCGCCGCTCGCTGATGACTACAATTGCTTGGTGCTGGCTTGCCGACCGCGCGGTTTAGTCGATGCTCGAGCCATGCTCCGTCATGTACATAGAGCTGAGGTCGGCCTTAGCCGGGCGTGCGACGTTTGCCAAAATTGTTTCAGGCGCTTACCCACCAGAGTTGCGAGAATAAGGCGATCTCAGCAGGCCCCATGTCCGTAGGCGTTGGCCATCCGTTCGCCTCTAACTTGATCGTGTCCCAGCGCATCGTGGGAAACCGCGGAGCACGATTATAACTCCTCAAAAGCTTTTTCGAGGAGGCGAAGTCGGGCGGGCATGTTCGCCGCGATGCTTTCATGCACTTCTGCTGCGAAATCCTCCGGCATCTGGGCCAGCGCCTTTTCCGGTGCCTCCTTGGCGCGCTCAAGAATTTCCGTGATCGCGCTTTTCAGGAGCGTGGAGCCAAGGCGGCTTCTATGTAGAAGCCATTGAATTAGAGCTGCTCAGTCACGCCAAGGTTGAGTATCGAAAATACCGATCTACCAGAGACGCTGAACGCCAAACCCGTCGAACAGAACTTCGTTTGAGACTAGCGCCATCCCTTCCGCCTGTGCTTGAGCGATCAGAAATCGGTCGAAAGGGTCCTTATGCGCGATAGCCATCTCGCCAGCGATCCGGGCATGGCGGACGGTAATCGGCAATTCGGTGAAGTCCTGATCGGCAAGGATTGCTTCGAAATCCCGGGCCAGTAGCGCCGCGTCCGGCAATTTCCCGATGCGATATTTTGTCGCCACCTCCATGGCGGAGGCGGCACTGACCGCAACGCTGTTTGCCTCGTCAGCAATAGCTTCAAGCGCTACCCTACTCAAAGCTGCATCTCCGGCCAGCCACCAGATGAGGGCGTGCGTGTCGAGGAGAAGCCTCATTCCAGGTGCCAGCCTTCAAGTTCTTCGTCGGTCAGCGGCTCCTCGAACCGCGCGTCCATTGAGATCCGGCCCTTAAGTGCGCCGAACTGACGGCGGCCTCGCGGCGTAACCGGCACCAGGCGCACGGCAGGTACATTGCCTCGCGCAATGACGACATCTCCGCCGGCAAGCGCTTCTGCAATCAGGCGGGACAGGTTCGTCTTGGCATCGTGGACGGAAAACTGAGCCATGGCTGACACTCCTTAGCTAAGAATATAGCTAAGGCGGAAGGCATTGGCAAGGCAATGGGTGATGTTGGCATTCTCACCCGCCTAGCCCATCCTATTTCTCAGGACAGTAGGGAAGATTTGTGGGGGTAGAATGGTCTGATCTGAGGCGAGAAATTGGATGTCCAAGCCATCCGGCCCGAGGCAGAAAATGCTATGGGCCGCACCCGCCATGGCCGAGCTCATCCGAATGCCGGAGCGGGCTGGGATCCCAGCTTGATCGATTGCAGCACGGCCGACATCAGCCTGAGCGAGCGCCAATAGGAATACGCATGATCGCCCCCCTCAAACTCCACGGAATTTGCCGATCCGGTCAATGGGACCGGATCCGCCTATTCATGCACTGGGCAAAGCCTTGCGTTGCCTGCTGCCGTTATCGCCTGCACATATGGTTCGGCTGCGGGATCGGTAAGCCTTCGCAAGCAGGAGCAGGCTGCCGACGCTGATGAGCAAGCCGACCCATTCCTGCCAGAGATATATCCGTTCTATCCGATAGTGGCCTGGGTGGGCCTCAAATTGGATGACAGGTCCCCTGAATGGCACGGCCTCTTCGCCGCGCATGACGCGCCAGATGGGGAAGGCGGCGCGGTGCATCGTCACTTCGCCCGGCCTGACCACTGTTACTTCATTGCCAGTCTGGGCGTTACGCCACGCCGCAAGGTCCGGCTTTCTTACGAAGTCCGTTATAAGCTTGGCGTCGAAACCTGCAGGCAGATATTCGGCGGCATCGGGCAAGTCGCGCTCGATCATGGCATAGGGCACGGGTTTGATCAGATACTCTGCCGCTTCCGATGCCCATTTTATGTAGGCGAAAAGGGTGAGGCCCAGTCCCAACCCGAGCAGCAGCGGTTTGGGACGGCAACTGAGTGCAGCCGTAATAGTCGCAAATTCGATGAGGCCCAGCAGCCGCCAAGGAAATTGAGCCTGGGCAAAGGGGGGAATATCCCAGATGAATGGGATGAGGCCCAGCGCCGCCAGCGCCGCCAGAAGGTTTATGAAGCTCCAGATCGACTGTGCCGACAGCGACAGGAACGCAAGTCCCGCGATAAGTACCGGGATCGACAGCATCTGGAGAAGCGGCCCATGGACCAGCAGCCCCCAGGAAGATGGCCGATACCAAGGGCCCCATAGCAGTTGCGAGGAAATATGGCTTTGTAGCGTCAGGGCAGGGACAAGATAGAAGGCGGAGATGCCCAGAGCGAGCGCACCGCTGGCGACTAATGGCCAAAACACCCGCCGGTCATGTCGCAGCTTGTGCAGACCAAGCGGTGCGATCAGAAAGAAGCCGATGAGCATCGCCATCGGCAAATGAGTCAACACAAGTCCTGCATAGGCGAGGGCGAGCAGGATGACGCCTCGCCGTTCGGGAAGGCGGGTGATGGCCAGGGCGATCAGCGGATACCATATGAAGGCGGTGAATTCCGCCAGGGCACCCCGCACGTAGAAATCCATGAGATGGTAGGGCGCGGCCATATAGAGGATGGCGCCTGCAAGAGGATAGGTGCCACGCGCTGACAGCCAATGGTGCATGGTGATGCCCGACAGCAGCAGCGTCACGAACGCCGCCATGTTGATCGCCGCCAGCGTGGAAACGCCGGCGGCATCGAAGGCGCCGGCTATCCAATAAGCGATCGGCGGATAGAAATAGAAAGCCGGACTTCCCAAACCTTCGAAGCTTCCAGGCAACCAGCGGGGATAGAGATTGCCCTTCGCCATTTCCGTACCAAACTGACGGGTCCAGACATAATTGTAGGTTACCGAATGGGAATCGCCTGGACCCAGCAGGAAGCTGGGCAGCAGGATGAGCGCTGCCACAAGCGCGAGGAGGCCAACGATGCGGAGGCCGTGTCGGGTTATCATCCTTGCCATTTCCGCGTTTCAGACATCGCAGCCTGATCGCTGAAAATGGTAAATATAATGTTTTCCACCCTTTCATGCCGCGACTGTCATGGTGCCGGTGACGGCTTGTTAACCATTTTCTCCGATAGCCGTAGTGCACCAAAAAGGCTCTGAAGAATGGCTAAATCATCGCTGCTGTCGATCGTCGTGCCGGTCTTCAACGAACAGGAAAGCATCTCGCTGTTCCTGGACGCGGCGCGCCCTGTGGTGGCTCAGGCGCTCACCCTGATTGGAGCCGAC
>Ga0065704_10000838_pt1 | contig 13743 bp, 8 predicted proteins | sample SwiRhicommuniRL2_FD_59091 | JGI IMG/M metagenome (GOLD analysis project Ga0065704, IMG submission 59091) | Switchgrass rhizosphere bacterial communities from Rose Lake, Michigan, USA - RL2 v2 (version 2) | ecosystem: Host-associated > Plants > Roots > Rhizosphere > Soil | place: East Lansing, MI
ATTACAAAATGAATAACAAATCAATAATTCTCATGACTTTTGTTTTATCAAACTGCGGCTGTGTTAGCAACACCGACCATACATTATCACCACCCTCTGATACTCAATGGGTTAATGTGGAAGTTCAAAATCCGTCACCTTATACAAAACCGTTTCCACTTGAGGTCAGATATATTTCTCATAAATGTTTGAAAAAAAGAGTAAGCGGTGTTGATGGTTCTGTCATTACCGAACCAAGCTATAACGTCATTAAAATCCCGCTGCAGCAAAGAGATAATGATCTCTGGAAGGCAAAGGTTGCGATGACCGGCGGTGGATCCTGCAACTGGACGTTGAGTGCCCTAAATCTGGGGATAGAATATATTGATGCGACTCATCTGGGAAAGGATCTCGTACCTGGCACAGCCGTGGGTGCTAGCATTGCTTTTGATGATGATGCTTCTCGCAATGGGAAGTTTACCGCTGTACAGGGAGATATATGGATTTCAGAGAAATATTACCCATACATAAGAGAAAGAAATATTTCTGAAAAAATAAAAACCCTTTCACTCTTAGGTAAAAAAAGTTTTGTTTCTTATCGTGAAATCAATGCTAATAATATTTTATTTAACCCCAAGGTAGATGAAAGTAAAATTGTTAAATTTATCGAGCCTGAAAAAAAAATTGATGGCGCCCATGCAAAAATAGTTTATCCCGATGGAAGCATTGCTCCTGAAAGAACGCTTTTTCCTGATTTTAACTTGGTTGATAAAATGAAGGTTGAATAATTGATAACTTAAGTGACTCCAGAATGAACAATAAAACATTAGTCCTTCTGACTTTTTACCAAAAAGTGGCTGTGCAGTTACAGCAGACCGTACCTTATTACCCCACTCTGACACTCAATGGGTTAATGTGGAAGTTCAAAACCCGTCACCTTATACAAAACCGTTTCCACTTGAAGTAGTTTATAGTTCTCATAAATGCATGAAAATTAGCATAAACAGAGTTGATGGCTCCCGTGAAGCAAAGCCAAGTTATAATGGTATTAAAGTCCCTCTCCTGCAACAGGGGAACACTAATGACTGGCATGCAAAAGTGGCAGTGAAGGGTGGAGGATCATGCGAATGGACACTGAGTGAGTTTAATCTCGGCATTGAATATATCGATGCCACACATCTCGGTAAGATTTGGTACCGGGTACAGCGGTTGGAGCAACGATCGCTTTTGATGATATTGCTGCTCGCAATGGGAAATTTGATAATTTTTCAGGGAACATTAGTATTTCACCCTTATAATTCCCCGTAATACAGGAAGAAATCAACCCAAATAAAAAAACATTAAATCTCTTCGGGAAGAAAGATTTTTTATCTCTGAAAAGCTTAAAAAGCCCTGAGAATGTAAACATTCAATACAAACCGCTTTTAAACGAAAAAAATAACAAGAATGGTTGCGCCAAAAGAAAATAAACATGGTGTTTTTTACAGTTTTGTATACCCGGACGGTTCAGTAATCTCCGATGGTAGTATTAATCCGAGCTTTGATAAAATTAATAATTCCGAAATCAAATAATTAACACATCCTGTTTTACAAGGATTACAAAATGAATAACAAATCAATAATTCTCATGACTTTTGTTTTATCAAACTGCGGCTGTGTTAGCAACACCGACCATACATTATCACCACCCTCTGATACTCAATGGGTTAATGTGGAAGTTCAAAACCCGTCACCTTATACAAAACCGTTTCCACTTGAGGTCGCCAGTATTTTTATATAGATGAATAAATGAGAAGTAGAATCCATGGGCATTATATTTATTAACTCCGGCGTGGACACTTTACGTAAAAACAGACCTCAAGAATATTAATAAAATTACGTAACTTCTCCCGACAAAAAAAATTAAACCAAATTTAAGATTCGTACATTTAAAGGTACTTTAAAGTACCTTTAACGTTATTTCATCAATGTTATTTGAACATCAAATAAAAGGAATTTTCATGCCAAAAGGCTTCGTATTACTCGGCGACAAAACCACACACGGTGGCTCTGTTATTTCAGCCTCTTCAACCATGATTGTAAACGGAAAACCTGTCGCGTTAGTCGGTGACAAAGTCAGTTGCCCGGTTCCCTTCCACGGTGTTAACCCTATTGTAGAAGGTTCACCCGAATGGTCATCAGACGGTAAAGCAGTTGTGGTGGATGGCTGCAAATGTCTTTGCGGTTGTCAGGTCATCTCCGGTGCACCGGATTGCGCAATAGGATAAGTCATGGGCTGGGAACGTCAAAAACCCTTTACGACTGAACAACCCTCACCTCCCTCTTCCGGTGGCTGGTTAATCAGTGGTGTGCTGGCGGTGATTGCCGGTGTGTTGTTATTTGTTTTACATGCATCAGGAACATTCAGTGCACTGAAAGCCATAAATATCTGGTTATTCGCGCTGATACCCGTAGTGCTCTGGATACTGACTTTCAGTACCTGTGGTTATCTTTATGGCCGCGAAATGGAGCGTTTCCAGTTCTTCCAACGTGAGGCTGAACACGCTCAGCAACAATGGACCGCATGGGCCGAACGTTATATCGCGCTCTCAGCAAGTTGCGTCATGCTGCCGGACAGTATTTCAGCGGCCTTATTAAAGCAAAACCTCAGAGGGTTACCACAGCAGCAAGGGCTGGTTCGCCACATTGATTATTTGAAAGATAACAAGTCGGTCATTAATACGTTGCTGGAAGGTATTCAGAGTGCCCTGCGGATACTCCCCCCTGAGTTAGCACTTCAGGTCACGGTATTAACCGATGAACCTGAATCAGGCAGGCAGAAATTATTCGCACTGTTTGATGAGTGCTGGCAGACCCGTGCGCCTGAAAACCTTCGTCCTGCATCGCTGAATATCATCGATCAGCTTTCATTCCGTTCACTTGATGAAAGGCTCGGACAACCGGAATCCACAGTCCAGTTGATTTTGGTGATACAGATGAACGGGAATACTCATTATTCCGACGGTCTGGCCGCATTGTTGTTCACCAGTGATGATGTCGCGCAAGAACATGCTTTACCTCACATCGTCCGCGTACTGCGGCCTATGCCACTGGATGTGGGTAATCTCAACGAAGAGCTGACTTTACTTCTTACGACACAAACGCAGGCCTGCCGGACTGCCCGCGTCCTGGGTGATCACCAGAAATGGACCGGGTCCTCCGCCGCACTTATCACCATTGGAAATGCGCTGGGTACTCAATGGGAGGCCGAAAATATTCTGACTATCGAAACATATTGCGGCATTCAGGGGCCATTCTCCCCATGGTTAACCCTCGCGCTGGGGGCTGATTTTGTTCATATCGGACAACAATCTTGGTTAGCGTTATCCACAACAGGAGCAGAAAATTTTGTTTACACCATCGCATCAGGGAGTGGGGATGAGCGTATTAAGTAGGCTCTGGCGTTTTGGGGGCCTGACGGTTCTGCTATTGGCTTTGCTTAGCCTCATTGGATGGGCTATATGGCATCACGGNGATTTCTTCGGCCTCGATACCACGGGCAAAAAAGCCGGAGCCTTCCTTATGATCNGCGTACTCGGTGCAGCGCTGCGTTTTGGCCCTGCACTGCTGCGACTGGTGCGACAACTCATGCATCGCGAAGAAGAAAAGCAGCAGAACATACTGCCGGGAAGCGAAGAGCGCCTGGTACAAACTGCACCACGCCACGTCACGGTAACTGAACTGCGGGAAGCCCTGCGCCAGACTTACGGCCGTTTCTGGCCACGCAAAGTCCGCATTCTGCTGCTCACCGGCAGTGCAGCTGATGTTGAACGTCTGACGCCAGGCCTGACATCGCAATACTGGCAGGAAGACAGTGGCACAGTATTATTATGGGGTGGCGATCTGGCCGCCCAGCCAGACAGCGCGTGGCTGAATGCACTGCGAAATCTTCGCCGCCGCTCGCTGGATGGTGTGATTTGGGTGACATCTGCGCTGGCGCAACATACCGCGAACGGTCAGTTGCAGACTCAACCCCCCCTCACTGCCGACATGATGGACAGCGCCGCGAAAGCCTTTGCCGTTCGCTTTGATCTGCTGGGATGGCGGTTGCCGCTGTATGTATGGTCGCTGCATCCGGCCGAGGGTGATAATAAAGATCGCATCACCCAGCCCGTCGGCTGCCTGCTGCCTGCTGCCTGCAAACCTGATGAACTCAAAATCCAGCTCACCGCGCTGGTACCGATGCTGATCGCGCAAGGTACACAACAAATCAGCGCCAGCACACGCAATCAGTTCCTGTTGCAGCTTGCCGACCAGCTGGCGCAAGCACCGGGCGTTATTATTGAACCTGTCGCCGCATTGCTGAATCCTTACCGCCCTTCTCCCCTTGCGGGCATCATGTTCAGCCCGGTGTCGGTGAATGCTCAGCGCACCGTGAAACATCACTGGGGTAAGGATAATCGCTGGGATGTTCTGCTTAATTCGCTGCCGTCATTACCCGCAGGGTTGTCGGCCAAGAAACTCGGGTTCGCCTGGGGCAAAACGTTCGGCGCAATTGCCGCAGGTGTGATGGTGTTATGGGGTGCAGGAATGGTCATGTCCTTCCTGGTTAACCGCCAGACAATAAATACCAGCGAAGCACAGGTGAAACAGGCTGCGGATGTGAAGCAAGTGCTTCCCGTGCGACTCAAAGCCCAACGCGAACTGCAAAATACGCTCGGTAAGCTTCAGTATCGCCAGCAGCATGCCCCGTGGTACAGCCGTTTTGGACTGAATCAGACTGACCCTTTGCTGACTGCACTTTGGCCTCAGTATGCCGCCAGTGCAATGCCACTGTTGCGTGACGCTGCCGCTCAGCACCTGGAAGACCGTCTCACCACCTTCGCAGGGCTTCCTCCGGGCGATCCGCGTCGTGATGCAATGGTAAAGCCCGCTTACGATCAGCTAAAACTCTATCTGATGCTGTCACGTCCTGCAAAAATGGACCCCACCTGGTTTAGCAGAATACTGCTGAGTGACTGGTCACAGCGTAAAGATGTGCCCGATGGTGTATGGCAGGGTGAAGGTCCTGTGCTGTTGGATTTTTATGCCCGTAACCTTTCCCGCCATCCTGAATGGCAGCTTTCTGTTGACGAAAATCTGGTCGGTCAAACCCGGACTTTGCTGGTTCGCCTGATGGGCGCACGCAACAGCGAATCGACGCTTTATCAGAAAATGCTTCGACAGGTCGCCCACCAGTATGCGGATATGACTCTGACTGATATGGCGGGTGATACCGATGCAGAAAGAATATTTACCACGGATGCCGTAGTGCCGGGCATGTTTACCCGCAAGGCCTGGGAGGAATCTGTCAAACCGGCGATAGAGAAAGTGGTCAATGGCCGACGTGAAGAAATGGACTGGGTACTCAGTGATAGCAAAACCGCTGTGTTAGAGCAGGGCTCACCTGAAGCATTGCAGGCGCGTCTCAAAGAACGTTACTTCGCGGACTTCTCCTCCAGCTGGCTTGAGTTTCTGAACAGTCTGCACTGGCAGCAGGCTCAAACGTTGTCAGATGCTATCGATCAACTGACCCTGATGGCAGACGTACGTCAGTCGCCGCTGGTGGCGCTGATGAACACCCTGAGCATACAAGGCAAAACCGGTCAGAGCGGAGAAGCGCTCTCTGACTCGCTGGTAAAATCAGCAAAAAATCTCTTAAACCGTGATGAACAACCCGCTATTGATCAGCAGGCCGGAGCACGGGGCCCGCTGGATGCGACATTTGGTCCGGTACTGGCACTGATGGACAACAAAAGCAGTGGGCAAAGTAATACCAGCCTCAGTCTGCAGACTTTCCTGACACGGGTTACACAGGTGCGTCTGAAACTCCAGCAGGTTGTTAATGCCGCCGATCCACAGGCGATGACCCAAACACTCGCTCAAACGGTATTTCAGGGCAAAGCGGTGGATCTGACTGAAACCCGTGATTACGGCAGCCTGGTGGCGGCAAGTCTGGGTCAGGAATGGAGCGGATTCGGGCAGACAATTTTTGTTCAGCCAATGGAACAGGCATGGCAGCAGGTGCTGACTCCTGCCGCAGAGAGCCTGAATGTGCAATGGCAGACGGCGATTGTCGATGACTGGAACAGCGCATTCGGTGGCCGTTATCCATTAAAAAATACCAGCAGCGAAGTGTCACTGCCGCTGATGGCCCGCTATCTCAACAGCGACAGCGGTCGCATCGCCCGTTTCCTGCAAACTCGTCTGAACGGCGTCCTGCATAAAGAAGGCAGTCACTGGGTACCTGACAGTATCAATGCGCAAGGACTGACCTTCAGCCCGCAATTCCTCAAAGCCATGGATACCCTGAGTTACCTCTCTGATGTGGTTTTCACCAATGGCGAAGCGGGGATGCATTTTGAGCTGCGTCCGGGCACTGCTAAAGATGTCATGCAAACGGATCTGGTGATCGACAGCCAGAAGCTCAGTTATTACAACCAGCTGCCTGCCTGGAAGCGCTTCACCTGGCCAAATGATACCGAAGCACCGGGCGCCAGCCTGAGCTGGATCAGCACGCAAGCAGGCACACGACAGTTTGCCGATCTGCCGGGAGCCTGGGGGCTGATCCGCCTGCTCGATAAAGCGTCAGTTACGCCGTATCAGGGTGTGAGCAGCAGCTTTAATATCACCTGGAAAGCACCGGACAGCAGACTGCTGAATTACACCCTGCGCACCGAAGCGGGTGAAGGTCCTCTGGCTTTACTGAGACTGCGTGATTTCACCCTCCCCGCGCAGATTTTCCAGATTCAGGCCGTACCGCTTGTACCTGCAGAAAAACCTTTTGATCCTGACGCTATCGCTGAGGAGCCGTAATGGCCACATTAAATACACTGCAGAACGCGTGTTCTGCAGAACCTGCGTTTCTGCTGGAACAGGCACAACAGCAAGCCTCGCTTTGGGATAACTGGCTACAGCCGGTTACGCAGGACATGCCTGCCGGAGAAGACCCCGGCTATGACGACAACTTCCAGCAAATGCGCGAAGAGGTTAACAAACTGTCCGGTGCGGATACGTCCCTGACCTGCGAGCTGGCTGAAAATCTGCTTGTCTCACACTGCAAAGATGTCCGCGTTGCGACCTATTACATCTGGGCACGTTTGCATCGTGACGGAGAAACCGGTCTGGCCGACGGCCTTTCTTTGCTGGCCGGGCTAATTACACGCTTTGGTGAAACCCTGCATCCGTTGCGGTCTACCAGCCGGAAAGCCGCGCTGGAGTGGCTGGCAGCCTCACGTGTCCTCGACAGCCTGTCGCTTTTCCCTGAAGTGGACAAGAATGATTTTTCACGCATCGTCGGTGCACTGTCGCTCATCGAACAGGGATTAAATTCCTGGGAACCCGCCACCCGTCCGCAGTTTGGGGTGCTTTATGGTGCGCTGGAAAACCGGCTTGCGCAGTCCGGTGGCTTTGATGCGGTTATCCCGCAGAACAGCAGCGCAGCAACAACCGGCCACACGTCAAACACGTCTGCTGAGTCCCCGACACTTAAACCGGTGACTTCAGGACGCGACCTGCTCGACCAGGCAAAACTGCTGGCGAAATACCTGCGTGATCAGCCATCCGGCTGGCTTTCAGGTCATCATCTGATTAAAAGCATCCGGCTTGATACCCTGCATGAATTACCTCCGCTGGCTGCCGACGGACGGACGCGCTTGTCGCCGCCAAAACCCGAACACCGTGCCCTGCTCAAGCGACTTTATCTGCAGCAGAGCTGGCTGGAGCTGCTGGAGCAAACCGACAGTCTGTTTGCTCTGGGGGTGAATCATCTCTGGCTGGATCTGCAATGGTACATCCATCAGGCGCTTGTCAAAGCGGGCGCACCTTATGAAACCTGGGCTGACATGATTAAGCAGGATCTGAACGGATTACTCACTCGTTTACCCGGTCTTGAAGGGTTGGCATTTGATGATGGCACACCATTCGCCGATGAGGTCACGCTCAACTGGATTAACCAGCAGGTGATGACGTCAACCGGCAACTGGGGCAATGAACCTTCCGCATCAGCAACGACGGCGGGTGATGACGATATCCTGCAGCTGGAACCCGAAGCACTGGCTCAGGCTGACAGTGGCGGCGTGGAAGCGGCACTCAACTGGTTGCAAAACCGTCCCGGCACCCGCACGCCGCGCCATCAATGGCTTTTGCGCCTGCTCATGGCGCGCGTTGCCGAACAATACGGCAAAAATGACATGGCGCTGCACCTGTTGGGTGAACTGGACGGCAACGGCTCGACACTCACTCTCACGCAGTGGGAGCCGGAACTGTTGTTTGAAGTGAAAGCCCGACGCCTGAAACTGCTGCGCATGAAAGCCAGCCGTGCAGACACTGATAAATCCCGCCTGCACGTTGAAATGGAACATCTGATCGCCGGACTCATCGCTCTCGACCCGGCACGCGCTGCGGTGCTGTGTGGCTAACGGAATATAAGGAGATACCCGCATGATGGATATTGCACAAGACTTGTTGTCGCTGTCGAAAACGACCCTGAACCGTTACCGCCTGAGTGCGCCGTCCTGCCAGGCCGCGCTGGATGTGGAAAGCTTCACCGGCAACGAAGGCATGAGCCAGCTTTACCGCTACACCGTGACGTTTACCAGTCCGGAAAAAGATATCGATTCCCGCCAGTGTCTCCGCCAGCCCGCCACATTCACCATGAGCACCGGCCTGCTGGAAAGTCTGTCAGAACAAAAAGTCGTGCACGGGGTGATCACGGATTTTCGCCGCATCTCCGGCTCTGCTGATCAGGTGCAATATCAGATAACGCTCGAGCCCTTTCTGGCTCTGCTCGCGAAGCAGTTTCGCACGCACCGCTTCTTTGTGAACCAATCTGTGCCTGACGTGATTGAACAGGTGCTGACCGAACACGGTCTCAAAGGCTGGGAATATGAATTTTCGCTGAAACAGACCTATCCGAAGCGTGAACAGATTAACCAGTACCAGGAAAGCGATCTGGCCTTTATCGAACGTCTGCTTTCGGAACTGGGGATATTTTATTTCTTCTCCCTGCAGCCTGATGCGCAAACTGAAGTGGTCCACTTTGCGGATAAACAAAGCGCTTATCAGTTCGGTAAAACCCTGCCGCTGAACAGCCCGTCCGGAATGAGCGACAGCGGCGCCGACGCCGTCTGGGGAGTAAATATCCAGCACAGCGTGGTGCAGGCAGGCGTCACCAGCAAAGATTATAACCATCTTAAAGCGCAGCAGGTTTTACAGTCTGCCCGGGCAGACATGACGCGCGGAGCGGGCGAAGGCATCACTTACGGCGAGGTGTATCACTATAAACCGCGCCATCCGGAAACCGGCGACAAAACCGATCCGGCAGCCGAAACCGCCAACTTTATGGCGCGCCTCGACCACGAACGCTTTTTGTCACAACAAACGACCCTTTCCTTTTTCAGTAACGATGCCACGCTGCAACCCGCGCAGGTGCTGACGATTACCGACAGTGCGATCCCCTCAACGCTGCCGGAATTGCTGACATCTCCTGTCGTATTGATCCACGCCCACTTCAGCGGCAGCCGCAAAGATGCCCTGAAAGTCAGACTCACCGCAGTACCTTACAGTGAAACCCTGTGCTGGCGCCCTGCTCTGCTGCCGCGCCCCGTGGTCAGCGGCACCCTGATGGCGCGCGTCACCAGCGCCAAAGCCAATGATATCTACGCCTGGCAGGATGCGTCGGGGCTGTACCGGGTCAGATTCGATGCCGACCAGGATGATAAAGCACAGGGTCAGGAAAGCATGCCGGTGCGCTTCGCCAAACCTTACGGCGGCGATAAGTATGGCATCCACTTCCCGCTGATACAGGGCACGGAAGTCGCGATTGCGTTCCACGACGGCGATCCGGACAGGCCGTATATCGCGCACGCGCTGCATGATTCGCGCCACACGGATCACGTCACGGAGCAAAACAACACCCGTAATGTCATCCGCACCCCGGCTAACAATAAGCTGCGGATGGAGGACAAACGCGGCGAAGAACATATCAAGCTCAGCACGGAATACGGCAGCAAGACGCAGCTCAACCTCGGGCATAACGTGGATGCCAGCCGTGCGTTACGTGGTGAAGGTTTTGAACTGCGCACCGATGAATGGGGCGCAATTCGGGCCGGAAAAGGCATATTCATCAGCGCCGACGAGCAACCGGCAGCCGGTGGTAAGCAGCTCGAGATGGACGATGCCATTGCGCAGCTTGAACAGGCGCTGACACTGGCACGCAGTCTGGCGAAGGTGGCGGAAATAGCCAAAGCCACGCCGGGCGATACCGACAGCCAGAAAGCGCTCAATACGTCACTGAAAAAACTGGAAGCGGCAGGCATTCTGATGTCTGCGCCACAAGGCATCGGTATCGTCAGCCCGTCTGCGGTACGCGTTGCCTCCGGCAGTCAGAGCGTCGGCGTAATGTCCGGCAGCAATACCGACATCAGCAGCGGCAAGTCCTTTACTGCCGCAGCGGGTGAAAGCGTCAGCCTGTTTGCCCAAAAATCCGGGATGAAACTCTTCGCCGGGAAAGGAAAAGTCGACATTCAGGCGCAGGGTGACGAATTATCGGCGCTGGCCAAAAACGACATCACCGTGACCAGCACGGAAAGCACCGTCACGATCACCGCCGCCAAAGAGCTGATCCTGACCTGCGGTGGCGGTTACATCAAACTCAGTGACGGCAATATTGAAATCGCCGATCCACAAAACATCCTGTTTAAGTCAGCCAACTGGCAAAAGATGGGACCGGCGAGCGTAAATACTCCGCCAGTTGTGTTCCCTAAAGGTTACGGTGCGGTTTACGCCTTACAGGATGAAGAAGGAAACACCATTCCTTCAACGGAATACCGCATCACCACCGCTGAAGGCACAATTTATACAGGTGTTTCTGATGAAAACGGCAAGACCATGAAGGTTTACACCAATGCGCCTGAAAGAATGAATATAGAAATTCTGGGCACCAGGTAGAACGATTGTTAATTCAAGGAATATACAGAATGGCGCAACGCAATACATGGGAAGTCAGTGATGGGCAACATACAACTGACGTAAACGTTTCAGAAAAAATCGTGATTTGTAAGCGTAAAGAAGTCCCCGGCATCACGCTTACCATCGGTATGTTTTTCGATGGCACTGGTAATAATGTGTTTAATACTGATAAACGTCTTCTGGAAACCTGCACCAGTCTGGATGTGGGAATGAAAACCGAAGATGCCGCATCCTGTGTTGAAAAATTAGGTAAAAGCGGCAACGGTGCGGGGAGCTATCTTGGGTATTATTCGAATGTGCATTGGCTTCATACTCTTTATTCTCAGGACAATAAAATCACTGATGATAAAGAGCAGTATCAGCGTGCTATTTATGTTCAGGGGATTGGTACGTCAAGAGATAAGGATGACAGCCTTATTGGGATGGGGATAGGTGTGTGGTTTGATGGCGTAGTCGATAAAACAAATGAAGGCGTTGCATTAATTACTGAACAAATTCAATTACTACTCAAAGAAAGCAAAAGTAATTCATGTGCGATTGAAAAAATCCAGTTTGATATCTTCGGCTTCAGTCGTGGTGCCGCTGCTGCCCGTCACTTTGCGAACCGTGTCAGAAACAACGATCAGGCAATACAGGAAGCCATCACGAAAGGGCTGGATGGCCGGAATCAACATGGCAAACCTGCAGGGGAAGTTCGCTTTCTGGGGCTGTTTGATACTGTCTGCGCGGTCGGTGCGGTAACAAATTTGTTTGACGTCCACGGCGGTGTAAACCCCGGCATTGAGCTGGCGCTTCCAAAAGATATTGCACAAAAAGTCTTTCAGATTACCGCAATGCATGAATGCCGCTATAACTTCAGCCTGAACAGCATTAAAGAGTCGTGGCCAGAACTGGCCTTGCCCGGTGTACATTCGGATATTGGCGGTGGCTATAATCCGCAGGAAAAAGAATACCTGTTCCTCTCTGAACCTGGATTTGAGACCGTCAGGGATAGCATTCCCGTCGAGATGACGAATATTTATCGCAGTTCCGCAGCGGAAATACCTGACCTGCGGGTATTGCCAAATCTGAGCCCCCTCATGCTTTCCGGGGAGATTACACTGGGAACATGGTATGACTATTTGGTCAATCCGAATAAAAATCGTATGGGTGTGACGGAAAAGCGTGTTGGCGCGGCGGTGACAATGGAACGTACCGTCACTAATGACTGGTCAAAGGTAAGTTTACGCGTGATGCTAGCCGCCGCTCAAAGCGCTGGATGTATATTTGATCCAATTCGCGATACGAATATCGCATTAAGATTGCCACAAGAATTAGAACCGTTGAGTCAAAAAGCCATTAACCAGGGAAAAGCAGTTATAACTGGAGGTAACTCAGCTCCCTTCACTTATGAAGAAATACAATTGATTGGGAAATACATCCACTGTTCTGCAAACTGGAACGCAGTGGTATTTAAACACGTCTGGCTCGATGGCAATAAGGTCAAGGCAATTTACGGCGCGGTAAAACCGGCAGAACTTGTCGGTTTTGTTAACCGTCCTAATCCCGGCTGGGTGCGCGCCGTATGGAATATGCAAGGAGCAAAGGCATGAAAACAATAACAGGTCTGCTATCCCTGCTTCTGTTAGCGGGGTGCACCGGCAGTAAAGCGCACGAACAACAAAGAAACATTAAAGCCCCCTGGGATGAATGGTACTTTGCATTTACTACCCCTAAGGCCCTGCCTGCTCAGGTTACTCTGGTAAAATTACTCGACACCGAAGGCTATGGTTATGTGTTCGAAACAATAAACCAACCACAGGGCATCAGTGTGGGAAAATGGGATGACCAAAACTCAGCTGGCGGAACCCAGTTCAATAAAGCAAAGTCCCCACCTCAAATGATTGTTTTTTGTTGGGACTCTATTATTGACAAGAAAACTTATGAAACCACTTTATTCTTTTATTCTGATACCTGGGAGAAAATGATTACCCCTTATCCAACCCCCCTCACTCCTTCAAAAAGTGCCTACCGGCAAACGATGTTAATAGGCCTGGCTCCGGAAGGTATCGTGCATACCTGGTTAAGACAGTATGGCCATCCTGATATTTTATTAACTAGCACAAAAATAACCACTGTTTCAGGCAAGGATTTGGATATGTGCGCTGGGGTAACTAACAGTGACTTTAGCTATGGGTACGATGACGACATTAAAGAATTCATAAAAGATAAGAAATATCCCTACGGCAGTTGGTGATGAGTTTCAAGGACATAAATATATGCAAGGAACTAAGGCATGAAAACAATAACAAGTCTCCTATCCCTTCTTCTGTTAACAGGTTGCACCAGTGGCAATGCGCAAGAACAACACGGAACTATTAAAGCGCCCTGGGATGAATGGTATTTCACGTTCTCAACCCCTAAGGCCCTGCCTGCTCAGGTCACCCTTGTGAAGTTACTGGATACCGACGGTTACGGTTACGTTTTCCAGACTATCGATCAGCCACAAGGCGACAGCGTTGGAAAATGGGATACCCACAATGGTCTGGGATCTTCACCTTTTAATAAGGCAAAATCTCCACCGCAGATGATTAAGTTTTGCTGGGACTCTATTATTGACAAAAAAGTGTATGAAACCACCTTATATTTCTCTTTGGACACACAACATAAAATGGTGAGTTCAGAGCCTGACTGGTCAAATCCGAAGGAGACTTATTACTTCCGGTATATGGTGATTGGCCTGGCACCGGAGGGAAAAGTCAGAGTTTGGCTAAAGAACAATGGAGACCCTGACGT
>Ga0065704_10071020_pt1 | contig 13717 bp, 13 predicted proteins | sample SwiRhicommuniRL2_FD_59091 | JGI IMG/M metagenome (GOLD analysis project Ga0065704, IMG submission 59091) | Switchgrass rhizosphere bacterial communities from Rose Lake, Michigan, USA - RL2 v2 (version 2) | ecosystem: Host-associated > Plants > Roots > Rhizosphere > Soil | place: East Lansing, MI
GCAGCACTGAGTACAAAATATTTGGCAAAGAAACCCGCTGTTAAAGGAATACCTGCCAGTGATAACAGGAAGATGGTATTCACTACTGCCAGTAAAGGATGTTTGCGGGCAAGGCCGTTATATCCTTCAAAAGTATAGTCCTTTAGTTTCAGGAGAATAGCAAAGATGCCGATGGTAGCTATGCTATAAGCAGCTGCATACAGGATGATCCCCTGCATGGCCATTTCGTTCATGGCTACCACAGCAAAAAGCATAAAACCTGCCTGCGCAATACTGGAATAAGCCAGCATTCTCTTCACACTCTGCTGGAACACTGCAGTAAAGTTACCGATCAGCAAAGTAGTGGCAGTAATAATTGCGATGATCAATTGCCAGTGCGCACTCAGGTTACCACCTGCAAAGCTCACGTGGAACAAACGCATGAAAGCAATAAAGCTGGCTGCTTTTACCACAGTGGCCATAAAAGCAGTGAACACGCTGGGAGAACCATCGTACACATCCGGCGTCCAGAAATGAAAAGGAGCTGCGGATACTTTAAAGGCCAGTGCAAAACCCAGCAGGATGATACCGCATAAAGCCAATGGACTCAGATCTCCGGTACCAAGCCCCATTTCACGGATATTGAAAGTACCGGTAGCACCGTAGATCAGGGCAATACCCATCAAAAGGATACCTGTTGTAAAGGAACCCATCAAAAAGTATTTCAGGGATGCCTCATTACTTTTCAGGTTCTTTTTGTCCACCCCGGCAAGAATATACTGCGGAATAGAAATGATCTCAATAGCCAGGAACAGCATGAGCAGGTTGTTGAAAGAACCTGACAGCATGATACCGGAAAGGATAAAGAATACCAGTGCAAAATAATCTGCCACATCATCTCCTGCTTTTTCAAATGCGCTGCCGCAAAGAACAAAGTAGAGGAAAGTAGTAGCAATAGCCACTGCATTGAAGAGCACAGAGAATTTACTTACTTCAACCATGCTGTGCAGAACCACACTGCCATTGGTCACCAGCTGGGCATCAAACCAGTTGGCAATAAAAGCAATGATAGTGCCGGCGACAGCATAATATTTAATGTGCTGCCTGTTTTTCACAAACAGCCCCGTAAACATCAGTACAATCCCAAATACAGCAGTAGAAATTAATGCGTTCATATCTTAGCGTTACAGAATCTCTATTTAAAATTAATGGCATTCACTAACAATGAAGTAGTGTTCACCAGTTCCAGCAGTGGTTTGGGATAAAAGCCCAATACAAAGATCACCGCTATCACTACCCCGATGGCGAACATCTCTCCTGCTTTCAGGTCAACGATGGCAGCCGTTTGTGCATTGGCTTCTCCAAAGATCACCTTTTGCAGCATCCGCAGCATATACACCGCAGCTAATATCACAGCAACACCCGCTACTGCAGCAAACCATGGATTATACTGGAACAAACCGCTGAACATCAGGAACTCCCCGATGAACCCATTCGTCAAAGGAAGCGCAATATTCGCAAGGCTTACGATCACCAGGGTAATAGCCAGCTTTGGCGCATAGGTGGCAATACCACCCATTTCATTCAGGTTCTTTGTATTGATCCTGTTTTGAATCACCTCTACCAGCATCCACAACCCGATGATATTGATCCCGTGGTTGAACATCTGTACCATCACACCCTGCATGCTTTGCTCGTTATTCGCAAAGATCGCGGCACTCATTAAACCAATGTGCGCAATAGAAGAATAAGCGATCAGGCGTTTCAGATCAGATTGCATGATAGCAATGCAGGAAGCATAAATGATCCCGATCACAGACAATACGATAGCCGCCTCCTGCCACATGTAAGCACCTTTTGGTAATACAGGCAGTAACCAGCGGATCACGGCAAACAACCCCATCTTCACCATAATACCGCTCAACACCATGGTAACAGGTGTGGGCGATTGTTCGTAAGTATCCGGCTGCCAGGTGTGGAAAGGGAATACCGGCATCTTAATGGCAAAGGCCACAAAGAATAACCAGAATAACCACGACTGTTCTGTAGCACTTAGTTGGTTAGAAGTAAAGATCGTCCAGCTGAAAGAGCCGCCTGTTTGGCTGTAGATATAAATGATACCTACCAGCATCAGCAGGGAACCTGTAAAAGTGTATACAAAGAATTTAAAAGTAACCGGCACGGCTCTTTCCCCACCCCACATAGAACAAAGGAAATACACGGGGATCAGCGCCAGTTCCCAGAACATATAGAATACCAGGGCATCGTAAGCAGTGAATACACCAATCAACCCGGCCTGGGACAATAACATCAAACCATAAAATGCACCTGAACGCTCATATTCCCTGCTGAAAATAGTGATAAAGATGAGCGGGAAGGAAATAGTAGTAAGCAGGCACAGCATCAGGCCCATGCCATCCATTCCTACATTGAACTGGCTTCCCAGCTGAGGGATCCAGTCTACCGTAAACTGCAAGGCATCAGGGGCAGTCTCAAACTGCGTCCAGGCAATCACCGTGATCACCAGGGTGGCTAATGACGACAACAGGCTAAGTACTTTCGCACCCGGGCCTTTCGTTCCGAATGTGATCAGACCTGTTATCAAAGGAACCAATATGAGTAATACTGTCAACATATCTTTTTCTTAATCCGCTATCGATTTATAAAAACAAACTGATCACAAACAACACGATCATCCCTATCACCATCGCAAAAATGTAAAAGCCTACCTGCCCGTTTTGCAGTAACCGGAACTGCCGGCTACTCCACTTCACACCACGGCCCACACCATTTACGGTAGCGTCGATACCAGATCTTTCAACCGTATCCTGGAAGAATCCACTCAACACCATCAAAGGTTTTACGATAACGGCATCATACAGGTCATCCACATACCATTTATTCTCCAGCACTTTGGCAAGCCCTGTATTAGCAACACCATTATCCTGGTAATTCCTGAACCTGCTTCTTGCAAAGAAGATCACAATGATCACCAGCCCGGAGCTAAGGCCCATTAATATCCATTCCAGTTCATGGCTCAGATGATGTGCATGCAGGAAAGGAACAGAAGGTGCAAAAACAGGGGCCAGGTATTCACCCAGGAAATGCGGTACGCCAAATACTTCCGGCATGCCAACATAACCACCGATCACTGAAAGTATTGCCAGGATGATCAGCGGGAATGTGATCGCGGCAGGACTTTCATGTAAATGATGTTCCTGCTCGTGCGTACCACGGAATTTGCCACTGAAAGTGATATAATATAAACGGAACATGTAGAAGGCTGTCAGTAAAGCACCGATCAAAGCCCCTGCATAAATGATCTTGTTAAAACCAAAGGCATGCGCCAGGATCTCATCTTTGGAGAAGAAACCGGAAAGTCCCGGAATACCTGCAATAGCCAGGCATCCTATCAGGAAAGTGATATTCGTGATGGGCATCCATTTTTTCAATCCGCCCATCTTACGGATATCCTGCTCACCGCCCATTGCATGGATCACGGAGCCGGAACCGAGGAACAACAGGGCTTTAAAGAACGCATGCGTCATCACATGGAACACGGCAGCTGTATAAGCACCAACCCCTAATGCAATGAACATATAACCTAACTGGCTCACCGTTGAGTAGGCCAGTACTTTTTTAATATCATTTTGTTTCAGTGCAATCGTAGCAGCCAGCAATGCTGTTACCAGCCCTACCACCGCAATGATCGTTTGAATGCAGGGCGCAAGGGTATAGATCACGTTGCTGCGTGCCACCATATAGATACCGGCAGTTACCATCGTTGCAGCATGTATCAATGCAGATACAGGAGTAGGGCCCGCCATCGCATCCGGTAACCAGGTATATAAAGGCACCTGTGCAGATTTACCCATGGCACCAATGAAAAGCAGCATGGCTACAGCAAAAAGGATTCCGCTGTTCTCGCCGAGTGCAGGCACCTGTGCAAATACATCCGTGAAAGTAACAGAACCAAACTGTTGGATTAGCAGGAAGATGCCCAGCAAAAAGCCAAGGTCACCGATCCTGTTCATGATAAATGCCTTATTGGCCGCTTTATTATAAGAAGTGTTCTTAAACCAGAAGCCGATCAGCAGGTAAGAGCAAAGCCCCACACCTTCCCAGCCGATGAACATCATCACGTAGTTAGCACCCAGCACCAATATCAACATGGAGAACACAAACAGGTTGAGGTAAGCAAAGTAACGGGCAAAGCCTTCGTTGCTTTCCTCATGCATGTAAGAAGTGGAGTAAATATGAATGAGAGAACCTACGCCTGTGATGATCAGGAGGAACAGCGCACTCAGCTGATCTACCTGGAAGGCAAAGGGAATATGAAGACTGCCTACGCTGATGAAGTCAAACAGCGTTACCACTTGTGGCGTAAAGCCTGGTTGGCGTACTTCAAAAAAAATGAGCAGGCTGATCACAAAACCAGCCAATATGGTACTGCTGCCAATTACGCCTGTCAGCGATTTAGATAAATACCTCCTGCCCAATCCATTGATCAGGAAACCTAACAACGGTAAGAACGGTACCAGCCAAACAAGATGTATCATCGATCTATACTATTTTTAAATTCCTTAGTTTTTCAACCTGCTGAGAATATTGATGTCCACCGAATGTGTATTACGGTACATCATAACAATAATGGCTAAACCAACAGATACCTCTGCCGCTGCTACCACCATTACAAAAAATACAAAGAGCTGAGCGGAAGCAGCGTCTACCCTGCCGGCATCCACCCACATTTTAGAAAATGCTACCAGCAACAGGTTCACCGCATTGAGCATTAACTCTATGCACATGAAAATGATAATGGCGTTCCTGCGCATCAATACTCCCATAATGCCTATGCAGAACAAGGCGATACTCAGGAAAATGTAATATTGAACCGGCATATTATATGATTAGCTGGCCAGAGGCCAATGAACATTCGTGATGATTATTTCTTTCCAATTACAACTGCACCTACCATTGCACTCAGGAACAATACGCTGCTAAGTTCAAAAGGCACCACATAACTGGTGAACAATGTTTTTCCAAGGTTAGAGATCAGGCCAATGTCTGAAGACGCGCCGGCGTTGATAGCGGGCAAACTGGCTTCCCGGAGTGCACCTACCAGCACCAGCAATAAAGCACCGCCGCTGATAGCTCCTGCATACTTTAACCAGTTACGCTTCTGTGGCTCTATTTCTGCATTGAGGTTCATCATCATCAGTACAAAGAGGAATAGTACCATGATGGCGCCGGTATACACAATAAGGTGTACCACAAAAAGGAATTGCGCATTCAGCATGATGTAATGCCCTGCAATTGCCACAAAGCAAATGATCATGCACAACACGCTGTTAACGGGATTTTTGCTTAGAATAACACCCAATGCAGCTGCAATGGCTATTGAAGAAAGCACAATAAAAATAATCTGTTCTATACTCATTCCCATTGCTAGTTAGTCTTTCTTAGTTACAGTGATTGGATGCTTTGGATCAGGGATCAGCAGATCATCTTTTCCATAGATAAAACCTTTACGCTGGAAATTAGAAGGAGCAAAGGTCTCTGTCATGTAAATAGCTTCTTTGGGGCAGGCCTCTTCACAAAAGCCACAGAATATGCAACGCAGCATATTGATCTCGTAACGTGCCGCATACTTCTCTTCACGGTATAAATGCTCTTCTCCTGTTTTACGTTCTGCCGCTTCCATTGTAATGGCTTCAGCAGGGCAGGCTACTGCGCACAAACCACAGGCTGTGCAACGCTCACGGCCTTCCTCATCCCTGTTCAGCACATGCAATCCACGGAATACCGGGCTGAAAGGTCTTTTTTCTTCAGGATAACTTACAGTGGCTTTCTTCTTGAATATATGCGAAAAGGTGATTCCCATGCCCTTTGCAATAGCCGGCAGATACAGCTTCTCCCAAAATGTCATGGGCCGTCTGTCAACCGGTTGTGCTCTGTTCGTTAGTGTTTGCATATAATGAGTTTCGAATGTTTTTAATTAAAAGCCGATCGAGCGGTACAAAACCACAGCGCCGGTAATGATCATGTTCACTAATGCCAGCGGTATCAATATCTTCCAGCCCAGCTTCATCAGTTGGTCGTAACGGAAACGCGGCAAGGTCCAGCGCACCCACATGAAGAAAAAGATGAACGCGAATGTTTTCAGGAATAAGGCCGCTATGCCTAAAATGGTTACCATATTAGGACTAAGTCCCAGGCTGTCCATAAAAGGGAAGTGGTATCCACCGAAATATAAAGTGGCCATCAGCGCAGAGCTGATGAACATATTGATATACTCCGCAAAGAGGTAGAAACCCAGTTTCATGGAAGAATACTCCAGGTGATATCCACCGTTCAATTCATTCTCTGCTTCCGGCAGGTCAAATGGTGTACGGTTACATTCTGCAAAGGCACAGATCAAAAAGATCAGGAAGCCTACAGGCTGTAACAACACATTCCAGATACCGCTTTCCCGTTGTTGCTCCACCATATCTTTTAGGGAAGGAGAACCACTGATCATAAACAGTGCAATCAGGGAAAGCCCCATCGGCAGTTCGTAAGAGATAACCTGCGAGGCACCGCGGCAGGCTGCCAGCAGCGAGAATTTGTTATTGGAAGCCCATCCGCCGATCATGATACCATACACACCCATACCTACCACCATGATCACCCACAGCACACCGATGTTGATATCAGCAATCTGAAGGCTTACTTCTCTTCCTGCAATGTTCAGCACATCTCCCCAGGGGATCACAGCGCTGGTCATACAGGCAGTAAGCATAGCCATGGAGGGGCCTAATATAAACAGGAACTTATTAGCCGTAGCGGGGATGATCTCTTCTTTGAAGAATAATTTACCACCGTCTGCCAATGGCTGCAATAAACCAAATGGACCAGCGCGGTTAGGACCACGACGGTCTTGTATCCATGCGGCCACTTTTCTTTCGCCCCAGGTGGAATACATGGCAATTACCAATGACGCTGCCAATACTGCCGAGATGAGCAGTATCTTCTCTATTACATAAAACCAGTCAATTGCTATTGTGAGTAAGGTCATATCTCGCTTTATTGAACACCGTTGCTTTTATTTTTGGGAAAATCATTGGAATGTGCAGGGCCGTCTATCTTACTAAGATCAACAGCAGGCATATTCACCTCGCTGACGCTGTGAATGTCCAGCAACAGTTTCGGTGCACGGCCATCCATTACTTTCGCGATTGTTTCATCCGGTTTATGCACGCCCACATAATGCCCCTGGGAAATAACACTGTGGCGGGAGATCTTACGTGGCCCTTCTACGGTCCAGTCTTTCGGATCTTTCCTTTCAAACCGGCAGGTATCACAAATAAACTCTTCTACTTCGCCATATTTATCTTTCCGGGCAGTTACCCTGAACACCTCATCTCCTCTCATCCACAACACCGCTTTGCCTGAACATTTATCACAACTGCAATGTGCATCCACTGGTTTCAGGAACCATACCCTGTTCTTGAAACGGGCAGTTCTGTCTGTCAATGCTCCTACCGGGCAAACATCAATTACGTTACCAATAAAATCATTGTCCAGGGAATTCTGGATATAGGTACTGATCTCAGAAGCATCGCCACGGCCAAGGATGCCGTGTTCACGTTTGTTGGTGAGCTGATCAGCTGTGAACACACAACGGTAGCAGAGGATGCAACGTGTCATGTGCAGCTTGATGTGATCACCAATATCTATCTTATCAAAAGTTCTGCGTTTAAATTCATAGCGGGTAGCAGAAACGCCATGTTCATAACTGAGGTCCTGCAGATCACATTCTCCGGCCTGGTCACACACCGGGCAGTCCAGCGGGTGGTTCAGCAGCAGGAATTCCACTACACCTCTGCGGGCATCGAGTACTTCAGGAGAAGTAATGTTGCCTACTTCCATCCCATCCATTACCGTAGTACGGCAGCTGGCTACCAGCTTAGGCATGGGACGGGGATCCGCATCAGATCCTTTGGATACTTTTACGAGGCAGGTACGGCATTTACCACCACTACCCTGCAGTTTGGAATAATAACACATCGCAGGCGGCACCACATCGCCTCCAATTAAACGGGCGGCATTCAGGATGGTTGTACCCGGCTCCACCTCTACGGTGATGTTATCTATCTTAACCTTAAATAATTTCTTTTCTTCCGCCATTGTTCTAAAACTTTGCTTTATCAAACAGCAGCAGCAGTAGCTACTACCGGCAAGGGATCTGCATAATGTGCCAAACCAAAGTTGCGGATCTGCGCTTCTTCAGGATGGGTTACGTGCCATTCAAACTCATCACGGAAATGGCGGATGGCTGCAGCTACAGGCCATGCAGCGGCATCGCCCAGCGGGCAAATAGTATTGCCCTCAATCTTGCGCTGTATATCCCAGAGCAGATCAATGTCAGTCATTTTACCTTTACCGTTCTCAATGTTCAATAATACTTTCTTCATCCAACCGGTTCCTTCCCTGCAAGGGCTGCATTGTCCGCAACTCTCATGGTGATAGAAACGCGCGAGGGACATGGTATGGCGTACCACACACTGATCTTCATCCAACACAATAAAACCACCGGAACCCATCATGGAACCAGTAGCAAAACCACCATCATTCAAACTTTCATATGTCATCATCCTTGGTTCACCTTTCGCTGTTTTCAGCAACAGGTTAGCAGGCAGGATGGGAACGGAAGATCCTCCGGGAATACAAGCCTTCAGGCGTTTGCCATTCGGTATGCCTCCACAATATTCATCTGAGTAAATAAATTCTTCTACAGAGATGTTCATGTCTATTTCATAAACACCGGGTTTGTTGATATTGCCGCAGGCAGAGATCAACTTGGTACCGGTAGATTTACCTGTACCGTATTTTGCATATTCATCTCCGCCGATATTGATGATGGGCACCACTGCTGCCAGTGTTTCCACATTGTTCACCACCGTAGGGCATTGCCATAAACCCTTTACAGCAGGGAATGGTGGCTTAATGCGGGGATTACCGCGTTTACCTTCCAGGGATTCTATCAATGCTGTTTCTTCGCCACAGATATAAGCACCTGCGCCACGCTGTACATAGATCTCAAGATCATAACCGGTTCCCTGGATGTTTTTACCCAGCCAGTTATTCTTACGGGCATCGTTGATCGCTTCTTCTAAAATATCAGGGATCCAGGCGTATTCACCACGGATATAAATGTAAGTACTGTGAGCGCCGAGTGCAAAGCTGGAGATCAGCAAGCCCTCAATGAGCAGATGGGGAAGGAATTCCATCAGGTAACGGTCTTTGAAAGTACCTGGTTCAGATTCATCCGCGTTACAAACAAGATAGCGGGGTACGCCTTCTGGTTTAGCCAGGAAGCTCCATTTAAGGCCGGTTGGGAAACCTGCACCACCACGGCCACGCAGGCCGCTTTTCTTCACTTCTTCAGTCACCTGATCCGGGCTCATGCTTTTCAGGGCCTTTTCAGCAGCGGCATAACCACCGTTCTTCCGGTAGGTATCATAGTACCGGATGCCTTCTATATGCGCCTTGTCTAACAATAATTTTCGTCCCATTGTCTTCCTTTATATAGTGTTCCTTTTTGAAGGGAACAGGATTATTTTACCAGCTTTTTTATTCTGTTCAGCCGCCGTTGTGTCACTCACTTGTACGACTGATATGCTATTCAGCGGTTTTGTGCTTTTGCATTACTTACGCACAGATGTTCATTTGTCTTTACAAAAAACACGCCCTTACACAGCAGCAGCCTCACCAGCCTTAGCTCTGCACTCCGCAATGATCTCATCTACTTTTGCTTTCGTAAGATGCTCTCTGAAGTGTTTGCCCAACTGCATCATCGGTGCATAACCGCAAGCGCCGAGGCACTCCACCGTTTTCAAAGTAAACAGTCCGTCAGCCGTTGTTTCACCATTACTGATCCCCAGCGTTTCTTTGATATACGCAACGATATTATCAGAACCATTCAGCATACAGGGACCTGTATGGCATACCTCAAAAAGATATTTACCAACAGGTTTCAGATTGTACATGGAGTAAAAGGTAGCCACTTCATATACTTCAATAGGTTCTATCTGCAGCAGGGATGCCACATAATCCATCGACTCCGCACTTAGCCAGCCACCGAACGATTCCTGCGCCAGGTGTAACACCGGAAGCAGTGCACTCTTTTGCTTCCCTTCCGGATAGCGTGCTATGATCTCTTTTACTTTATTCAGCTTCTCTTCAGAAAATTGAACGGCCATTTATAAAACTTCTTTATTGTTATTCTTCTTAAGCATCCAGCTCACCCGCAATCAGGTTCAGCGAACTCATACAAATGATTGCATCACTCAGCATCGCCCCTTGTACCATCTCAGGATACGCCTGGTAGTAAATGAAACAAGGTCTGCGGAAATGCAAACGGTATGGGGAACGTCCACCATCACTGATCAGGTAAAAACCAAGTTCACCATTTGCACCCTCTACAGGATGGTACAGCTCACCAGGTAAAATATCAGTCTCACCCATCACAATCTTAAAGTGATAGATCAGTGCTTCCATTTTTGTATATACATCAGATTTATCAGGCAGGTAATAGGCCGGAACATCCGCATGGTAAACATCTTCAGGCAGCGACTTCAGTTTATCCATCGCCTGGCGGATAATACTGAGACTTTGCCATTGTTCCGCATTGCGCACCAGGAAGCGGTCGTATGTATCACCAGTAGAACCTACAGGAATAGAGAAATCAAAATCCTCATAAGAACTATATGGATTAGCGATGCGCACATCGTAATCCACACCTGTAGCCCTTAAGTTAGGCCCGGTGAAACCATAGTTCATAGCCCTTTCAGCAGTAATACCACCAACACCCTGGGTACGTTCCATGAAAATACGGTTACGGGTAAAGAGGTTTTCAAACTCCTTCAACACCGCAGGATATTCCGCAAGGAACTTCTCGATCTTCTGGAAAGCAGCTGGTGTGAAGTTCCTTTCAAAACCACCTACGCGACCAATATTAGTAGTGAGGCGGGAGCCGCACACTTCTTCATAAATTTCATATACCAGCTCACGGTACTGCATCACATAGAGGAACCCTGTAAAAGCTCCGCTATCCACCCCAATCACAGAATTACAGATCAGGTGATCCGTAATACGCGCCAGTTCCATGATGATCACCCGCAGGTAATCCACCCGCTTGGGTGTTTGGATCCCCAGCAGTTTTTCTACTGTCAGATGCCAGCCCATATTATTAATAGGAGCAGAACAATAGTTCAGCCTGTCTGTTAAGGGTGTGATCTGGTAATAAGGTCTCCGCTCTGCAATCTTCTCGAAAGCACGATGAATATAACCCACAGTAGGTGTGGCGGACACAATGCGTTCGCCATCCATTTCCATAATATTCTGGAACACACCATGTGTGGCAGGGTGTGTTGGACCCAGGTTGAGCGTGCTTGTTTGCTTCTCTATGGAACCGTCTGGTAATTTTATATTATGCTCTGACATATCCTGGCTAAATAAAATTCAAAATTTAGATCCCTGCTGTGTTTCCTCCACGACCAAACATTTCATCGTCTTTGTCCGTTCTGCTCTGGTCTTCCAGCGGAAATTCCTTACGCATCGGGAAGTAATCCATCTCGTCTACATTCAGGATGCGGATCAGGTTAGGATGACCTACGAAATCAATACCGTAGAAATCATATGTTTCCCTTTCCATCCAGTTAGCGGAAGAAAAGATCTGCGTAGCGGTGAACACCTGGGGGGTATTTACATCCGTAAACACCTTAAAGCGTAAACGCACATTATCAACAAAATTATGCAGGTGGTATACTACAGCCAGTTCAGCACCTTTTTTATCAGGATAATGCACTGCCGTAAGATCAGAGAGGAAACGAAATTGCAGGTCCTTTTCATCATAAAGGAACTGCATCACTTTGAGGTTGATCTCCTTGGGCGCATGAAAACTCATCATCCCGAAAGACTCCTCGAAATTGGTAATTGCATCGCCAAACTTCTCTGCCAGCCTGTTTTTTATATGCTCGTTCGTCAAAGACATGTATAAGCTATTAACTTTTCTATTGTATTCCGTAGGAATTCATCAACTCCTGGTACCGCTCTGAATGGCGGCGGCGTAAACTTTCCTGGCCTACCAGTTCCTGGATACGCATAAAGCCGTCAATGATCGCTTCAGGCCGTGGCGGACATCCCGGTACATACACATCCACCGGTATCACCTGGTCAATACCCTGCAGCACAGAGTAAGTATCAAAAATACCTCCGCTGCTGGCACAGGCGCCAACAGCAATTACCCAGCGTGGCTCTGCCATCTGCAGATACACCTGGCGTAATACAGGGGCCATCTTCTTCGCAATAGTACCCATCACCATCAGCAGATCGCACTGCCGGGGTGTGAAGCCTAAACGTTCAGAACCAAAACGGGAAATATCGTAGTGAGCGGCCATGGTAGCCATAAATTCAATACCACAACAGGATGTGGCAAACGGTAATGGCCAGATGGAGTTTTTCCTTGCAGCACCAATTACCTTGTCAAATGAAGTAGCGAAAAATCCTTCGCCGGTATACCCTTCCGGTATTTCTACCAGCTTCACCTTGTCGTTAAACTGAACAGGACGAGACATAATCTTTACCCTCCTTATCCCCCTGCTTTAAACAGGGAGAATTTTATAAATAGTTAACTTAATCCTGACTAATCTTCCCAGCGCAATGCCCCCTTCTTGATAATATAGAAGAACCCGGCCATGAAGAACCCTACAAATGCCAGTACAGCCCAAAAACCATCCCAACCTAAAGCCTTAAAATTAACAGCATAAGGATAGAAAAAGATGACCTCCACATCGAATAAAACGAAAAGGATAGCCGTGAGGAAGTACTTAACCGCCACTGGCTGACGGGCATTACCCATTTGCTCGATACCACTCTCAAAATTCACCAACTTGTCGCTGGTTTTCCGCTTAGGCCCTAAAAAATGGGTGGCAATCATCGTAACGCCAACAAACCCCAAGGCTGCAATCAGTTGCAAAACGATAGGGAAATAACTAAAAGGAGTACTGCTGGCAGTCAAAAATTCAGAGGCAAAAAACATAAGCTTCCCAATATAATTGTCCGAAAGCGCAAAAATACTGCAAGAAATGCATAAATCAAATCCATGACGGGGGAAAATCTAATCTTTTTTTTGTATATGTAATATAATCAGATATGATTGATTGGGTTTCCGGGGTTTCCTAAAGCATAGTTGTTTGGGTACAGCAATTCCTAAACAATTGAGCGTAAAGCACTAACAACAAAAATGCCCCCGGTAGCAACCAGGGGCACCTAAAAATAAGTTACTGAAATATAGTTACTTGGCTTTTGTTAAGCTTTTGGCTGGCCAGGCTTTCTTACCATATTCTTACTACATTCTTATCTGCTTAAATTTTACTTGGCTTTTGTTTTAGCCGGCGCGTTTTTACTGCTCAGGTTATCCTTAATTTGTTTAACAGGTTCGCTATTTGGATCAAGCGGCAAAAGCTTATCCATATACTTCTGCATATTGGTTTTATCATCTTTATTATAGTAATAAACCATCAGGTAAGTATATGCTTTCACCAGCCCCGCCTTGTTCTTTTGGCTATCGGATTCTGCCATGGAAATATACTTCTCAAAGTAAGGAAGCGCCAGCCCCGTTTTGGCCTCCACATCCTTACCCGCAGAGGTCATGCCCTGCCAGTAATGACCCGTGGTCAGTTCCGGGTAATTG
>Ga0065704_10001121_pt1 | contig 13716 bp, 10 predicted proteins | sample SwiRhicommuniRL2_FD_59091 | JGI IMG/M metagenome (GOLD analysis project Ga0065704, IMG submission 59091) | Switchgrass rhizosphere bacterial communities from Rose Lake, Michigan, USA - RL2 v2 (version 2) | ecosystem: Host-associated > Plants > Roots > Rhizosphere > Soil | place: East Lansing, MI
AGGCGGAACCTGTCGCTGACGTCCCAGATGGCGTTGAGACCGAGGGAGCCCAGCTTGTACTTCTGCATGCTGCGCTGCTGCTCGATGCCGAAATCCTTGGTCCCGGCGATCTCGCGGATATAGACAGGCGTCGCCACCGCACCGCTGGTGTCGAACTCGATATCGGTGTAGTTGCTGTTCTGCAACCACATCGCCTGTTCGCCACGGTTCTCGGTGATCTCGTTGGTCGAGTACGTGTAGTCCAGCGTCAGGGTCAGGCTGTCGGTCGGTGCGAACTGCACCACGGCCTGGCCGTTCACGCGCTCGCGCTCGAATTCCGAGAACGCATAGCGCAAGTCATTGGGACGGGCATAGAGATCGCCGATGGCCGGCGCATTGACCACGGTCGGATCGCCGGGCATCGTCCCGGTCCACGGCTGCACGTTCCAGTAGTTCTCGGTCGCCTGCACCGAGCCGCCCTTGCGCTTCTGATGGCTGGCACTCAGGCTCACGCCGAACGTCTTGTCGGGGTTGGAATAACTGAAAATGCCCGACAGTTCCGGCGTCAGGTCGTTCTCGAACGGCTGGCTCCGGTCGGAGACGACTTTCGCCCCCGCGCTGGCGACCACGCCGTCATGGTTGAACGGCCTTGCGGTCAGGATGTTGATGGTGGCGCCGATGCCACCACTGGGAACCTGGGCCTGGCTGGTCTTGTAGACCTCGATGCCGTTGATGGCTTCGGCGGCGAGCTGTGCGAAATTGAACGCGCGGGTACCACCGTCCACACCGCCGATGGCGACCTGGCCCGAAGCACCAAACGCATCCGCACCCGGCATCTGCCGGCCGTTGAGCGTCACCATGTTGAACTGGGGACCAAAGCCGCGTGCCGTGACCTGCGCACCTTCACCGTCGCGGCGCTCGATCGAGATGCCGGTGATGCGCTGCAGGGATTCGGCGAGGTTGGTATCCGGGAACTTGCCGATGTCTTCGGCACTGATCGCATCGACGACGCCTGCGGAGTCGCGCTTGATGTCCATTGCCTGGCTCAGGCTGCTGCGCAAGCCCGTGACCACGACCGCATCCAGCGTGGTGGCGTCCGGCGTCGCCTGCTGTTGTGTCTGCTGCGCGGCCGGAGCCTGCGCCTGTTGCGATTCCTGCCCGAAAGCGGGATTGATGACCAGTACGCCACCCACGAAGGTGAACATGGCCGTCGACTTGAACCTCGCCAACTTACGACTCATCAGCATGTCCTCAGGTCTGGAATTGAAGGGCCAGCAACGCCGCGGCAGGCATGGATTCGCGCTCCCGCAATGGTCTGGGCCTTGTCCGGTGCACGGCATCGGTACCTGCACTCTTTCATGTGGTCTCCCCTCTCACGTTCGATCATTGGATGTATCGCCCTCCCCAAGGGCACCTTCGGGCGCAGGCCCGCATTTCCAGACCGGGCATGGTGATAGCGCCCGTCATTGCACAGCGGTTGAAAACACTCTTCCGGCTGGTTCCCGTGTCGCAAGGCGACAAAGCGTTCAGTCAACTTCCAAGGACAGGATCGATGAGTGCATCGATCAATGTGGTAGCGCTACCATCGAGTTCGGCGCAGACTAATCACGCACCCCTGTGTTTGTCACCATGCAGCGCAGCAATCTCGTAAGTGGCTTCGTCAAGACCACGTTCCATGCGTAACCGAGCAGGGAAATGGAAGCGTTTCCATGGGGGTTCGTCGAGAATGTCCATGTAACCGCGATTCCATCCGCGAGCGAGTTGGGCGACGTATCGATGTTCGTTCGATGCATCTCCATGTGCGACGCTCGCCGCAACCGCATCACCCGTTGTTCGCAGCACCTCGATCGCACCCGGCAAACGGAGCAGACAGAGCAGCATGGAAAAATCGATCAAATCCGTCCGGCGAAAGGGAGGCGCCATCACCATCGACGAGGTCGCCGCCCACGCAGGCGTTTCGCCGATGACGGTATCGCGCGTGGTCAACGGGCACGGCGGTGTCCGTGACGCCACGCGTGAGCGCGTCATGAGCACTGTGCGCGAACTGGGATACAGGCCCAACCTGGCGGCGAGTTCGCTCGCTGCGGCGCAACACACGTGCATCGCACTCATCTACACCAATCCCAGTTCAAGCTACCTGCGCGAGCTGCTGGTCGGCGCCTTGCGTGGTTCGGCGCGCGCAGCGGCTCAGCTGGTCATCGCGACCTGGGACACGCTGGACGTGGAGGGCCAACGCGCGGCGGCGCGCGAACTGGCCAGGAGCGTGGCGGGCGTGATCCTGCCGCCGCCGCTGTGCGAGTCCAAGGCGATCGTCATGGAGTTCGCGCGGGCCGGGGTCCCCGTCGTTTCGATCGCATCGGGACGCTTCAGCGAGACGATTTCCTGCGTCCGCATAGACGACCATCGCGCCAGCCATGACATGACGGCCCATCTGATCGCCCATGGGCATGCGCGGATCGGCTACATCAAGGGCGACCCGAACCAGACGGCCAGCGCCCATCGCCTGCAGGGTTACCGTGATGCGCTGGCGGAGGCGGGCGTGGCATTCGACGAGCACCTGGTCCAACCCGGCTACTTCACCTACCGTTCCGGGCTCGAGGCCGCCGAAAGCCTGCTGGCGTTGCCAAGCCCACCGACTGCGATCTTCGCCAGCAACGACGACATGGCTTCAGCCGTCGTTTCGGTGGCGCATCGCCGCGGCCTGGACGTGCCGCGCGACCTCTCCGTTGTGGGCTTCGACGATACATCCGCAGCCATCATGGTCTGGCCGGAACTGACGACCATCCACCAGCCCGTTGCCTCGATGGCCGATGCGGCGATCGACATCCTGCTGCGGGAAATCCGACGCCCCAGCGCCTCTGCGCGGGTCATCGTCAACCATGTGGTTCCACACAAACTGGTGAAGCGCGCGTCGGTGGCGACCAGGCGGAAAGGCAAAGCCAAGGCCCCGTAGCGGGGACACCTGCCGCTGGATGGCGCAGGCATCCGGTGTGGCGACGCACGTTGCCGCAATGGGGCTTACCCCATCGGGGCTCAGCGCAACCCGAGTCGCCATGCGTGGCTGTAAACCACATGCCTGTCGTCACGCAGGAAACCGACCAGCGACAGCCCGCAGCCTGTCGCCAGATCCACCGCCAATGCCGTGGGTGCCGACATCGCCGCCAAGAGTGGAATCGCCGCGACCGCTGCCTTCGCCACCATCTCGTAACTCGCGCGGCTGGTCACCAGCGCGAAGCCCGATCCGGCGTCGATGCCCTCGCGCAGCATCGCACCGATCAGCTTGTCCAGCGCGTTGTGGCGCCCGACATCCTCGCGCACTACCACCAGCGTACCGTCCGCCCTCGCCCATGCCGCTGCGTGGATCGCGCCGGTCGCCGCATTCAACGGCTGCCGCGACCCGATGCCGGCCAACGCGACGTCCAGTGCGGATGACGCGATGAAACTCCCCTGCCCGACCGCCTTCGGCTGTTTGACAACCTCTTCCAGATGCCGGTGTCCGCAGATGCCGCACCCACTGCGCCCCGGCAACCAGCGCTGCTGATCCGCGGCTCGGGTGGGCAAAGGATGTCGCGTGCGCAGGTCGAGCTGGATGCCTTCCAGCAATGGCTGGACGTTCACCTGAACAAGTTCGTCAGCCGCAACACCGAGTTCGGTCAACGCGAAGCCGTACGCGAAATCCTCCAGGTCGCAGGGCGAGACCATCATCACCGCCAGCGGTTCGCCATTGCAGCGGATCGCGAGCGGAACTTCCTCCGCCAGCAGATCCCGCCGCGTCGTGGATGCCCCCCCGGTGACATCGATGACCTGGCGTCCTGCGGCTCCCCCGATGTGGTCAACCGGCATGGCCATCGGGATCATGGAGTTTCCTCACCACCACCGGGATCGACTTGTAGGCCGGCGTCCCCGATTGCGGATCGTGGCTGTCCAGCGGCACCAGGCGATTGCCTTCCGGGTAGTACATCGCCGCCGAGCCGCGCGGCAGGTCGTACTCCACCGCGATGAAGCCCGCGACCTGACGCGCACCCGCGTCGTTGCCGCCAACGCGGGACTCCACCAGGATCCGGTCGCCCTGGTTCAGGTCACGCGCCTGCATGTCGAGCTTGTTCATGAACACCACATCGCGGCGCCCGCTCACGCCCCGGTAACGGTCGTTGAATCCGTAGATGGTGGTGTTGTACTGATCGTGCGACCGGATTGTGGTGAGGGTCAGCAGATGCTGCTGATCGATGCCGGGATCCTCGTTCAATCCTTCGGCTACCAGGAACTGTGCCTTCCTGCCCGCACCGCCCCAGTCACGCTGGGATGCGCCGACGTACAGCCGGAATCCGCCGGGCTCGCGTACGCGCCGGTTGAAATCCCTGAACATCGGGAACACGGCTTCGATGTCGTCACGGATGCGGTCGTAATCGCCCACCAGCCCATCCCAGTCCACTTTCGTCTGCGGCAGCGTGGCCTTGGCGATGCCGGCGACGATGGCCGGCTCCGACAGCAGATGTTCCGATGCCGGTGGCAGGCCACCCTGCGATGCATGCACCATGGACATGGAATCCTCCACCGTCACCGACTGCACGCCGCTGGCCTGCACATCGCGTTCTGTGCGCCCCAGGCACGGCAGCAGGAACGCCTGCCGCGCGGGGATCAGGTGCGAGCGATTCAACTTGGTGGCGATGTGCACCACCAGGTCCAGCTTGCGCATGGCGGGAAGGGTGGTCTCCGGGTCCGGCATGGCCACCGCCAGGTTCCCGCCCATGCATACCAGTGCGCGCGAGCGTCCATCGCGGATCGCGCGCACGGCTTCCACCGCATCATGGCCATGCGTGAGCGGGAATTCGAAGCCGTAGGTTCGCTTGATCGCATCGACCAGTGCCTGCGTAGGCTTCTCGGTGATGCCGACCGTGCGGTCTCCCTGCACGTTGGAGTGGCCGCGTATCGGCGCGATGCCGGCGCCAGGCTTGCCGATGTTCCCGCGCAGCAGCATCAGGTTGGCCATCTGCTGCACGTTCTGCGTGCCACGGCGATGCTGGGTCATGCCCATGCCGTAGCACAGGATCACGCGCTCTGCCTTGGCATAGAGTCGCGCGGCGGCGGCGATATCATCGCGCGACAGCCCGGAACGTTCGACGATCTCGTCCCACGTTGTGCGCGCCAGATCCTCGCGCAAGGCATCCAGCCCTTCGGTGTGTTCGGCGATGAAGACATGGTCCAGTACGCCGCGACCACCTGCGGCAAGATCCTCGGCATCGGCATCCAGCAGGCACTTCATCATGCCTTTCAGCAATGCCAGGTCGCCGCCGATCCTGACCTGGTAATACGTCTGTGCGATCGGCGTGGCGGTGTTGGTCAACATCTCCGCCGGATGCTGTGGCGAAGTGAACCGCTCCAGCCCGCGTTCGCGCAGCGGATTCACCGCCACGATGGGCACGCCTCGCTTCGATATCTCGCGCAGTGTGGACAGCATGCGCGGATGGTTGGTACCGGGATTGTGGCCGAAGCTGAACAGTGCGTCGCAATGCGCGAAATCATCCAGCGTCACCGTGCCCTTGCCCACGCCGATGGACTCGGGCAAGCCCACGCTGGTCGCCTCGTGACACATGTTCGAACAGTCGGGAAAGTTGTTGGTGCCGTACTCGCGCACCATCAGCTGGTAGAGGAACGCCGCTTCATTCGATGTGCGCCCGGATGTATAGAACTCGGCCATGTCCGGATGCGGGAGTGCGCGCAGCGCATCACCGATGCGCGCAAACGCATCCTCCCAACTGATGGGCACGTAGTGGTCCGATGCGGTGTCGTACACCATCGGATGCGTCAGCCGGCCTTCGTCCTCGAGCGCATGGTCGCTCCACTCCCAGAGTCCTGAGAGCGTGTGCTCCGCGAAGAAGGCAGGCGTCGCGCGCTTGCCGGTGGCCTCCCACGACACCGCCTTCGCGCCGTTCTCGCAGAACTCGAATGACGAAGTGTGGCGCGGATCCGGCCATGCACAGCCAGGGCAATCGAAGCCCGCAGGCTGGTTGACGCGTCGCAGCGCAGCGGTTTCCCGGCCGACCGCCATCTGGCTTTTCAGTGCGCGTGCAACAGCGGCGAGGGCGCCCCACCCTCCCGCTGCGCCTTCGTAGTCATCAATGCCCGGAATCTTGCGTTCACTCATCGGGGAGCCCTGCCTGCTGCATATCGACCACGGTACATGCGCAGGATAACCGAAGGCGTCGCGCGGCACGTCAGCCGCACGGGACGACAGAAGCGCGGCACGTGAACCTTTCGCTCAGCGTCGCGTTGCTAGCATGTGGAGCGTCTCCCCGTGGTGTCGTCCGCTCTCCGTGCTTCGTGCCCTGCTTCCCATCACCGCATTGCTCGCCAGCGTTGCCCTGCTGCTCGGCGGCAACGGTTTGCTGGGTACGCTGCTGGCCGTGCGCAGCCAGACCGAAGGCTGGGGCGAACGGACCACCGGCCTGGTGATGTCGGGTTACTTCGTGGGTTTCTTCCTGGGCACGTTCACCGCGCCTCCCTTGATCCGCCGCGTGGGGCACATCCGGGCGTTCGCTTTCCACGCAGCGCTTGCCGCTGCCGCCGTGCTGGTTTACCCGCTCTGGATGGAGCCGATGGGATGGCTGGCGCTGCGCGTCGTCACCGGCATGGCGCTGGTCGGCTTGTGCACGGTTATCGAGAGCTGGCTGAACGCGCAGGCAGCGCCCGAACATCGCAGCCGGGTGTTCGCGATGTACATGGTGGTGACACTGCTTGCGCTTGCCAGCGGTCAATTGCTGTTGGACCTGCAGCCGCCGCGAAGCCCCGTGCTCTTCAGCCTGGTCGCGATCCTGTTCGCGCTGGCCATCCTGCCGGTCAGCACCACGCAACTGCAGCCGCCCACCCTGAGCGTGGCACCGCGCACCCACATCCTGCAGATATGCCGCGCAGCCCCCAGCGCCGCCGCAGGGGCATTGCTCGCAGGCCTGGCGCTGGGCGCGTTCTGGGGCTTGGGCGCGGTCTATGCGGCCTCGCTGGGGCTGGATCGCGCGGGCATCGGCACGTTCATGGCCGTGACCATCCTGGGCGGCGCCGCGCTGCAACTGCCCATCGGCCGCTTGTCGGACCGGGGCGACCGTCGCAGCACGCTGGCCGTCGTGGCCGCGTTGGGATCGGTCACGGCGATGCTCGCATTGCGTGTGGAAGCCGCCACGCCTGCCGGCATGCACACGCTGTTCTTCCTGTTCGGCGGGCTGGCATTTGCGCTGTATCCGCTGGCGGTCGCGCATCTGCTCGATCGCCTGCCGGCGGAGCAATTGCTGGCCGGATGCAGCGCGTTGCTCCTGTTGAACGGCATCGGCGCTGCGGCAGGCCCGGCACTGGCAGGCGTGCTGATGCAGCGGTTCGGCGCAACCGCGTTGCCGGCCTTCTTCGCCTGCACGCTGGGACTGCTGGCCCTGATTGCCGGCGGACGTCGCCTGCTCAAGGCCCGCCATCTGCTGCATCCGGCGCGCTTCCATCCCATGCTCCGCACTACGCCCACCGCGCTGGAGATGCTGCCCGAGATCCCGGACACCCCAACGGCCCAGTCACGCGATCCGCAGCGGAATTGATCCCGATCAATGCGGAGCCCGCGCGGCAACCCTAGCCTGTGCGTCATGGGCACCCTCTCCCCTTCTCCGTTGTTCGATGCGGACCTGCTGCGGCGTTACGACACGCCCGGGCCGCGCTACACGTCCTATCCGACCGCGCCGCAATTCAGCGCCAGCTTCGGTGCGCAGCAATTGCGCGAGCAGGCCGCCGCCAGCAATCGGCAGGCGCAGACCCGGCCGCTGTCGCTGTATGTGCACGTCCCCTTCTGCACCAGTCCTTGCTTCTATTGCGGCTGCAACCGGGTGATCACCCGCGACAAGGCACGTGCGGAACTGTATCTGGACTATCTTTATCGCGAGATTGCGCGGATGGCGCCGCTGTTCGACAGCGGGCGCCCGGTGGTACAGCTGCATTTCGGCGGCGGCACGCCCAACTTCCTGACCACCACCCAGATCGCCGACTGCGTGTCCGAGCTGCGCAGCCAGTTCAGTTTCGCCGCACCGGAGAGGATGGACTTCTCCATCGAACTCGACCCGCGCTTCGTCACGCCAGCCGATATCGGCGAGCTGGCCAGCATCGGCTTCAATCGCGCGAGCCTGGGCGTCCAGGATTTCGATCCCAAGGTACAGAAGGCCGTGAACCGGGTGCAGGGCGTGGAAGAAACCCTCGCCATCGTGGCCGCGTGCCGCGAGCACGGCATGCGCTCGGTCAACATCGACCTGATCTACGGGTTGCCCAAGCAGACCCGCGCAGGCTTCCTGCGTACGCTGGAGATCGTCGTGCAGGCACGGCCCGACCGCATTGCGGTCTACAGCTACGCCCACCTGCCGCAGTTGTTCAAGCCGCAACAACGGATCGCATTGGAGGATCTGCCCAGCCCCGAGGAAAAGCTGCAGCTGCTGCAGTGCGCGATAGAACAGCTGGTGGAGGCAGGGTACGTCTACATCGGCATGGACCACTTCGCCCTGCCCGGCGACGAGCTGGCGCGCGCGCAGGAACGTGGCGACCTGCACCGCAATTTCATGGGCTATACGACGCACGCCGAAAGCGACCTGCTGGGCTTCGGCGTGAGCGCGATCAGCCATGTCGGCGACAGCTTCAGCCAGAATCCGCGCGACATCGCGAGCTGGGAGCGCGCCATCGACGACGGCCGCCTGCCCGTGTGGCGCGGCATGCCGCTGGACCGTGACGATGTGCTGCGCGCAGATGTCATCCAGGAACTGATGTGCCACGGACGGTTGGACTATGGCCGCATCGGCCGCCGCCACGGCATCGCGTTCACCGAGTACTTCGCCGATGCCCTCCCCAGGTTGCAGGCATTGGCCGACGACGGCCTGCTGACGTTTACGCGGGTCGGCTTCCAGGCCACACCACGTGGCCGCCTGTTGCTGCGCGTGATTGCGATGTGCTTCGATCGCTATCTACATGCGGCAGCGTCGGCAGAAGCACCGCGGTTCTCGCGCACGGTCTGAGTGCCCGACATCAGCGGCATGCTGCGTTGACACGGTCGTCGAGGCGTCGACTGGTATCGAAGTCCCGCCTCAGCCCGAGGCGCGCATGCGCCTGGTCACGCGCCTTTCTGACCCGCTCGCAGGCGGCAGCATCGCGATGCATCGAGATGACAGCGCCCTGCGATGCAGCTTGCCGGCGTCGCGTAGCGGCGCGGGAACGCGAACGTGGACTGGCAGCCTTGGCCGTCGCGCGTGGCGCCGATGAGGACGACGCGGATGTCGCCGGTATGGGGGCATCGGCGGGATAGGCGCGCACCCATTCCGTACGTTGCGTCGAGGTACAGGGCATCGCCTGGTAGTGCGCCTGACCATCCGCACCCCGGCACTTGTGGACCGGGTCGCTGCCCCAGGTGGCGCTGCCGATGGCGACGAGGATGGCAGCCAGCAGGATGCGCAGCGCGCACGACGAAGACGCGGACATGGCAAATTCCTAAGGAAAGGAAGTTGCAGCATCCGGCGATGGCAGGGGTATCGGGATCGGGGCGCGCCGCGCCGCGCTGTCGGGATTTCCCGCGCGTTCACCACGCCATCACCCCGTGCCGTGCGAGAAGAGGCGCCTGTTCCCTGCGAGACGTCCGATGACAGCCGCCTACCTCTACCTCAACGCGGTGCTCTACCTGTTGCTCGCCGGCTGGTGCACGTTCGCGCCCGCGCACACGGCGGCGGCCGTCGGTTATGCGTCGCTTACCCGGTCCGGGCAGACCGAGTACCTGACGATCTACGGCGGCCTGCAACTCGGGCTTGCGTTCCTGTTCGCGTGGTTCGCCTGGACCCAGCAGCTGCGCACCGGTCTGGTGCTGGCGATGGCGCTGTACCTGCCGATCGTGCTCTACCGCAGCGCAGCGTTGTTGCGCTGGTGGCCGGTGGAATCGACCACGATGATGCTGGCGGTGACCGAGTGGCTGATGCTGGCGGCGGCCCTGTGGCTTTGGTGGCAGGGCCGGGCCAGCTGAGTTGCCGGATCAGAAGTTGATCGGCAAGCGCGCGGTGAAGGTGAGGTCCGGCGTGTCGCGAGTCACGCCCACGCCCAGTGCGACATTGAGCGACATGCGGTCGCTGAAGCGGTAGGTGCCGCCCAGCAGCAGCGTACCCAGCGTGGTACGCACGGCGCCCGCCACCTCCTTTCCATCCTGCTCGGTCTTGTCGACGATACTCTGGTCGTAACCGATGCTGATGGCCGCCTTCTCGTTGAGCGCCAGGCCCATGCCGAGGTTGAAGCCGAGGATGTCGCCGGCCTTGATGTCGCCCAGGAACTCGGTCTGCCCGCCCAGTACGCGGCGCGAGACATTGCTGCGCTTGAAGTTGTGCAGGTAGCTGAGACTGCCGAAGAACACCACCGGATCGGAGGGGAACAGCCAGGTGACGCCGGGCTGCAGGGCGTTGAAGCCGCTGCCCGTGGGCAGGTCCAGTGGCAGGCCGGTACCGGTGGTGTTGGCCACGCAGCGCGTCACGCAGTCGGTGACGACCTCGAACAGATCGCGCCCCGTGCGGCTCTTGTAGCGCAGCCATGCGATGTAGAACGGTTTGTCGGCGGCGCCCCGGTTCAGCTGGTAGCGGCCGGTGACTTCCACGTCGCCCATTCCGCTGCCGCGTGCGTTGAACACGCGGTCCTGGGCAGAACCTGTGAAGATCTCGCGGCTGACCGTATCGCTGTGGATGTAGACGTAGGGCAGCTTCGCTTCGAGTTCCATGCGCCGGCTGAGGCCATAGCGCCCGGTCAGCGTGGCGACGGCGGTGGTGGTCTTCACCTGGCGCACATCGATCAGGCCGATCAGGATGGCGGGAATGATGGTGTAGCCCACCAGCGCGACACGATCGTTGGCCGAGTAGCCATACTGCAGCGATGGCTCCACCACCATCTTGCCCTTGGGTGTCAGCACGCCCGGCTGATCGAAGATCTGCGCGACCTCGGGCGGCCGCGACTCGCTCTCCGGCGCCTGTCCGACGCGTTGCGGCGCCTGCGTGTCTGCCTGCTGTGTCTGCTGGCCTGCGGGTGGGGGGGAACCGGACTGCGCGACCTGCGTGCCCGCATGCACGCCGTCGGGAGCCGGTGCCACCGGGGTCGCCTGCGGCGCTGGGCCGGTCACGATGTAGGTCTGCGCGGGCGGAGGAGAATCGCGGAAGGTCGGTGCCTGGTTCAGCGCGGGCACGATCACGGGGGCGGGCGCGCCACGCGCGCGCGCATTGGCGAGGATTTCTTCGTTGAGCGCATTCTGCAGGGTGAATATCTGCTGCTCCTGGGCCTGCATGGCGTCATGCATCGCCTGCAACCGATGTGTCTGCTCATTGAGCTGGCGTTGCAGTGCGTCCAGCCGTGCATCGGCGGTGATTTCGTAAGGCTGCGCCGGCACCGGCGGAGGGGGCGACGCCGGCATCACCGGTTCCTGTGCCCGCGCCTGCCCTGCGTGCACCCCCAGGCTGACTGCCAGTGCCAGCGGTGCGACTTCCATCAGAGACGTCCCTTTCATGCTGTGCCCCTTGTCTTGTGCGTGAGCGCGGTGATCCCGGTCCTGCGTCGATGTCACGGGCTGCCGGGTGCGCGGATCAGCGCGTCCGTGAGCGCGCCGTTCGCGTTGAGGGCCTGATAGGCCCCGAGCGTGTCGACACCCACGTCGATGCGGGTGACTGTGCGGATATCCTGGTCATCCAGCGTGTTCTGGATCACCAGACCGCCGGTGGCCTGCGCGGGATCGAAGCGATTGCCCTCGCCGATCTGGACCACCAGCCCGCGATTGAAATCGGCCAACGCCTGAGCCTGGTCCGGCGTGATGCGTGCCACGTCCGGAACCTGCACGGCGATACGCGCCGTCAGTTCGCCGTTGACGAAGACGACGCGCTCGATGCCGAACGACAGGGTCATGCCCGACGGCATCTGGAAGCCGCCGCGCATCTGCGCCAGCCGGGCGGGATCCACCGGTTGCCATTCGGCGCCCAGGTCACCGCCCTGCCCCCGTGCACCCACCGGTGCCAGCAGCACCGCCAGCATGACCGTGGCGCGGCATACACCCTGCCTGATCCTGTCCATGTCAGATGTCTCCCGCACCGCGCCTGGGCACGGTGACGTTGCGCAGGCCATCGCGCTGGATTCCCATGTCGAGCGGCGCCGGAGGTGCGGTCTGCCAGTCGCGGGCCTGGTTGAAGCGGGCGCGTTCCCGCTGGTTGTGCACGACGAACATCACCCGGTTGTCCCACAGCGCCTCGAAGCGAGAGCGCGGCATCGCACGCGTGCCACGCGCCGGGTCGCCCAGCAGCACGCGACCGTCGCGCAGGCCCTTCACCACGACGAAGTGGCGGTACCCGCGGTCGTTGAGCAGCACGATGGCCGGCACGTTCTCCTGCTGCAGTTTGTCCAGCGGCAACTCGAAGCCGTCGGCCTCGTACCCCTTCGAGCGAAGGTAGCGGCGCATGTCGAGCAGCGAGAAGCCTTCCTTGCGGATGCGCGCCTGGTCGCCGTTGTTGTACATCTGCACGAAGACGTCGACCTCGCTGACGGCGTGGCCATACTGATGCGTCAGCAGCGTCGCCGTGGCGGCGGAGCCGCAACTGAAATCGTACTGCTGCGGCAGCGTCGTCTTGAACCGCGCTTCCTTCAGGCTGGTCACGCGGACGCTGTAGGCGCTACCCGGCACGCGGATGTCGCTGGTGGCCGCCGATGCGCCACCGAGCACCGCCAGCGCGCACGCGAGCGAGATGCATCGCGGCCATCCACGCTGCCGCACACGGTGTTTCATTGCGGTCCGCCGCTGAAATCGATGGTCACGATCATCGCGTTCTGGATCAGCACGTTGCTGCCGGTGTTCTGGATGACCGTGTTGATGCCGCTGGCGTTGCCGAACGCGCCGTCAGCGATGCTGTTGGTTCCACTGGTGATGTGGTGCGCCGTATTGCCATCCACGGAGCCGTCCACATCGATGAGGTTCTCGGTCTGGCTGCTGTCACCCCCTCGCAAGCCGGACAGCCGGTCCACCGCGATCGCACGTCCCAGCTCGCTGACGGCCACGAGCGGAACGTCCGGAACCGGGGTTTCGAAAGTGATGGCGGGTGTCCATCCTGCGCGGGCCACGGCGTTGTTTTCCGCCGAGGCGCCAAACGCGAGGACAAGCAATCCCCAGGCTGCGATGCGCAACCCGGCCTGTTGGTGCGTATGCATGGTCAGTCTCCCTTGCCATGCGTCCACCGCGCAGCCATGGGGCGTCCCGCCGTGAAGCGGGACGCCTGCGTCCGCACGGAGTGCCTGGCCCGGCTGGGCCAGGACACCGCGGAACGCTTATGGGCCTACGGTCAGGTTGGCTTGAACGGTGATGCCTTGCTGGATGAGCGAGGCCATGCCGCTGTTCTGTGCCGCCACCATGATGCCGGCCGCCGACTGCCCGACGCTCGTCATGTTGTTGGACATGTCGAACGCACCCGCATCGACCGCAACGGAACCACCTGCGCCGCCGGCACCACCGGTTGCACCGTTGCCGACGCCACCATTGCCGTCACCGCCATTGCCGTCGCCACCGTTGCCGACGCCGCCCGCACCGCCGGTCGCACCGACCGCGCCGCTGGCGCCGTTGCCGGCCGTTGCATCGCCATTGCTGGCGGTGGAGGACGCGCTGCCATTGCTGGCGTCGCCATTGCTGGCATCGCCACCATCGCCGCCGTCGCCCGCGGTCGCCGTCAGCGTGCC
>Ga0065704_10071021_pt1 | contig 13701 bp, 12 predicted proteins | sample SwiRhicommuniRL2_FD_59091 | JGI IMG/M metagenome (GOLD analysis project Ga0065704, IMG submission 59091) | Switchgrass rhizosphere bacterial communities from Rose Lake, Michigan, USA - RL2 v2 (version 2) | ecosystem: Host-associated > Plants > Roots > Rhizosphere > Soil | place: East Lansing, MI
ACTGGAGTAGCCATCGGTCGGCCACTTCGTCGGGGCTGTTCGAAGAGATTCAGCAACCCGCTCCCCAGCCGCATCGGGGATTCGTACCATTTTGCCATCGTGGCCTACTGCTGAACCCCGGCGCTCAAGTGCGGCAGCGGCTTCAAAGAATTTCGTACAGAGCCTAAAACGGGAAACAACAGGGCAAAAAAAGGACTTTCCAACTTGTGTCGCCATCACATCGCTCAACGCGGGGCTGACATACTGCTGTTGGTAGGTGAGTTGCACCTTCTGGTACTTCATCAACTTGGGGTCGATTGAGGATCGATCTGACAGTCAAAACTAGAGAGCCTAGCAACTGTCAGATCAGGCCCGCACTTCTACACAATGCGTTAAATCGTAAGTACCGAACGAAATTTCGCTTTGCTCATATTCAGGAAGACTTCCTCTGCGTCTTCAAGCTGATAGGTTTCAATCATTGCTCGTACCCCCTTGAGCGCCGCAAACGCCATAGTTTCCTCGCTGTCTTTGGCATTGCCACTATACCAACCAGCGATACTACGCCGACCAAATACCAGTAAGTCAGGGGAAACACCCAGAGGCTGATGGTCGGTCGCTACAAACACAAGACGACCATTAGGCTTGAGACCCAAGGTCAGATCCGCTTGTGCTGCGCTTGATCCTACCGTTGAGAGCACTACTGTCGCTCCACCTAAACGTGCCAGGGCCTCCCCTGCACTCCCCTCAGTACTGTCGATGTATTCGTCAGCTCCAAGCTTGCGGGCCAGGGCTTCCTTGGCGCGACCACGGCTCACCGCTACCGTGCGGAACCCCATTTTATTCGCAAACTGAACGGCAAGATGGCCTAACCCTCCCACGCCATGAATCGCAACTGTATCGCCCGGACGAGCGCCAGAATGACGTAACGCGTTGAATGTTGTAATACCCGCACACATCAGCGGAGCAGCCTCCGCAAAAGACAGCACATTGGGAATCCGCGCTAGAGCATCTTGCGGTACCACCATATATTCGGCATACCCTCCATCGTAACTCGCCCCCACGATCATACGGTCGATGCAGTTGGTGAAGTCGCCCTGACGGCAATACTCACAGTTAGAACAACTCCCCCCGTGCCAGCCAACTCCCACACGGTCTCCAGGTTTCCAGGTCGTCACCTCGGCGCCTACCGAGTCGATCTCACCGGCCACTTCATGCCCAGGTACTCGGGGATAAGTCACACCCAGCATGCCCATTCGAGCAATATTTTCCCCAGCACAGACGCCACACGCATGTACTTTGACCCTAACCTGTCGTGGACCAGGTACGGGTACGGGAACCTGGGACACGACGAAAGTTCCACCTACCTCTACGGCCTGTACCGCCTTCATTAGCATTGTCTCAGTCATTACACACCTCCCAATTAGAGGGCAATAGAAACCGGATGCGGTTTCGTTTGCCCGATTCAGTTGCTTGAGCCGCCATTCATCAGAATCTCTTCACCGGTAATGAAGAACGATTGGTCGCTGGCGAGAAATTCCGCGATATCAGCGACATCTTGTGCCTTTGCGAGCCTCCCAATCGGGATCGTCTCGAGCAAACTCTTTTTGTAAGGATCGTCGTCACCGACTCCGGTGAAGATGCCGGCGCCGTCGATCGGGCCAGGGACAAGTGAATTGACGGTGACTTTGCGATGACCGATTTCCTGGGCTAACACCCGCACGAGATATTTCGGCGCGGATTTGCTAGTCCCGTAAAGACCAAGTCCCGGTTGCGGGCGCGATGTCGAGCTGGAGGCAATATTGATGATTCGGCCGCCATCAGCGATGTGGCGAGCTGCAGCCTGCATGACGAAGTAGGGGCCCTTGGTGTTAACGCGAAAGAGTAGATCAAAGTCCTCCTCGGTCACGTCGACCACCTGAATGTTGACCTTTTCTATGCCCGCGTTGGCCACGACAATATCGATTTTGCCGAATGCCCTGAGCCCGGCCTGAAACAACGCTTCAATTTCAACAACGTTGGACACATCTGCTTGTACGCTGATCGCCTTGACACCTTCAGCTATCGCCGCAGCCACTACTTCATCAGCAGGTGCTTTGTCTCTCGAGTAATTGATCACGACATTGGCACCGCGTTCGGCCAGGCGTAGCGCAATGGCGCGCCCGAGCCCTTTGGACGACCCCGTGACTATTGCAACTTTTCCTTGCAAATTCATGACTGCATACTCCTGTTAATTAACTGCGTTGAATAAAACTGGAGGCGTGGGGTATGTGAGTGTATTCGACGAAGTCGTCGATCACGGTCATCCTGTTTACAGCTAGATAGTCCTCTATGTCTGAAGATTAAGTGTAATTAATCGGACCTCAATGGAAAGCCCATAAAATCCAGACAAACAATCCAGGAAAAACATCCAATCCCTTGCGGATACTGCTTGTACAGCTTGGCAACCGTTTCTGACTTCGAGGCGTCAAGTTCTATGACCTCAACTTGATAGGCTGGTTGATAGATCGCTTTATTCGAAGTGGCAAACCTCTCCGTATTTGTTCGTCTCTGAACATCAGAATCAGCAAGTGTCTATCGGTCTGGATAACGGCCACGGCGACTGACACATATATAGATGAGACGACCCCATCGGTCCGACCACCCTCCAGGACTTCAACTTCGATACAAATATTGCGCCCTTGCATAGCACCTCCGACATTGGCGAAGTACTGGAGGTCAAACTGATGACCGGCCATAGTTATAACGTGGAGGTGGCCAGTAACTTCATTCTGCTCAATCTGATCAAGGCCGAGGCAAAGTCCGCGCCGCGAGTGGCGGATGCTGAACGAACATGAGCGAATCAGAGCGAATCCGGAGACTCAAGAGATGACAGCATCAACACCTCAAACCATTCGATGAACGCATTGAGCCGACGCGAGCGTTGGCGTCGATGTGGGTACAACAGCGAGACAGGCATCGACGCGGCCCGAAACTCGGGCATGACTTCCACCAGTTGCCTGGAATCGAGCAGGTGCTGCACATCGAACCGGGGGATCTGAATCAACCCCATTCCCGCCATGCAGCAGGCGATATAGCTCTCGGCATTATTGACGATCACCCAGCTGGGTACAGCCACCTCATGGGTCTTGCCATCGCTTACATACTCCCAAGGTAGCTCACGACCGTTATTCGGCGAGGCATACCCTACCGAGAAATGCCCATGTGTCAGGTCTCCCGGCTCCTTCGGGGTGCCATGCTGGCGAAGATAATCAACGGAGGCACAGTTGATCAGCGCGATATGCCCGATCGTCCGGGCGAACAGACTGCTGTCGAGCAGATGACCAACGCGGACAACGCAGTCGACCCCTTCCTGCACCAGATCGATAGCGCGATCTGTGGAGCCCAAGGCGAGCTGCAGCTCTGGATAGCTGCGCTTGAGAGTCGGCAGGGCCGGTGCGATCAGCCTTCGGGCGATACGGCTGGGAACATTGATGTTCAAGCGTCCAGAGACCTGGTGTTGATGCAGCAGAAACAGCCGCTGGATGTCGTCAGCATCAGCCAGTAGCCGTCGTACCCGCTCCAGCAACTGAGTGCCATCGGCGGTCAATTGCACCCGTCGTGTCGTTCGATGCAATAGCCGTACGCCCAGATCTGTCTCCAACTCCTGAATAGCGGCAGATACCGAAGCCCGCGGCAATTCGAGCATGTGGGCCGCCTTGATGAAGCTGCCCATTTCGGAGACCTGGATGAAAATACGGTACTGGATAAGCTTGTCCATAATAATGCCTAGCCGGCGAAGCCCCCCTCCTCCAGAAAACGCTTTTCCTCAGGCGTACTCTCGCGTCCGAGCAGCCGATTGCGATGGGGGAAACGAGCAAATCGGCGGATGACATCCCGATGCCCTTCGGCATGGGCGAGCCAGGGTTGCCCCAATCGAGTATTGAGCAGGACCGAAAAATCCTGGTCGACGAGGTCCTCGGAATGGGCAAAGGGCAGGCAGAAGAACAGCCTCAGATCAGCATCGACCGCCTCCATATGCCCCGCTGCCAGCGCCAGGCGAGCGACATGTCGGGCCAGGGTGTCCGTTGCGTACATGTCCGCGGAGCCACGAAAGGCGTTGCGCGGAAACTGGTCGAGCAGGATCAGCAGCGCCAGCGCGCCCTCGGGGGTATCCAGCCAAGCGTCGCGTTCACCGCGAACCACCGACCGATGCAGGTCGAGAAAACGCTCGCGAAAGCGTCGGTCGAACGCTGGGTCCTTGGCGAACCACTGACTGGCGCCCGCCTCCCGCCAGAACCGGACGACGGCAGTTGCCTGCGTGTCGATGATAGAGGCCATGATCATCGGTCCTTGGCGACCGCATTGCCCAGGATCATGGACTTGCCGGCATAAATGCCACCCGCTACTTCCAGCGCCAGGCGCTCGGCGTCCTTGCGGCGTAGATCGGCGGCAATCTCCTCGGCCCCATCGGGTGTCGCGCCCAGCACCTTCGATGCCTCTTGCCCAAAGGTCATGGCCGACTCGAAGGTGACGCGGATCTGGTAATCCACATCGGCGTTGATCAGTTCGATAGCGTGCTCCCGGTCGAGTGCGCGTGCCAACACACGGGCATGGGGGAACCGGGTCTTGGCATACTCGACGATTCGCGTGGCGGCCTTGCGGTCGTCGACGCATACCAGGATGGCGCGGGCGTGGTGTGCCCCGGCGGCATGCAATATGTCGGGGTAGGTGCCGTCGCCGTAGTACACCTTGAAGCCGAAATCCTTGGCGTCGCGTATAACCTGAGGCTGGTTGTCGATGATGGAGATATCGGCGCCCATCGCCAGCACATGCTGACTCACGATCTGCCCAAAACGGCCAAAGCCGATGATCAGCACGCTGCCGGCCAGATTCTCCGGCGCCTGCGTGCCTTCCAGGGAGGCTCCGTGCTTGGGTCCCCAACGCCGGTAGACGATGACCACCAACGGCGTCAGTGCCATGGAGAGCACAACCACGGCAGTCATGTTGGCGTTGACCTGCGGGGCTATCACCCCACTGGCCAAGGCGGCGCCAAAGAGCACAAAGGCGAACTCACCGCCCTGGGCCATCAGCACGGCCCGGTCCATGGCATCGGCGTGGGAACTCCTCGTCAGCCGCGCCAGGCTGTAGATACACAGTGACTTGACGGCCATCATCGCCAGCACGCCGGCGACGATGAGCGGCCAATTGCGTGCGACCACCGTCAAGTCCAGCGACATCCCGACGCCCAGGAAGAACAGCCCCAGCAGCAAACCACGGAAGGGTTCGATATCCGCCTCGAGCTGGTGACGGAAAGTCGACTCCGACAACAGCACCCCGGCGAGGAAGGCCCCCATGGCCATGGACAGACCGCCCAGTTGCATCAACAGTGCCGCGCCCAGCACCACCAGCAATGCGGCCGCGGTCATCACCTCGCGCGCCCTGGAGTTGGCCAGGATGTAAAACAACGGGTTGAGCAGCCAGGTCCCCACGGCGACCAGCGCCGCGAGTGAACCTGCCGCGATGCCGATACTGGCCCAGCGCGAGTCGGCAACCGGCACAGAAGGATCGAGAGGGGCGATAAACGCCACCAGCGCCAACAGCGGTACGATCAACAGGTCTTCGAAAAGCAGTATCGCCACGATTTTCTGCCCGCGTGCTGCGGCAACGTCGCCACGCTCGCCCAACAACTGCATGACGATGGCGGTAGACGTGAGCACAAAGCCCATCGCGCTGACGAAAGACACCGCCAGCGGAAAACCGAACGCCAACCCTACCCCGGTCAGCAACACACCGCAGGTCAGTGTCTGCAGACTGCCCAGGCCGAAGATATCGCGCCGCATGCTCCACAGATGAGAGGGGCGCATTTCCAGCCCGATGACAAAGAGAAACATCACCACCCCTAGCTCGGCGGTGTGCAAGATGGTCTGCGGGTCGTTGAACAGGCCCAGCCCGAAGGGACCGATCACCAGCCCCGCCGCCAGATAGCCCAGTACGGAGCCCAGGCCCAGGCGTTTAAACAGGGGCACTGCCACCACCGCCGCCCCCAGTAAGGTCACGACCTTGACCAGATCACCCGCGCTGCCCTCTACCGACATAAATGAATCTCCCGTATCCAAGGCATGTCAGGCACGGGCGAACTGCCAGAGAGCAATGCCCGCGGCCAGGGTAGGCATGGCGAAGACCAGCAACAGGATAGGCAACTCTTGGCGCACGCTATAACCCGCGTAGGTGACACCCACCCACATATTGATGCCTGCCATCAGCAGCCAGAAAGGGACAAAGGCCTTGGCCGCCAGTGCCATGCCCAGGCTGTCCCCGCCCCAAAGACAGCCGAACAGAATAAACACCAACAGAAGGAGCAGACCTCCCGCCATGACCATCAGTACATGCATGTCCAACCTCCTGGTTCGCGCAACGTCAGGCTGGGCAAAACGCCCTGCCCCGACAAGCCTCGCGCAATAAGCAAAAAACGCTGTTGCGCCTCGCGGGCACAGGCGAAAATACCGATGTTGAGAAGGCACAAACCGCCCATGCATCGGGTGCGCTGTCCTGCATGGGCAATCGAAAGGGAGCCGCGGCGCTTCGCGTAGAATCGCCCCCCTGCAAGACTGTGCCCTACCGCAGGAACCGCGACGACAGCCCCATAGGCGTACAGCTCTGTTGCAGTCAAGCGAAACCCTCTGGTTCAGGTCGCGTGCAAGCAGACCACCCAGGACCCTGGCCTCACTACCGGCGAGAAATACAATTGCTCCAGTGACAGAATGGCGACCATGGGAAATATCCGCCCTGCCTGCTGGATAGCGTTGAAGTCTAGGTAAGAGGGACTGACAGATAAACTCGTCCAATCTGGATAGACAATCCCAAAATTCCGCCCAGTTCAAACTGCCTTTTTCATAAAGGACAACAACTTGATGTCAGCCATATGTCATCGAGCATTTTTCTGTTTGGCTATCGGCCACCGTGCCCGCCACTGCGCACAGTAATCAGCGGTGACATGCTGTACTCGCCGATCCAGATTCCATTTTGGCAATGGAGGACGCTTTCGAGATGACAACCAAGCGACGCCCTTCCTCGTATAATCCGCATTCTCGGATTCGACCCTCCTTGCACAAGGTGATCTGATGACGAACGAAGAGCTGCAGGCGATCGGTGACTACGTAATGCCGGAGATACCGGCCACCCGTTCCGATCTGGCGTTGATCTTTGGCACGCGGCACGGCGTTGAAGAGTTCTGTGCGGAGATCGCTACCCTGTGGCACGCTCAGATGTTTCTGCGGGCTATCGTCTCGGGCGGCCAAACTGGAGAATGCTCCACCATCGAGGCGCGCGTCATCGCGAGCCGGCTGATGGAACTCGGCATTCCGGAGACCGCCCTCCTCATAGAGCCCACAGCCATGAACACCGGCGAGAACGTTCGCTTTGCGCGTGCGCTGGCGCAATCGCAACTTGCTCCCGAAGAGCGGCGCAGCGTCCTTGCCGTCGGCAAGGTTTGCTCGGCGCGGCGATACCTGATGACGCTGCGGCGCCACTGGCCCGAACCCTCGATAAGTGCGCGGTGGATCAATTATTTCCGCGTCGACAAATCCAGTTGGCATCAAGACCCTGAGTTCTACGCGCGAGTGCTGGGTGAGTATCGAAAGATTCCTGGCTACATCGACAGCGGACTCCTGCGGGAGCTTGAAGAGCTTGGGCCGTATCCAGCAATTCCTGGTTCAAGCCTGGATCGCATCGATCCAGCGAAATCGAATCCGCCGACAACAGAGCCGGGGTCCGTCATCTGACAGAAATACTTGTCGACATCTTGGCATCACCAACTGGCGTGCAGGCAGCACGACGTCCTGAAAAGACGCAGTCCGCGGCGGAAAACACCCTCGCAACTTCCTGCAAGATAGGAAGGTCAAGTTGGTATGTAACGATAGGGCCGTGCCAGTGATGGACCTCTTACACGCCTGGATGATCGCCCAGAGCCAGCTCGTACACGGCGACTCGGTTATTAGCAAAGCGCTGGATTACAGTCTCAAATGCTACGAACTTATTACAATCGTTTAACCCATTACCCTTCATGTCGATTCAACGGGCAAGTGATATTGCCAAGTCGCTACCCTCATAGATGGGAGCCGGTTTAAGTGTGCGGGACCGGATATTCGGAGGCATACTTCCATTGTTCAGAAATCAAGGATTGTCTATCCATAAATGACTAGCTTATTTTTAAATTCGAACGTTTTAAAGTAAGCGATATCTCCTGCCTCCAGGAGCAGGCCATGTAGCAGGCTACCCGATCAAGAGTGAAATTGTTTTCATCGACGGGGGAACAGAAAACAGGTGGATTGATTCCTCGCGACTTGGCACAACAGGGAAGCACACTAGTGATTTACTGCAACAGCGCATCGAGTAAAAGCGATCCAGGTACGACTATTTGTTGGGATCAAAGCCTTGGATGCCGAAGTGGTATCCCAGGCAAAACCTGCTCTATCGTCACCTCATGCTTTGGCGCTTTGTAGGCACATCTATTGTCTTACAGTTATCTGGTCATCACCCGTTGATTCCGAGTTGCAGGCACATGCTTGGCTTTAATACCACCACGTTACCCGCTCGAGTAACCAGGCCGTAGGGTGCCTACTTCTACTATATCCACGCCACTCTTGCCACCGGCATCATCGCTACAGCCGTAAGTGAGGTTGCTCCATATTTTTCCGTCCAATAAAGAGGGAATATCATGGCTAAGATTAAAGTTAATGGAGATTGGCGAGAAGTTGATGCCTCGAATGGTCGTCCTCTTTTATGGGCATTACGTGAAGACTTGCAACTCACGGGAACCAAGTTTGGTTGCGGTGCGGCGCTGTGCGGTGCCTGCACCGTGCTTCTCGATGGCATACCCGTTAGATCCTGCGTGACGCCTGCCGAAGTTGTGACAGGCAGGTCCATCACTACCATCGAGGCGATGGGGAGTTCTAATATTGGCAAGCGTGTGCAGAAGGCATGGACGGACCTCAATGTCCCCCAATGCGGTTACTGTCAATCGGGTCAAGTAATGGCCGCGGTGGCATTACTTACACAAATACCGAAGCCCACCGACACTGATATTGATCAGGCCATGTCAGGCAACATCTGTCGATGTGGGATGTACCCGCGTATTCGGGCAGCCATTCACCAGATTGCGGAGAGCCTGGCATGAAACGCATTCTGGATACCTTTGGAACGAAGCACTCTGCCTCAGTCACAGGCCTTAGTCGGCGACATTTTCTTCAATTAAGCGCAATTGCCGGTGGCGGGATCATGGTGGGTTTTCATTTACCCGAAGTGATGGCAGGTACCCCTGTACAGATGCCCCATAAAACCGTGCAGCCTAATGCTTTTGTACGTATCACTGCTGACAACTGGATCACGGTAATTGTGGGTCATACCGAAATGGGGCAAGGCGTCACAACCATAATCCCAATGCTGGTTGCCGAGGAAATGGACGCTGATTGGCAACGTGTGCGTTGGGAGCAGGCACCCACGGCACCCGCCTATCAGAACCCTCTAATGCATCAGCAACTTACGGGTGGCAGCCTGACGACAATCGCCCAATACGAGCCTCAGCGTAAAGCCGGTGCCGCTGTCCGCGAAGTGATGCTAGCTGCCGCCGCAAAGCGCTGGCACGTCGATGTGTCATCACTGCGTACCGACACCGGCCGCGTGATCCACGACGCGAGCGATCGTAGTGCCACTTACGGTGAGCTAGCAGTCGATGCCGTGGGTATTGAGCCGCCAGCAAATCCAAAGCTCAAGGACCCGAAGAACTTCAAGATCATCGGCAAACCACTCCGCCGTATCGACGCCATGACCAAGGTCGACGGTTCGGGCAAGTTTGGCATGGATGCCTATGTACCTGGCATGCTCATCGCGGTGCTCGCGCGCCCGCCGCTTTTCGGTGGCAAAATCTCCCACGTCGACGCCACAGTGGCCAAGGCTATGCCCAATGTCGTCGGTGTCTATGAAACGCCGCAGGGGGTCGCTGTGGTGGCCAAGGATTTCTGGTCGGCAAAGCGAGCTCGTGATGCCCTCGTTCTGATGTATAGCGATGTGAATGGCGAGCGCGTTTCGACGGATGAACAGCGCCTTATGTATCGTCATCTGATGTCACTTGAAGGAACGGTGGCACGTAGCACTGGCGATATAGGATTGGCACAACGGAGCGCCGCGAAAACATTCACCGCCGACTACTGGTTTCCTTACCTCACTCATGCGCCGATGGAGCCACTTAATGCCACCATCGATTATCGCGGAGGAAACACTGCTGAAGTGTGGATGAGCACGCAATGGCCCGAAGGTGACCAACATGCGGCGGCCTCGGTACTTGGGCTGAAACCGGAGCAGGTAAAACTCAATACCCTGTTGACCGGCGGTGGATTTGGTCGACGCTCTTCGCTCGGTTTCGACGTCATCATCGCGGCCGCGCACATCGCCAAGGCAGTTCGTCGGCCGATCAAGATGATCTGGACACGCGATCAAGATATCCAGGGCGGTTATTATCGTCCCAGTGCCTACCATCGGCTCAGTGCGACTCTTGACTCTCAGGGCACTATTACCTCTTGGACCAACCGTATCGCCGTGCAGTCGATCGGTACGGGCACAGTGATGGAACGCTTCATTGTCAAAAACGGCATTGACTCGCTCTCGGTTGAAGGAGCTGAAGATATTCCTTACGCCATCCCGAATCTGCGAGTCGACTTGCACACGCCACGCTTCCAGGTTCCCGTATTGTGGATGCGCTCAGTGGGGCACTCGCATACAGCCTTCGCCGTTGAGCACTTTCTTGAAGAGATTGCGCATGGGATAGGCAAGGACCCTTACCAAATGCGTCGTGAACTGCTGCAAGAAAAGCCGCGTCACCTTGCCACACTCGATGCAGTGGCCAAGTTGGCCAATTGGTCGACGCAACCGAAAGCAGGCGTATTCCGAGGCATTGTGGTCCACGAGTCATACGGTAGTTTTGTAGGGACCGTGGTCGAGGCTAGCGTCGCGACTGATCAAACGCTTACCGTGCATAAGGTGTACTCCGTCATTGACTGCGGCGTGGCGGTGAATCCCGACCTGGTCAAGGCGCAGATGGAGTCGAGCATTGCTTTTGGTCTCTCGTCAGCGCTGTACGGCGAAATTACCCTGAACAAAGGCGAGGTACAGCAGGGCAACTACGATGACTATCCAGTCGTCCGCATGAGTCAGATGCCGCAGATCGAAACGATGGTAGTAGAAAGCGCCGAGTCTCCCGGTGGCGCTGGGGAGCCTGGCGTTGCTGGCGTGACTCCAGCGCTGGCCAACGCAATCCTATGGGCGACCGGGCAGCCAGTACGATCGCTACCGCTACGCCATTCCTTTCGTGTTGTCTAAGGTAACCTGACATGTACATCACAAGAGCGACGATTCTGCGGCTGTCTGCCGCGCTGAGTATTATGTCATTCGACGCACAGGCTCAGGAGCCCAACGCTTATCAATTGTTCGATCCAGTCGTGAGCGTCTTACAAAGCCCCCGCTGTATGAACTGCCATCAGAGTGCACGGCCGACCCAAAAAGATTCGATGATTGCTCATATCCAGAATGTAGTGCGTGGCACGGCAGGTCTGGGAGCACCCACGATGCAATGTATTGCCTGCCATCAAGAGAAGAACACCGCCGACGGCAAGGTGCCAGGTGCTCGCGGGTGGCATATGCCACCGTTGCCTATGGTCTGGGAGGGGCTGACCAGTGCGCAGATATGCCATCAAATGCAGGACCCCAAACGCAATGGCAATCGTAAAACACCCGAAGAAGTCATCGAACATATGAGAACCGATCCGCTGGTGCTATGGGCTTGGGATCCCGGTGCTGGTCGATCCACGCCAAGCATCACACACGATCAGTTTATCGAGCGATTGGAACTCTGGGCCAAGGCTGGGATGCCATGCCCGGACGAGCAAGCAGCGGCACGCTGAGCGTGACGATCTGCTGGTTAACGTCATTGGCCTATCGACGTCTGCGACTCAAGGCATGCTGCGCTGGAGAGCGAGATCCATACCCGCCGCGTGGTCTGTGTGATTGACTGCGGCACTCCGTTAACCAAAAGAGCGACGGCCGAATGGTTGGATATCCCGAACATTTTGAGTCGGGAGTTCGATGTGCCGGCCCCCAACCAGGTGTGGTGCGGGACATCACTTACATCTTGGCCCAGGATAAATGACACTATCTGGCGGTTGTGCTGGATCCGCAGGACCTACTGTTTCACTCGGATCAGGGGTCAAAGCGCCGGATTAATGTACTAAAAAATGTACTAAAAAATCGTGGCTGCTAATACTTTCGAGAAAAACTTACTGGAACGAAAAAAGAGGCCGAAGCCTCTTTTTTCATTTTCTGCAGACCTCAATAGAAGCCTGTAGAACAATATTTGGAGCGGGAAACGAGACTCGAACTCGCGACCCCGACCTTGGCAAGGTCGTGCTCTACCAACTGAGCTATTCCCGCGTCTTGGTGGTGTGCATTCTATAGAAATTCGAAACTGCGTCAACCCCTTGATTCAAAAAAGTTTTATTTCTTTTCCACATCGGTCTTCAGGTGCGGCCAGGCAGCGCGCAGGTACTGCAGCATGGACCACAGGGTCAGGCCTCCCGCGATCAGCAACAAGGCATAACCCAGCAGCACCCAGAAGGTGAAGGCCGGCGGGTTGGCCAGCAGGATCACCAGCGCCAGCATCTGCGCGGCGGTTTTCCATTTGCCCATGTTGGATACCGCCACTTGCGCGCGGGCACCCAGTTCGGCCATCCACTCGCGGAGGGCGGAAACGACGATTTCACGTCCGATGATCACCGCCGCCGGCAGGGTCAGCCACAGGTTGCCGTGCTCTTGCACCAGCAGTACCAGGGCCACCGCCACCATCAACTTGTCGGCCACCGGATCGAGGAAGGCCCCGAACGGTGTGCTTTGCTCCAGACGCCGCGCCAGGTAACCATCGAGCCAGTCGGTGGCCGCGGCGAACGCGAAGACGGAACTGGCGGCCATGTAGCTCCAGGAGTAAGGCAGGTAAAACAGCAAAATGAAGATCGGGATGAGCAGAACGCGTAGAACGGTGATCAGATTAGGGATATTCATCGGCACAACTGGCTACGAGGTGAGTTGGCAATCTACTCGAAAAAGACAGCAGATGAGCTAGGCACGGCCATTCTACGGGCTTCTCGCACAGCGTGTCTAACACTGTTCCAAGACTTTGACCGCCTCGAAAGAGCAACTTCAGGAGGCCTGAACGAGCGCGACAAGAATCAGGCACGGGTACTCCGCATGCCAGGTACTCAAACCCGCACAGGCTCCATCCACGTTCAGAAGCGTCCTAAAACCTTGCCCATCGCCACTTGCCACTTGCCAGGTTCGCAAAGCTCGACAAAGAGACTCGCGGATCAACTAATGCAAGGACGACAAATGACCCTTTCCGCCCCTGAACTCTCCCCTACTCGCTATGCAAGTTCGCATAAATCAGTTCAGCGAGCTTTTTACTGATCCCCGGCGCCTTGGCGATCTCCTCGATGCTGGCGCGAGACAGTTCCTGCAATCCGCCAAAGTGTTTCAGCAGGTCGCGGCGGCGCTTGGGGCCGACGCCGGCCACGCCTTCCAGGGTCGAGGTGCGGCGGGTCTTGCCGCGGCGCGCGCGGTGGCCAGTGATGGCGAAACGGTGAGCCTCGTCGCGGATCTGCTGGATCAGGTGCAGCGCCGGTGAGTCGCCCTTGAGGGTGAACT
>Ga0065704_10000795_pt1 | contig 13689 bp, 9 predicted proteins | sample SwiRhicommuniRL2_FD_59091 | JGI IMG/M metagenome (GOLD analysis project Ga0065704, IMG submission 59091) | Switchgrass rhizosphere bacterial communities from Rose Lake, Michigan, USA - RL2 v2 (version 2) | ecosystem: Host-associated > Plants > Roots > Rhizosphere > Soil | place: East Lansing, MI
TATACCAACACGGTCTTCGCTGCCATCTTTTTCAAGTACACCTGTTAGCGTTATCATACCTTCGGCATTAACATCTGAAATTGGATCTAGTTTTAGATACGTAGTTGCTTGTGGTTCAGCTATTGTATAACTCACTTCATTGCTGTCAGAAGCATTATTTTCAGTGTCACCAGCAAAGTGTGCTGTAAATTTCACTGAATTTGCTTCTATTGATGGTTTACTAGTATCAAGTAACTCACCTCCTATTGGTGGTTTACTAGGAAAAAGCGAGGTAGACCCACGTAGTGCATTACCAGGAATAGTAAATGTAAATTTGCCATCTCCTCCTGTAACATCAGTTGTACTCTCGGTGGGCAGATTTGCTATTCCTGTTGCTGCAAGTGTTATTTCTTTTTTATCTATTCCAGTACCCTCAGGACTTGTGAGCATGCCCTCTACCATTATATCATCGCCAGGATTATCATCTGAGGGTTCCTGCAAATTTAAGACAGTAGTAATCTTAGTTGTAGATGTACTTTCTTTAGGTTCATAACTCACTTCATTGCTGTCAGAAGCATTATATTCATTGTCACCAGCAAAGTGTGCTGTAAATTTCACTGAAGCTGCTTCTATTAGTACATTACCAGGAATAGTACATGTAAATTTGCCATCCCCGTCAGTTTTAGCAGTTGTACTCTCGGTGGGCAGATTTGCTATTCCTGTTGCTGCAAGTGTTATTTCTTTTTTATCTATTCCAGTACCCTCAGGACTTGTGAGCATGCCCTCTACCATTATATCATCGCCAGGATTAACATCTGAAATTGGATTGAGAGTTAGGCTAGTACTTGTCTTGGTTGTAGGTGCACTTCCTTTTGGTTCATATGTTACTTCATTGCTGTCAGACTTCAAATATCCATCATCACCAGCAAAGTGTGCATTAAATTTCACTGAATCTACTTCTATCGGTACATTAACAGGAATAGTAAATGAAAATTTACCGTCCCCTTCAGTCTTAGCAGTTGTACTCTCGCTAGGCAGATTTGCTATTCCTGTTACTGCAAGTTTTATTTCTTTTTTATCTATTCCTTCACCACTAGTATCATTCACGAGTGAGCCCTTTACTTCTATCGGATCTCCTGGTTTAACATCAGAAATTGAATCTAACTTTAGGACCGTACTTGAAGGGACAGACGCCATAGTCCTAACTGAAGTACTGGGAATAGGTTCGCATTTCCCATCTATTAACTCTTCATTATCGTTACACTTAATAGGTTCGCATTTCCCATCTATTAACTCTTCATTATCGTTACACTTAATAGGTTCGCATTTCCCATCTATTAACTCTTCATTATCGTTACATTTTACCTCATCGCCACCTCCGCCACTATTCTCACCTCCGCCACTATTCTCACCTCCGCCACTATTCTCACCTCCGCCACTATTCTCACCTCCGCCACTATTCTCACCTCCGCCACTATTCTCATCATAAGACTGTGGAAATACAAAATTAGTTGGATAAATTACGGTAAATAAAACTGCAATAAGTAATATTGGAATTAAGCGCAAAATCCGTGGTTTAATAGAAAAAATATTGTTATTTATGTCACACCGTCAGTCTCCATTTGGTAACTTGATAAGTTTACAGATGAATTCATGCTTGGTCCGTATTCAGAGAAAAAAGATCTTTTGAATGGCTCAATGCTAATTACTAATCTACGAATACTATCAAAACAGATAATCAGGACAATATTATAACTGTGGAAATTTGTTAGAACAAGATCATAAAATGCCGTTATTACTTTGTATCTTATTGCAATACTGCCTAGTTGTTTACTATTAACTGACACGATATAATTGGGCAGACAATGACTCTTATGGATAGCTAATCTCAATTGATTAGTTCTATACGAAAGAATGAATTTTTCAGCTACCAATCTAACCACCTATTTACATCAGAATTGAGCCCAAATACAGTGACTTTGTTATAGATACGAATTGGCTGTCTATTGCTGTAAGTGCTAGTCCAAAATTCTAATGAGAACCTGATTAAATTGGGTATGTGATAAGCTATGAGTACGTCAATTAAAGAATCATGAATGTGTAGACACGCACTCACTGTGCCACCATCATTATTATCTTCCTCAGTAACAACAATGATTACTACTTGCTCAGCTGAAGATTCAAATCTTTCGACATCGAAGATTTCCAATTATTCATACCAACCCCCAGCGCTTGCAGAGGCAAAAAATGTTTCTTGTATCTTGCCTTTTGTTTTATTAGTAAATCTACTTGATTATGCAATAGATGTTTGTGTTGCATCATCACGTCATAAAACAACCAATTATCTTCAATTTTTTCAATCATTGCAGCCAATTTTTTAATTGCAATTCTTAGCGCTATTATCGCCTTGTCAAATGATTTACATAGTCGCGTGTACTCATTAGAACTGTTAAATTGAATAATAATTGGATCCTTGTCAATATCTTTTGTATTAATGTTCTTTACCAATTTACGGACCGCTCGTGATGATAGATTTTCATCACGTATCAATTCTGTTAACATTGATTTCGTATGATTATCCTCAACTGGCAACAGTTCTTCCACTGTTGTGATATCAATCGAAGACTGAGAAATTAAATCTAATATGTTTTGCGGAAGATTCACAAGTTTTATTCGCCGAGATATGTAGCTTGGACTTTTGGAAATTTTCTGACCCAATTCAGTAACACCACCCCAGCCAAATTCGTGCACGTATTTTCTGAAAGCCAGACCTTCTTCAATTGGATTTAAGGTATTTCTCTGCACATTTTCTACAAGTGAGACTTCGAAAGCTGATTTATCGTCTAGCTCTACAATGTGACACGAGACTTTCTTCAATCCTAGCATTTTGCAAGCTCTAAATCTTCTATTTCCGGCGATAATCTCAAAACTTATGTTATTGGCTCTAACTATAATTGGTTGTAAAAGACCAAGTCGTTGAATAGAGCGAGCTAATTCATCCACCCTTTCTCCTACAGAACGAACTGCATATTCTGAAGGTGAAATTTCAGAAACGTCAATATCTTCTATCGAACCAATTAATTCATGCATAGAATAGTTTATTCTACCTAAATTTAATTTTAACTCATCGGCTGATCACTGAGCCTATGATCATCTTTTCTAACCTTTATTCAAGTATTAATGATGATTTGATCTAAGAATTCACATTAAGCAAAAAGTCTCACATCGACTTCTTGAGGAAATCACAATTAATGTCTACAATAAATTAATAATCCAATATCTGCAGCAGTTTAAAATTTAGTTGCTAAATCAAGAACCAAGAACCAAGATCATCGTTATCAATAGTCAGTATTTAACATCGACACAACTCATACTAAAATTTAAGAAGTTGCGATGCTAGACACAAGTTCGGCTACGGCTCTACCATTCTCAGGATAAGGTATGTGTTTCCCTAAAAAGCCTGCAGCTTTGGGGCGAGGTCCATTCTTATTCATTAAGATACATTCTTTCAATACCGGAATTTTTGGCGATTGTACTCTTGCATCTTTAAGCATGACTCGTAGAACTGTCATGGGATCAAAATTTTCTTTTGGTTGAAACCTATCTATAAGACTTTTGAGACTATGTTCGATTGTCCAAAGGCCTGATGCTATCTTTGCCCTCACAAAAGGTTCAGTCTCATCTATCTTAAACCACCATTCTTGATAATGAAAATCTGTTCCTACCCAGACAATTTTTTTCTTTTTCATATCTATTAAAAAGTCAAACCTCTCATAATCAGGACATTCGACGTTTATTGAATCTAGAAAATCTTTTGTTTTCTTATCATCAGGCGATAAATTTTCGCTTAGTCTGATTGCTTCATTCCTAGTAACAATAATTTTATCACCTCTGAGGGTATTAGAGAATGTAGCGTTTACCCAATAGAACCAGACCCTTAGAACAAAGTAATCGGCGTTTCCAAATATAGTAAAAATTTCTGCATGTAATGATGAATAACACCAGTCATCGGCTATCTTGGCAATATGATCATCATTTAGAAAGATATCAATATCTGAATTAATTTCTGGAATGAAATTGCTATCTTTTGCCTTGAATTTTATCTTTATGTTTGGCGCATCAATATCAGAATATTCAATCTTTTTGTTTTCTGATGGTCTAGGAGGAAACCACCGCGGATAATATATCGGAACTTTGCTTCCTTTGAAAGCTATAGTCTTAAGACCATTCCTATCATCAGGACTGATATCCATCTTTGACACATCTGTGCTGTCTTCTGCCGGGACTAAAATTATGTTACAGATTGGTTCTTTTGTCTGACTATGGCATAAAGTAACACTTTGTATATCAGCAGATTTTCCTTTATGCAAGATTTGAAAATACAATCTCCCACTAGCATTAGTATTTGTAAGCTTAAGTCCTGCCTCACTTCCCGCACCCCAAAGTACCAAAAAGTCTTCACTTTCGTCAGCAAATCCAACAAAGAGTTTCTTTTGTCTATTTGCTGTCTTAATAGGACATATGTAGCCTAATAGTTCATCCATGTCTCCATCAATCTTGATTTCAAGCGTTGTCACCCCATAAGGAAGGTATTGTAATACATTTGGTTTAAGCTCGTTTAATATCTTAAGATTCAAGTGGTTTTAATCTCCTGGTCATTATTGAAGCAGTATAACTAAATTGGCACATTACAAATGTAATCAACAGAATGTATTTAGGCTTTTTTATAACAAATTGTCGACTTTTCAAATCAAATACGGTCTAGATCCATATAGAATTTTTTTTCTTTATTCTCATTGCGTTGCACAAAACTCCCAATCCCTCCAAAGGAACAACTGAATAACTCTATGGATATTCTTCTTTGATGAATCTCATATCCACGGAAATGTCATAGTTTGTAACTCCCATTGTCAGACGATTTAATCTAAACTCGGTAGGAATTGGATAAAACATTATTGATGTATGAGCCATACGAGCAAAATTTGTAATGATTTTGCTATACCTTGCAAATAGATGCAATTTGAATATACGAAAGAAATAATGGACAAACTCTACGTCAAACAAAATCCTCTACGAAATATTGAGATGTTCCATAGCTGAGACTTTACACTATAACGCTTATTTTTTTATTCTCAGGTTAATTCTTAATTTAAAATACGAAACTTTTCGGCGCCGAAAAATATTGCTACCTACTACGCAAGCATTTAGACGCTATAAAAGTACTCATGATACCTTTTTTAGAGCATACAATAAACCCACCCTGGTTTCATGTTTCTGATTCTCCTCAACATGTAGGAAACTTAAACCTATTTCTTTAGGTAATGGAATTCCTCGGAACCTAAATCGCTCTAAAAATGAAAGCTTATTTTCTAAAATATCATTGTTTGAAATTCCAATTGGGAAATATCTGCGTAAGTCGTCTATAATTGGTTGCAAACTATCTTTAGAAGACCATTCGCTCATCCATACACCTACAGCGAAATTTGGACTCACGATTCTAATTTCATCATGGAAAGGAGTGGGATCATCCAGACGCAGCACGCTTCCTTCGGTAGTAACATCCGATCTTCCAGTCAACAAATTAGCAAACGAATATCTCATATCAACTTCGCCATCTTCATAATTAAAATAAAATAGCTGAGATCTTGGTGATAGCGACGAATCAGAAACCAGCATGCCTTCCCAAGTCCCCACAAGCTCCTTTTCAGTTGGTTTATGGCTGAATTCATCACTGTTAAACAATGCCATCAAATCAGATTCTGTGAGGAAATTTACATCATATATTCTGGACATGCTAAAACTAAATAGTTCTCTTCCCTTTGGAAAAGGACCCAAAAATGCTTTTCCAATAATGGTATTTTCGTCTACCATCTTTAATAGGTCATATGCGGAAGAATATGGAAATTCGGTATACTCTAGATGGATTACTTTGCCGTAGCCCGGAACATTTTTTTCAGAAGCAATATTTTTAGCATTTACAATTGGAGTTTCAAAAGGATGTGTAGTTCCCTCCATCTTGCCATTATTAAGCCGCCCAAATCTTTTATAAAATCCTCCAAAGTATTGTAGGGCGATAGTCATTAGATCACTATCCCTACCGTAGAAACCTTTCCAGTACAAATTGTTATAAATTTTAAGCGTTTTTGGATCAAACTTCCAGTTCTTGCCAACAACTATTTTGTCTTCGTCAGAATTGGCAAGAGAGCCAAAAAGCTTGTCATTGTGTTCTACTACGGAAAAATGCTCCGATATTTGTTCTGTTCTGCAATATCTTGGTTGTGTTAGATGACAGGCGTTACCATAAATCACTTCGATATTCCTATCTTTCCAGTTCTTGATAATCTTGTCAGCGGTTATCGTTGCGAGTGCCATTACAGTCAATTGGGGATTAACTCCCAGTGCTGTAGGGAAAACACTTGCATCACAAACATAGAGGTTATCAAACCCAAACACCTTACAATCGGAATCTACCACGCACTCTCTCTCATTGTTACCCATCCTATTACCTCCTTGTGGATGTGCCGAGCCAAGCATAAGGTTATTTGGATTCTCTCTTACTGCGTCTTTTAATTTGGGTACGGCAGCTTTAGTCGCTATCTCCGGGACATCTCTGTGAGATGTAATTACGGATTTTGCACCAACACTAAACCACATCCTAGCCAAGATACCCATACCTCTAGCCATATCTTCTATAGTCTGATCTGACAAGTTGTAAATTACCTTCGGATTACCATTATACGAGATCAAAACTTTTCCTACCGAATCGTCCCGTGACAATATTCCGGCCATAGTGTATCGATTATAGTTTTCCATCATTCTTTTATGATCAAACCCAAGAGTAGGTATGGCAAGTGCCATTTGAAAAATTGGTAAAAATATGCTCTCTATTAAAAATCCTCCTTTTTCTATTCCATTTGTTACGCCAAATTCGTGGCACGTATAAGACATGGGGATTCCTCTGTTGCCATAAATTTCCTCATCAAATACTCCCATAACAAAAGGTGCAGGATGTAGCGCAAGTCCCTTTCCAGTATTTTGTCCACCGATTTGAGACTTTTGCAGGAGATTTGAAGATGCTATAGCGCCCGCCGATACTATAACGACTTTTGCATTGACACGAATTCTATACGATTCCGAACCGTTTGAATCAATAAATGTTCCGTTAACGCCGGTTGCAATTCCATTATCATAAGTTATTGAATCAGCACGACAATTGCAATATGCATTATAACTTTTCTTATCTTCGTTTAACGCGTCATGAATATAGGTTACTAACATACTTTGTTTGGTATCATAATGGCATCCCAAATGACAAAAACCACACTTTACACATGATTTAAGGGAAGGATCCGATAGTGAAGGTCCACAGTTTCTATGATTATTAGAATGAGCTATGTCATTTCCTTCGTGGAGATATTTTTGGCAGGCTTCTCTCAATTTTTTTGCATTAGTGTTCAGCTCTTCTTCTGTTACCTGTTTTACATTAATTCGCTTTGAAACCTCGTCATTAGCACTATCCCATTCAGACTTTGAGATTGAAACACCCATTTTCTGCCACTGGTCAATAACAATGTCGGGGATTCTAAAACAAACCGCATCATTTATCACCGTTGAGCCACCTAGACACGAGCCCTGAGCGATGGCAATTCGTAAATTGGAGGTAAAGTTTGCACCTGCATTTTTCCATAGAAGTGGTATCATGTCGGCTTCTCTCTGATTCATAGATTCGCCATCGTAATATGGGCCTCTTTCTATTGTGACCACCGATTTTCCTGAGTTCGCAAGTTTAGCTCCCAGTATCGCACCTGATGCACCCGAACCAATTATGCATACATCAACATTACAAACCACGTCTGAGTTTATTACTTTATAAAGTTCTTTACGTCTTTCAAATATTTCAGTTCCATATATGCAATTTGTCAATTTTTTTACTCCCAAGAGAGTTTGTGACTATGGTTCGGAACCCGCCAAGGATAACGAGGAACCTGTGGTCCATCATATGCAATTTTTTTCCAAATGACATCGTTAGTATAGATTGACCACGCATTAATAGAACTAATTAACAGGTTAAAGTTCCTTTGAAATTCACTATTGTTCAGAGTGATGGTATCTCCTATGGATGAAAAGGCTGATAGAATTCTTTGATTATTCCAATAAAGGTTTGTACTAGGTAGATTTATTTGCTGCTGTTTCTGATTTATGGTAANATTAGCTGGAATAGTGATAGTTCCATTTACGTTTTCATTCGATTTGACATTGATGGTTTCTGTTCTATGAACAACTTGACCATGCTCATTTCGGACTATTAAATAGATTTCGGGGCTTTTCTCCGACCAACTGTCTTTAAAGGTTGATTCATCAATGGGAATTTCAAATGACCCATCTGAAATAGATTTTGATGATCCTAAGAGATCATCATTATGATCTTCAAACAACTGTTGGTCGCTGTCCATCGCCTGTAAATGTAAATCAGCAATTGGTGCACCATTATCGTCTTTAATTTTTCCTTTGATTAAATATTTAGTCATGTATGAAAGCGGTAAACCTACTATAAATGATTTTACTACTATTGAACTTTCTACGTCTATGTTATAATGGGGTATTCCCCAAGTTAGAACCAATTAATTTCTGACTAAGCAGCCTAAGGGTGGAAGGTCTTTGCGCACGGCGGTCCTCCTGGATGAACTTACTTTAGAAAATATTATAAATCCTTATATAAATGCGTGTTCGGATTAATCCGAAAAGGCTACGTTCAATAATACTTTGGTGATGGCATGTCTCTTAACAACAATATTGTTGTTTCTTCCTAGTATATTACTTTCTGGGTTAATTACTGATATCAATAGCCCTGAAAGTTCTCTCAATACAAGTAAAGTCATGGAGCCTGTTCTTGCACAAGAGACTCCATCTGGTAATGCAACGAATAGTGAAGCTACAGCTGATGCTGGTCTTGACCAAACAGTAAAGTCAGGAGATCAAGTTCAATTAGATGGAAAAGAACCAATAGCTGATGCTGGTTCTGACCAAACAGTAAAGTCAGGAGATCAAGTTCAATTAGATGGAACACAAAGCTATGATCCAGATTGTGAGAATGGCAATGTCAAGTGGTGCACAAAGGGACTAACATATTCATGGGAGTCCGCGGGAAATGATGTATTGGGATCCGATATTCCGAAGAGTAAAGTAACTTTTACTGCACCTTCAGTCCATGAGACTACGGAGCTGACGTTCGAGCTGTATGTCGAGGATGATAGTAACAATTGGACTAAAGACAGCGTAACTATCACAGTGGAACCAGGAATTGAGGATGAAGGAGAACCGCGTCCTGTTGCAAATGCAGGTCAGGACCAAAGAGTGGGGGCAGGACAAGATGTTCATCTAGACGGTACGCTAAGTCGCCCAGAAGGTGCATTAAAATCAAGCGAATGGAAACAAACCGGGGGTCCTCACGTAGAATTGTCAGATGCTGACACACTCCAGCCAACATTTAGTGCGCCCTCGGTAGAAAAGTCAAAAAAACTGACCTTTGAGCTGGTAGTATATGGTGCTGCAGGTCCGAGCAAACCGGACATTGTGACTGTCAGATTGGAACCAATAGGTGAAGATGGAGGACAACCGGCTCGGTATCAACCGTCTCATGAATCTGATATTACATTTAATGCAACATTTTCTAAGATTAAAGATCTTGTATCAGATTTAAAACAAAATGATTTATCAAGATTTTTACCATTTGCAGGATTAGCTGTTGGAGCTGGAGCTTTAGCATATGGAATAAATAGGTCTAAGAAATCGAAACATAAAGGAAGCAATGTAGCAATAATAACTAGGGGAGGGATAGAATAATTAAATGGCCCTATCTGCCAGATATCCTTCTAGTGATAATAATGAATTACATGAAAAACTAAAATGGTCTTTTTCCTGTGCAATTGACAAAAGTGAATTTTTAAAACAATCAAAAGATATTAAAACTATTGAGGGATGGTATAGCCAGGCCAAGAAAACCACAGATAATATTTCTAATCCCTCGCTTGTATCAAGTGAAATGATAAAGGAATTACTAAATCATGTGTATCCTCACTATACCAATATTATAATAGAAAAAACTGATATCAATATCAAATCTACAGACGGGGGCGTTCAAAGTGATCTTGATCTAGGGATTGTTACCATGAGACCCTACATTGAATTTGTCAAGATAGTCAATGGGGAGTCAATGCCTCCGTCTAAATTTACATTTCAGCTGGATATAAGGACTTATATCAGCATATTTAAAGCTGTCAATAATTCCGCATCTGAAAATATCGAACTAAAAAAATTAGGAATTGAGCTTGAAATATCACTTTTACATATGCCATATTTTTATCTAAGCGAACCAATGAAGCTAACGACTAAGACATTTGAAATAGAGAATATTAGATTGCCTCGGAAAAGGAGAATTTAAGAAGAAACCAATTTAGTATCATTTTGTACGAATTTCCAAGCTATGAATACAGATCAATTCTGGCTGAGATTAATGAATTAAAGACATTTAGCCTTAAAATACATGACCGCATAGCATTATACCGAAGTTCAGAAAGTAGTTTTGTGTTTTCTACAATTTGAAAAAGAAAGAGTAGAAATATAAGATATTACTGACGTAACTGTATTCAACTATTTTAAGACCAATCTATATCTTTGAGTGATGCAAGAGGCTTGCGTTCACTTACAACCTCTCGTAGACTCTTCAGGCGTTTTCCCACGGAATCCGCCCCCTTGAGAGCGTCCGGAAAGATTAGTCCACATCTTTCCTCAACCTCTGTCAGCGTTACCTGATACACCTTGAATGCATCAAGTTCAAAGGCTCTTAGTTGATCCAAGTTCTGTGCGAGTAAGAAGGCTTTGGCCTTAAGTGTTCCATCTTCCACAAACACAATCACTTTCCAGAACTCTCGAGGAAGCTTCACATTTATAAAATCGCGGTCATCATCACGAAAAACCGGACCACCGAACAAGCTAACTTTCAGGTCCTCTACATCCGTATCCTCGAATACTGCGTCCTCCAGTCGTCCCCATAAGCCACCTCTTTGTCCTTGGTTGAAATCATCCATCTGAGGAGAAATGTTGGTAAAGAAGAACGAATCCTTGTTAGCTTTCTCCGCTTCTGCAGGCGCTCCCCAGAGCAAGTCCGCACGACGGGCAATGTGACCGCGATCTAGCCGATTCCCCGCATATAATTCGTCACCCACTTGGAACTCCTGCGGAACTCGCGGATCAATAATGAATGGAATGTTTTTGCGGCTCAGCCTACGGATGCTCCCACCATCAATATTCCAGGCCACCCAAAATGCGAATCTTCTCACTTTATTCACAGCAAGTGAAAAGTGAGTATAGTCGATCACTTCTGATCCGTTAATACTGAACGCATTTTCCTTATTTGATCTTGATAAATCAGGAAGATTGATTACGACAGAAAGAAAATCTTGATCATAACCAATTCCGGTCACATTCTCCACCTCACTATAGTTGACCACTGAACCAATATTCTCAATCCAAAACGGGGCGGATCGCATATAAATATATCTTATCCTTATGGGCTCTTACCTCAATGCCCATCTAAGAGTATAAATTCCTAGATCTTATACTAATTCCTAGATGCAATTAATGTTAATGCATCATTAACCAGTTTTGAACACGTTGCCTGTTACAATGTATCTATTTAGTTGAAAGTGGTCATCAAAACATTCTTTTCTGTCAAGGAAAGAATTGAATTGATAATTTATTTAACACTATAAAAATTCTATCATATTCTAAAAGTGTTTAGAAATTTGACGCTCTAAAATATTCATTTGGATCATTTATTGGTAAATAGCTAGGAATCTCGAATAATGATTGTAGTAGTTATCATCGAAGTATTCGGTGCCAGTATGATATCACCATCCTCCGTTCTCAATCTGCTGTATAGCAGTCCTATATCGTAAATTATCCCAGTATTACCAAATACAGTAACTTTCTCTCCTATTCTAAAAGGTCGTGTAATAGCTAAATACAGTCCAGATATTAGGTTTCCGAGGACACTCTGACTTGCAAAACCTATTACAATTGCAGTGATAGTCCCTATTGATGTGGCAATTATAGGATCCTGACTCAAATATGAAATTATGATGGAAATAACAATAATAGTACCAATTATCTTAATTAGAATTCGGATTGTCTCTGCACCGCTCTTCAACGCATCATAGGAAAGCTTGTAAAATACATTTGCAAGTGAGTTTATTACAAAATATCCAATAACTGCAACCACTGCTATCTTCAAGAATGGTCCATATCTATCCCCAAGAAATTGTTCTATCAAACTACTTGCAATTACCACAACTGCTATGGCAACAAACATTATTGTTATCGATTTAAAAAGTGATCTTTGTTTTTTTTCAGAACTCGTGACACTGTCAACCGGCTTTGTATGATTACTCGCTTTATCGTCGTCTTTATCCTTGACGTCGTCAACACCATTATCCACGATATGGTAATACTATACTGTCTATATTTCAAATTTTCATGAGGCTTGTCAGATAATCAGGCGCAGAAACGAAATTACTCATAATATGTGGTCGAAACTAGCTGAGATAATTGCTAATTCATGTCTAACGAAGATCTTGTTTGCTTGAGGACAAGTATTTATCCATACATGCGAATTGGAATTTCTAAAGATTTAAAGACATCGAGTCAGGATATATTTAAGATCTCTATGGCAAAATGCGTAGATTGCGGCGCAGAGCTTTCACAAGATGCTAGATATTGTTCAAATTGCGGAACACAAGTAGGGCTCAGTAGAGATGTTTACGATGTATCGGCAGGTAGTCTCGTGGGAAAAGTCAAAGAGATATTCCAAGATGCAAGAGTAAAGCGTATAGTCATAAAGGATGAAAAAGGAAATCTTCTCTTATCCATACCTGTTACATGGGGTACAGCAGGAGCAGTCGCGGTTCTGACTCTGGCACCATGGTTGGCTGCTCTTGGAGTTATTGCAGGTATAGTGACAAGATGCAAGATAGAAGTTGAGAAATCTAAAGAAGGCTAGCAGCGTTTTATCGCCAATTTTGTCAATATAAAATATTGTTTTTGTAATTAAGGATAAACAAAAATTATTCTATTTCACTAGTGAACTATTTTATGTATCCTTTATCTGGAACGTTACTCTACAAAAAAATTTAAAAAAGTTCTTGAAATCGTTATATATACGCGCAATTGATACTAGTCTGTGTCCGGTAAATTTCAGTATGTATTATGCTAAAAGGATTATATCGGCAGTCCTGCTCTTGCTACTTCTGGTAGCGTGCACACAAGCCACAGTACTGTCTCCTGCAATGTCTCAATCTAGTACGGGCGGGTGCATTCAGTATGAAGCAAAACAGAAATTAATTCATGTATTCTGCAAATTAATTCATATTACGGATATTTACAATCAGCTAAAGAATGATACAATATTACATATGGAGCCTGATACCGATCTAAAGGGGGATGCTTTTGCAGGAAAAGTGTGGATTTTGAATGCTGGCATTACAATAGAAAAAGAAGGTGGTCTTATTATCGACTCAACTGATACAACTTGGCTAAAAATGGTGCCGACACCTACTATACAATTGGGTAAACAACCGTCGCCAACAATTAAAGAAAATGATACGGATACGTACGATGAGGATCTAATAGAAGGAACAACTGCTTCCAGCCTTA
>Ga0065704_10071022_pt1 | contig 13684 bp, 8 predicted proteins | sample SwiRhicommuniRL2_FD_59091 | JGI IMG/M metagenome (GOLD analysis project Ga0065704, IMG submission 59091) | Switchgrass rhizosphere bacterial communities from Rose Lake, Michigan, USA - RL2 v2 (version 2) | ecosystem: Host-associated > Plants > Roots > Rhizosphere > Soil | place: East Lansing, MI
CTCTGCCAGCTTTCCATCTGATTGAAATAATCCAGATTTTGCCCGTCGACAGCGAGTTGCGTGCGGACGATATTTTTTGACGGGCGGGCCATTAATTCAAAACGTAATCCTGCATCACCTTCAGCAAATACGATGTCAGATAACTGGCCCAACTGGTTGATGGCATCAAGGAATGCCGGATTAAAGGTCAGTCCCTGACTGGTAATGGCATCCGGCACCCAGCGGTTACCTTCCTGGTGTAAAATGCCACCGAGTTGAGTTTTCAGGAATTGCGAGATACGTCCGGAGTCGGAACGGAGATATTGCGCGACGACAGGTAAGGATGCATCGCTGCCGGTGCTGGCGAACGGATACCGTCCGGCAAATGAAGTATCCCACTGGTTGACCACGTTACTTTGCCATTGCGCATTCAGACTGCCGGCGGCGGGTTGCAATACCTGACGCCAGGCAAGCTCCATAGGCTCTACAAACATCGCTTTCCCGAAGCCGCTCCATTCCTGACCCAGACTGGCTGCAACCAGACTGCCGTAATCACGGGTGTCGGTTAAATCGACGGCTTTACCCTGAAAGACAGTTTGAGCCAGCATCTGGGTCATCGCCTGCGGATCCGGTGCGGTAGTGACCTGCTGAAGCTTCAGGCGAACCTGTGTTACACGGGTTAAATAGGCCTGGAAGCTGAGATTGCCATTATTTACACCATTACTTTTGCCATCCATGATGGTCAACAAGGGGCCGAAGGCGGCGTCGAGCGGACCTTGGGGGCCGCCTGTTTGTTTAATAACAGGTTGCTGTTTTTTACCCACCAGAACTTTCGCTGAATTCACCAGCGTATCGGCCAGAGCTTCGTTTTTCTGCCCCGTTTTCCCCTGCCAGGCCAGCGTATTCATGAATGCCACCATCGGAGACTGACGTACATCTGCCATCAGCGTGAGCTGGGAAATAGCCCCCGAAAGAGATCCGGGCTCCTGCCAGCGCAGGCTGTTAACCATATTCAGCCAGGCATTGCTAAAATCAGTGAAATAACGTTCGGTGAGTCTTGCCTTTAGCGCCTCCGGGGAAATGTCTTCAGAAGCGGGTTGGGATTTACTGGTCAGAACCCAGTCAATTTCATTGCGTCGGGTAGTAACCACCTGATCGATAGCATCCTGAACCTGCTCTTCCCACGCCTGACGGGTGAACATTCCCGGCACGACCTCGTCTGTGTTGAACAGATAAGAAGCGTCGGTATCACCCACCATGTCTGTCAGGGTCATATCCGGATAGTTATTTGCCACTTTCTTTAGCATGGCCTGATACAGCGATGCTTCCGCATTGCGCTGGCCAATTTGCTTTAGCAGGATCTGCCGGACAGCGGTGACGAGGTTTTTATCCTGCGCTATTTTCCATTCCGGATGCGCGGGCAGGTTCTGCCCCCAGAAGGCGATCAGTTTGGGTCCGACATGTTGCCATTGCCCGTCCGGAACCCCGGTGCGTTTTGGCCAGAGGGTCATCAGTGTCTGGCTTAAAAACGTTGCATCGGCTTTATCCGGACGCGACATCATCAGGTAGGCTTTAAGCTCTGCATAGGTTTGCTGTGTCAGGGCATCACGCTGCGGGCTGCCCGGTAGTAACCGGATAAAGTCTGTTAATTTTGCCTTAAGTTTCGTGGCAGAAGCATCCCGGATTAACACATTATTGTTGGCCTGATACAACGGCCAAAGTGCCGCCAGCTGCGAGGCATTTTGATTCAGGCCAAAGCGCGTATACCACGGAGAACCAGCTGTTTCCCGGTACTGTAATTTCGCAATTTCCTGTTGAAGTGCTAGCTGATTATTCAGGCGTGAGGCCAAGGGCTGAGTCGTATCGGCTGCAATAATGGCCTGTTCATGAGAGTCAGCAATCTGATGCTGATTGATAAAAAGCGAAAGCAAAACACCCGCTCCCCAAACTACAGTCAGGGTCAGAAGGGCGCATTGCAATATTTTTTCCCAAGGCCATCCTGTTCGTTTCCCTTGCGCATTCCGGCAATCCTGAAGAATGCCCTGCCACTCAGGCAGAGCCCCCCAGCTATGTGAAGACCCCTTCTCTGCGCCGGATGGCAGACTGAATATCAGCCCGCGCAACATCATCGGAGAGGAACCCCGGGAAACCGTGGTCAGCACATTACTCAGGCCAGCACGCCATTCTTTGCGCAATCTTTCAGTCAGACGCAATAAAAAGTCGTATCGGGTGTCCTGGGCAAGCTGGGACATCCCTTGCTCACGTAGCGCAGGGATGAGCGCATCCAGTGCGGTAATTACAGATTCTGCGGAAGTTTTTCCTGATAACAAGCAGCCAACGGGTTGTGTTTCCCGGCCTTCCTGCGACCATTTACACGTGTCGAGCACCCAAAAATACACCGGTGCCTGCCAGCCAAGCAGTGCATCGGTTTTTTGGCGCTGACGCAGGGTTTCATCCAGTGAGATGGTGCCTGGTAACTGTTTACCTTCCAGTACATGAACAATTCCGTCTAACGGACGGCGCGGACGCAATAGTCTTGCGGCCATCGCACGGTCAGGATCAACAGGCACATCCGGTAAGCCACCCCACAAAAGCAAGGTATCGTCACCTTCCTGCCAGTTTTGCTCTGTCAGCCCCGGCACAATCTTTTCAACCAGTTCTGTTTCTCCGGTCAGCCAGAGGATCTGCACTTTCCTGCGCCAAAACCGGCCATAGCGAAAACGCATCTGCTCGTCCAGACCGGTGAAAAACGAAGGTGATGGACTCACGGTATCTGAGGCCGCAGATGCCCCTGTCTGCTGATTTTTTCGTTTACGCCATTGGATACGAACGCCTGCCTTTCCTAGGCGATCGAACATACGCTCGATCAGCCAGAAAATCGCGCCCAGCCCGGCGGCAATACTCAGACAAAGCGTCCAGATACCGGAAGGTGATAACGGGCCGATGCTGAAGGTGGAAGCGACCCATTGTGGGTAGAAGTTGAGGGTCCCTCCCACAACGATGACGATAAAAATCAAAAACAGAAAGGCGCTGCCTATTAGGGATCTGATTGTCACAGTGATGTGTCCTGAATGTCCTTAATGTTTGAGGCAGGTGCAGAGACGCAACCTACCCAAATCTTGTCCGTTGCGGTTTGGACCGCGACAGCCTGTGTGATGCCATCTTCACGGCATTGTGTGGCCGCCATGAGTAATGCCAGCCACGGTGCTGTGCATCCTGTAAAACCCGTGATGTTATCGATGACACTGCACTGCTTTTGAATATCCAGCCCGAGTGCGTTTTTCTCACAGGCCGTGCTCCATTCGCTGTCAGTGAGCAATGCACCGCCGGTGAGCCAGGCTTGTCTAACGGACGCTGGCTGAACGTTAGCCCATAGCAGCGCGCGTGAAAGTGTTTTGGTGAGCACGGCGTTTGTTCCGCACTCGGGGCGATGGATGCGTACCGTTTTATGCTCATCAGGCAGCGGACAATTGGTTAACAGCATGGCCGTTGCAGCTTCACCGCTGTTGACCTCAGGACGATTATTTATCTGAGTACCGATCACCAGCAAGGCAGAAGGGATACCCCAGGTCATATCAATCCATTGGTCTAACGCCGCAAACCCCACTCCATTAATTTGCCGCAGCGGACGGGAAAACATCGCCATGACTTCCTGTGCATGCTTTGCGTTAACTTGCGGATCCTGATCAATGTGAGCATCCAGCAGAACGTAACAGGGCATGCCGGCGGGGAGGGTATCGAGTAAAGCTAATATTCGCTGTTTAAGGTGGCCATGCCACTCCAGCAGCAAACCTAGTGTCGTATTTGTTGTACTGCCAAGCCGTGTATGTCGGACGGCGAAGCCACCGGTTCTGGGGATAACAGATGACATCATCGGAGTATTTTTCAAAACAGCGTTGAGAAGTTTTTCTGTACTTTTGCCAACCGTGGTAAAGGAAACGCCACCGTGCCACCAGAGATAGCGCTGCCCACGTTGGGTTTCCTCTTCAATTAACTGCTCACGCTCTCTGTTCCATGAAGTGGCCCAGATCTGATCGCATTTATAGCCGATACGTCTCAGGCTGAAAAGGATGCCCCAGGTTGCTGCGGGTAAGCCAATGGCGGTAAACCAGAATGCAATCCCCGTATGCTCATTTTTCCAAAACCAAAGCGTGGAGGTCGCCCCTGCCAGCAGCATAAATGGCAAGAAAAGAAGCCAGCGGCGGGTACGGGGGCGAACAATGCCGGGCGCTTTGTCGGGAATAACATCAAGATTCACCGGCATAATTATCCTACTTGTGCCGTTGCAAGAGAACTAATCAGCGTGCAACCGCAGGCACATTTATGTCCGTGAAAAGCGACAGGAATACCATTGTCCAGGTAATTGGGATTGCCTTCGGTAATGAAGGTCGGACCGTGAAAGGGAACAGGGCAAGAGACTTTATCCCCTTTACGGGCAACGGGAATATTACCAAAACTCATGGTACCGGAACCGGTCAATACTGCACCGCCGTGTGTTGTTTTATCGCCGATACGAATAATAGGAAGCATGATTAACTCCTTTTAGAAAGTAATGTTTTCTATTGTTGTAGAAGACTCTGGATTTAAATAATTACTGCGGCCTGTTGTCGGGAACTTTTTTAATAAGTTTGAGGCTTTCATTTTGTAATAGATAATAATTGTAGAAATGTTTTCTTGAGTATTCATTTATTTCATAGGTCACAAGAAGTTTGCTGGATTTATTGATATAGAGTATCTCTTCGCCGACGGGTTTAGAGCCCTCTAACTCTGTGCCATAGGCTGTAAAGGATTCATGAAGCGCACGACCGGTACGCTTATTAATAAATGAATCATATAGCAACCGGAGCCTCCGCATCCCCATTCTGCTCTGGCATACTCTCCTGCAAAAACGACAGGTCCTTGCATGGCTTCCGTGAAACGGGTTCTGAACATATTAGTGAATTCGTCAGTACGATCAACCTGAGCGACTGATTTCCCCGTGTACAACGGGGCCGCAGGGTAATCCTTTCCTTTGGGAAGCGTAGTTGAAGCCTGACTCTGAACTGAAGAAAATCCAAGTACAGAAATGAGTAATATTCGTGCAAGGTAAATCTGTTTCACTATTGAGGCTTTGGTTTTCATATGGATTATTTTAGCCTTTGGTTAATACTAACGATGTATGCTATTCCCATGATTGATTTTTTTTAATTGTTCCCAGTCTTTGACTGGCCAGGGGAATAGTTTGCTTTTAATCAGAAGGCGATCTTTATCGTCATGCTTTATGATAAACTGAGGCGCAGGAGTTTCACATTCCTCCTCAGGACTTTTCTTTGCATTCCAGATTAGATTTAATTCATTACCTTTCTTTTCATAAAAGTATTCACCTTGGCATGTGTACGGGGCATGCCAGGAAGAAATTTTAACTTCTGCTGTATGTTTATCTTGATTAAAAATAAACCTCCAAGTAATTGAGGCATTGCTTCCATCAATTAACTGCTCACCTTGTTGACTAAAAATATAAATTCCTTCCGGGGTTGGGGAAACCAATGCATAACAATTTACACAGTATAAACTGACAAGAAAAAAAGACAGGCAAAATTTCTTAATGTAGATAGACACTTCTTAGCTCCTTTATTAATAATAGGCTTCTTCTGGACAACTAGGCTGCACCTCATAACCAAGAGGAAGGTACAAATGCTCTTTTGAGTTAGTGCCTTTAGAATAAATATGAAGGCCTTCTTGACTATTGCAAATGAAGAATTTGTAATTTACACTCATTATATTAAAGCTTATTTCATTTGCGTTTGATTCTATTTTTGGTGCTATTTTTATTAATCTATTTCTTTTAAAGATTAATGCCATGGTTGGTTTATTCAACTGTCGAGAGGGATAAGTTACAGTTAGAAGATATGACATTATTTCTTTACCCTCAAGTTCGTCTGTGGCTTTTTGTGTAACACCAACAAACCTAAAGTTGCTTCCTGTTATTTTCTCGCAACATTTAATGTCATCCGGTATTACGGGGTTTATATAAACAATATCCGTTGCCGAAATTTTTTCAGTCGTGAGTAAAATGTATGTTTTATCAGTATTTAATATCATGATCCCAGCTTTGACTAACGGGAGGCTTTCTTCAGCATAACAACATGCAGCCAAGAAAAATGTAAAAATCATAACTATTTTAGTGAGCATTATACACCTATCTATTTATCGGCCATCGTCAGACCAATGAGGAGGGTCGCTGATTAACTTTATAACGCCATAACTGGCACCTACACTATAAAGGTCAGAATTATTTTTTATAGGAGTTTCGATATTTAGTTTCGTTACGATTGTCTTACCAATAACACCTGTAATAGTCATATCTATAGCCCTCCTTTGAGTGTGACGGGAGGTTAAAACTGGTCGATAAACTATTTGATAGCCTGCAACCATTTCCTCCGCTGCTGCAACTGCAGCCGAGTTGTCACCTTTATGTTGCCAATCAATATTGACTCCATTCATAGGAGGTACTTGTGCAGGGGCTAGTGATTCACGTGCAATCATCCAGCTATAATGCATTAAATATGCTCTTTCGACAGGGCGATAAGTAGCGGATACTGATACTCCGCCGCCACCTGTTTTGATCGCTAAAACAAAATTATTTACCGATTCTCTGAACGGCACTTCCAGATCAGTCAGACTAACACTTGTCGGATATCTATTTACCCACTGCCTACCACTTGGTTCCAGAGCAATGTCAAGGGTAGTGTTTATATCCCCTTGACATATACAAATATTTCTATACCCGCCCCCCTCTTCTATCAGCTTATTTAAACGCGATAGCAACTCTCTTCTTTGTATTTTTAAATCATTATTCCCGATATTTCCATTTTGGTCTGAATCAAGACTGCTGTTTGCTAAGTAATAATTAACCCCTTCATCCTCATCTTTTTGCCTGCTATAAAGAACATAGTCATCATTTTGACCCACACCTTCAGGACAAAATATAAATAGATATATGTCTTTTGGTTCCTTCACCTTTTTAAGGATGGAATCATTGGAAGAGAAATATAGTTTTACGTAATCTAGTTGCTCTAACTCATCCATTAAGGCAAGTTGCTGTTTTGTTATTTGCAGCCCATTTATTTTATTAATCTGCCTGACGGCTGGAGCGGTAAATTGAATAAGTCCAACAGCATTTTTCTCTGTTATTGTAGGATCTGCAGAAATTTCATCTTTTGTGTATACATGCTGTTCGATTTTAGGACGAGGGCCATTTTTACCTTGAACATATACAACATCTCCCTTTGAATCTAAAACTTTTCTGAAGTCTGCTACGGTTGACATAAATTTTCGGCTGGTTTCGACCGCGATAGAGGCCATTAGAACATCAGCATATTCATTTTTTTGAAGTTCCCCCCACAATTCACAACATATTTTGACGACTTTTTTACGAAATTCGCAGCCTTTTTCTTGTCCATGTACTTGGTCAACAATTTTACCCCAAATTAACCTAGCACAATCAGTATTTTTGAAGTTATCTAAAAAAGTAATTGGATGCATATGATATAATGCTGAGCGGAGTAAAACCTTATTTTTATCAACATCCTGCATCCACACTAATTTCTCAATCACCGATTCATTATATTTTTTCCACTCTGGTGCATCTTGTGTCAGTTTTTCCAGATACGAAATCCATAATGAGTCGGTTGGTTTGTAAAACCATTCACTGGGATGTTTCGCAATTATCCTAAACAATGTATCCCTCAGTACGGGATTATGGATTGCCTGTCGGTATTCATCAGGTGAGTAATAGCCGTCTGAATTTGTGCTAATCATGTCAATCAGACGCTGATAATTTTGGGGTATCAGTGCGTAATCGACCCGAGTTTCCTGTTTCGCCGCGTTATGTAAGATATCCAGTATTTTCCTGATCAGTGTTTCAGGAGGTGTTTTGCCATCGAGCTTATCAAAATTAGTCGGTGAATCTTCCGTAAGCGTAAAACCAAGTTCAGCAAGATCATATCGCGATAACAACTTAACATCTTTTTTTGCCAACCAGGCAGTCTCAGGATATATCTGAAAATACGTTTCCGCTGATTTATCACCTGCAGCTTGCTCATTTATTGACTTCACTTTCTTTAAGGTGGCAATACCTGTAGAACGGGTCGCCTCAGCCTCCTTGACAAACTTACCGGTAGACAAGTTTTTATTATATCGCGGCAGACCGGGTGTATATTTCAAAAATAACGGCCGATCCTCTTGTTCAAGCTTTTCCGGGTTGGTCAGGAACGTGGGGAGATTTTCATCTATGCTAAAACATTCAATATGCGACTGATAACGCGGTACGTAGCCCATTGCAACCGGGTTCTGGTAATAGCCAAGATGCCCGACGGGATCTTTTGCGTTTATGCGGAATGGGACGGGGCAGGTGACCTGTTCGAATACGAGTTTCTCTTCAGTCGGTGGCTGGAAGTGTGCCCACCAGGCTGGAGGAATAACGACGGGCTCTGTTGTTTTCAGATTAGCTCTGTCAGCAAGTATCCACACCTGATCGCCCTGGCTGAACTGTTTTTTCTCAGGGATATTTCCACGCGCTTTGACGATCACATCCTCAGCAAGGGTAACATTGCCATATATCCGTCCCTTGTCAGTCTGAGTCTTAAACCCTTCATCCATTTCATCCCAGCGCACTTTTGTCCCATTAGGAAGTGTACCTTTACGCACAGTCCGGTCGGCATCCTCGTAGGCAGACAGGCCTTTTCTTTCGTTTACTTTCCATATTTTCTCTCCTTTACCAGCCTGATAAGTTGACCAGGGGGCGAGGTGCATGTAAAGAGTATAAAAGGTCAGGCTGCTTTTTTTATCATCCCCGGGTTGCAGATAATGCCGTATCAGGACGAATGAGCCTGAGTAACTTAGCGAGCCAGAAGTCCATGGCGCCTCCAGATAATTTTTACATACCCGATAGGCAACGATTTCACCATCTGCCATACAGCGCAGAGGCTGCTCACCTTTGTAGGGAACAGGAAAATCGACAGACTCAGAAGTACCTTTACCGCTTAATGCGCTCCATGGGGTGGTGACAGAACTGATATGAATGCCGCCGTGCCACATACCGTTGCGTCCAACCAGATAAAACCCTGCGGGTTCTCCTCTGAGATGCGCAAGGATCTCTTCAGCGTTGCCGAATTCATTGCCCTTTGGGTTTTTCGTAATGGGGTAGCAGATGTGGAGGTCTTTGTTGTCAGCGTTGCTTTGGTCAGAGGGCGTATTTTTTTCCGTCTCTCCATAGCGATACATCTTGAACGCAGATTTTAATGAACTATAAGCCCTTGCCGGGTAGAACCCCATTGGTTGTCTAAAATCAGAGACCCATTGAGTTCCATTAAACATGGCCATATGACCATACCGATGACCCGGAATATCTTGAATTACGACAACATCGCCAGCTTGCTGGCCAGGTATGGTGGTTGTATCTGTCAGTTCTGACCCGCCAGTATTATGGGTAAATACGATGGTGAATCCTTTAGCCAACAATGAGGCACCATAATCTGCCGCTGCAGGATAGTCATAGTTTGGACGAAGTGGTGGAGAAATAATATTAACTCCCCCGGCCTTAATTGCAAGCCTCACAAATTTGGCACAGTTACCATGACTTTTTTCGGATGCATTACTATTTAGATGGGCTAGTGCTGATTCTACATTCAACATAGTAGATATTACTCAGTTATTGAAAACGATATTTAGCAGGACTAAGATCGGATACAGAGTCTATTTTCCACTGCGTATTGATTTTTTTAAGCGAGACCGTCAGGACATGGGCCTTCTCATGGAGTCCCCCTAGTGAAACCTTTACAACCGATAAGCCTGAACTGATTTTTATAGGTTCTACAATGACATGTGTCCAGTCATCGTAGGCATCTTGAGCCCTTATAATATAAACATACCCATCTTTTGGCCTAACCTCTTCGATTGTGCAAACGGGGTCTTTTCCTTCCTGGCAAATTTTTGCACTTTTTATTTTTTTCAAAAAGCTTGGCGTTATATTATTCTGCATTAATTTTTTAAATGCAGGGGCATCAGGTGGGACAATTTTGAAATACAACTGCATATATTGAGTATAAAATGCTTGTGTTATTTTTACAGGATCTTCTTTTATATTAGCAGATGCATTAACGCCGAATAGTAAGAGAATTAGCATTGATAAATATAAGAATGATTTCCAAAGTGTTTTGTTTTTCATTTATACCTCACGAAGTATATTCAACTTATTTTCATGTTATTTCTAGTCAACATGCTTTTACCGATTCTTTTTACACAGCAAGTCAAATTGTGACATCTCTCGAGCAGTTTAGCCTTATCCAGAAAAATCCTTCCCATTCTCTTCAGTCAAGTTTTCCATCGTGACAATAGGAAATTTAGGTGTATCGCTTGGTTTTGAAGCCCCCACCATCGGCACCAGGTAGTTCGTGCACTTAATCGTCATATCGCCGGAAGACCCGTGCTCGATTTTACTTGCCTCCAGCGTCAGATAAGAGCCGCCGCCGTTGAGGGTCAGTTTTTTCGGAGTGGTAATGATGATTTCATCGTCCGAGCTGGTGATGGTCAGGGTTTGTCTTGCGGTCAGGGACATGGCGTTGTTTTGCGCCTGGATAGTGACCTGTCCCTGATTGGCAATCAGCGTGGCATCCTGCTTATGTACAAACATGCTTAACGCTTCACCTGCGCCGATGAACAGGTTTTTCATGACGCCAACGTCGGCATTGTTACCGGCGTTCACCATCAGATTCTGTCGGGCTGCCAGCTGTAAATGCTCACCGCTGGTAAGCGCCACGCCCATCGGGGCGCTGGCTAAAATGGCCGCGGACTGCAACTGCGTCAGGCGGTTATCGACAAAGCTGAGCTGCTTTTGAATATCTGATGCCAGCGCGGTAGCCTGCATGGCGGCATCACTCAGAGCCTGCATCTCATTGTTGGCCTGATGGATTTGACCGAGGGCCGGATCCATATCCAGCACTTTTCCCTGCGCCTTGAGTTGTTCTTCTGCACTGACAAATATCCCTTTGCCCGCGCGCATCACGCCGTGTTCATCCGTCCTGATTTCAAAACCGGCACCGCGCTGTGCGCGTTCCGCATCCACCAGATGCCCCATGTTCAGCTGCGTTTTGCCAAACTCGGTCGCAAGCTTGATGTGTTCCTCTGAGCGTTTGTCTTCCATCCGCAGCTTGTTGAAAGACGGAGTACGCAGGACATTGCGCGTATGGTTGTCGTCGGTGACATGGTCACTGTGTGCTGAATCATGCAGGGCATACGCGATATAAGGCCGGTCACAGTCGCCGGAATCGAAAGCGATGGCGACTTCAGTGCCATCGAGTAAAGGCGCGTGCCAGCCGTAGGTATCACCGGCGTAAGGTTTTGCCATACGCAACCAGAGACAGGCATAGCCCTGTTCCTGTTCGTCGCGGTCAAAATCGAGCTTCACGCGGTATCTGCCCTGATTATCCAGCCAGGAATAGATATCGCCTTTGGTGGTGCTTTCAACCCGGGCTGGAAGGGTACCGGCGATTACCGGGCGTTCTGTCAGAACAGGGCGGAAGCAGAGGGTTTCACTGTAAGGCTGACCGGTCAATTGTGCGGTGAAACGACTCTTGCGTGAACCGTAGGTTTTTATCCCCGTCAGCAGGATACCTTCATTTAACACAGAAGGAAGTGTGCCATCGACTTCCAGCACCTGACCCGGTGCCAGATGAGGGCAACTGCTGTGGCCGGTGACGGTCTTCTGAGCATTCATTATGCGTTCATGACGCAGGCGGGCATAAAATGCACCGGTTTCAACCCCGTCTTCGGATCCGGATTGCAGAAAAGGCTCCGCGTACTGATAGACTTCGCCAGTGGTAGTTTCATCACCTCCTGCCGCACTGGCAGTGGTGTCCATCGGACTTAATGCTTCCCGGTAGTTGTAATCGCGGGTGGAAACCTGTTGCGTGACGACCTGATGCTGCGTGCTCAGCCCCCAGACGCTTTCGGTACCGCTGTCGCTCATGCCCGCCTGGTTGCGTAAGGGTAAACGGACTCCAAATTTATATTGTTGCTGGCTGTCGGCAAATATGATGACGTCATGCTCAAGGCGGGTGTCCATCTCGAGATGCCAGTAAATTCCGACTTCAGCCAGTAAACGCTGGATGAAAGCTAAATCTGTTTCCCGCCACTGGGTGATAAGCTCACGTGCCGGGTATTGCCTGGAAAGCTGGAATTCGAAGTCCGGGCCTTCCAGGCCGTGTGCCCGAAGAACCTTTTCAACCACTTCCTGCACTGACTGATTTAGATAAAGTGCGCACTTTGCAGTGTGGTCCAGTAAGGCTACGCGCGGAACCAAAACCAGCCGGTAAATCGTCTGATCCGCAGAGGTAGAGATACGTGAAAAATGTTGAATCACACCGTGTACAGCCCGGACCGGCTCCGCAACGCCTGCAATATCAAACACGGGAGCCTGCATGGTAAAGGTAGCCGGTTTGAGAACCAGTTGTTCAGCGGTTAAATCGGTGGCCGTGCTGGTGACATGAATAATATATTCAAAGGGTTTGCTAAGTTGCTCTTCCCCTTCGAAGCGCAACACGTCGAGAAATGCAGGACTTTGCAAAACGTCCAGACGATAGCGGGACTGGTTTAGCAATCTGTTGATAACATCGGAGGTGCTCATTTCTGTTCTCCGTCAAATTCCAGCGTGATCCCTTCGTCTTCACCCCAGCCCAGCGCCAGCGCAGTAGTGGGCTGTTGCCCGGCCATGCGCTGCAGCAGTTGCTGGCTCAGCACCGGCAGTATCTGCTGATTGAGCAGGCTGTCGATGTTGCGGGCGCCGGTGTCCGGCAGCAGGCAGGCGGCGACCAGCGTGTCGTACAGACTTTCTTCTATGGAGCAGGTCAGGCCATAGTGCTTGTTCAGACGTTTCGCGACTTGTGCCAGTTTCATCTCAACGATAGTGCGCAGGGCAACGGCATTCAGCGGACGATAAATCAGCGTCTGGAAACGGGCGAGCAGGGCGGGCTGGAAATGATCGCGCAGGATCGGGCGCAGCAGTTCCTGCAAATCGCTGTCGGTGGCTTCCGGCTGTTCATCCAGCAACTGCATGATGTGGTCGCTGCCCAGATTCGCAGTCATCAGAATGACGGTGTTACGGAAGTCGATTTCGCGGCCTTCACCATCTCGCATAAAGCCGCGGTCGAATACCTGATAGAACAGGTTAATGACATCCCGGTGGGCTTTTTCCACTTCATCAAGCAGGACGACGCTGTACGGTCGTTTACGCACGGCTTCCGTCAGAATACCGCCCTGACCGTAACCGACGTATCCCGGAGGTGAGCCTTTCAGCTGGGATACGGTGTGCGCTTCCTGGTATTCGCTGAGGTTAATGGTGATAAGGGATTTCTCGCCGCCGAACAGGCAGTCCGCGAGGGAAAGTGCGGTTTCCGTTTTACCGACACCGCTCGGACCGACCAGCAGGAAGACGCCCAGCGGGCCATTCTCAGACGTCAGGCCGGTTTTGGCGGCACGCAGGCGTTGCGCCATGTCGGTCAGCGCATGATCCTGTCCGACGACACGTTTGCCCAGATGGTTTTCCAGTTGCAACAGGTCAGTCTGTTCGTCCTTCAGCAGGCTGGTCAGCGGCACGCCGGTCCAGTCGGCAATGACTGTCGCAACGGTGCGGACGTCCACGTCAAGAGACAGCAGCGGGGCGCTGCCC
>Ga0065704_10071023_pt1 | contig 13669 bp, 9 predicted proteins | sample SwiRhicommuniRL2_FD_59091 | JGI IMG/M metagenome (GOLD analysis project Ga0065704, IMG submission 59091) | Switchgrass rhizosphere bacterial communities from Rose Lake, Michigan, USA - RL2 v2 (version 2) | ecosystem: Host-associated > Plants > Roots > Rhizosphere > Soil | place: East Lansing, MI
GCTTAACGCATAGCGTAAATAACGCTATACTCGTGCCGCTTCGTCCCCTTAGTTAAATGGATATAACGAGCCCCTCCTAAGGGCTAGTTGCAGGTTCGATTCCTGCAGGGGACACCATATCGATATCAACAGACATCTATCGCCAACAGCATTAACTCAACACAACAAAACGGGCAACGAAAGAAGCTAGCACGCGTACTTTCGAGACTGTCGCCCGCGAATGGCATAAGAACAAACGTAAGTGTGATGCCAATCATGCAAAAAGAATTCTTGCTTCACGTGAGAATCATGTTTTTCCTACTCTTGGCAAATATGATATCGCAAAGCTAAAAACTCGCGATCTTCTAATTTCCGTAAAGACTAAAGAAGCCAGAAACAAACTTCACACAGCGAACCGATTGTAGTAATAATATATGACCGGATTTGCTTTTAGCTTCATGATATTCATCGCTGAAGGCGTTTACGCTCACCGTAAATGACACGCTCCGCTTCGTGGCGGATATGTTCATCAACGGCCTATTACACCCGGAGCTTGAGGCATAACCCAGCGGTACGGGTAAGCCACTGCGATGAAAAAAATCCACAAAGATCTCCCAACCTAGATAAAGAAAAGTGTCATATCTGGTCGGCTATTGACTGAGAGAATAATTTCTCTTTTTAAACAATGGTTAATTTGAGTATTATGCCAACCTAATGAGTCAACTTCCGGGCTAATATCGAGAATGACGTTAACGCGAATTCGTCTCTAATTAATATCCTCCATTAAGAATGGAATGCTTAGCCAGAGCATCATTCCAGCATTAAAAATGCATTTCTTGATATAAAATTATATTACATATTTCATAATGGTAAATCATGCCTATCGCAGTTTCAGCTTTGGGAACTGAATTCTTGAAATACACCTAAATACTTGGATGGCGGCACTATTTAGTGATATTCATCCTGCATAATTAGCCCGCATCAGCAATCATATGAATATCACAAACAAAACAATTGACAATTATAAAGCAGTCAGTCGCCAGTCACTTCCAATTATTTCCAGTAAATTCAAAATCAACCTGAATGATATTCATTACTCTCACTATAAAACCCTAACATTTATTCATACAATAAAATTTTAAAATCACTAACAAATCGAATAGCGCACAAATAGTCAATTCATCCCTCACTGTAAGGTTTTTAATAAAGTTCCGGCATTTAAACCGGAAATATATTATTACCTCATGTAACCGTATATAAGGATATTTCTCATGGCTACACCCTCACATATAGGTCAACGCGACCCAGCAGATGGTTCTTACAATCCGGGTATTCAAACAAACGTTCCACCCGTTGTACGCGACAATAATCTGTACGATACATTCACCGCAGATATAACATCTGCAATAACTTTAGGAAGTGGCAATGAAAAATATCAACAAGATTTATTTAATCGATCCCCCTTGAGTGGGGTCCTGGGTTTCTGGAACCTCAGTACAAAAATTGTGGTGACGGTTTCATCACCGGATGTCCCTTCTGCACCAACGATTACGCACACTTATTCCACTTTGCCTATCAATCAGCCTGTTATTATCCCTGTTCTCGGCTTTCTCGCCCGGCCTCAAATCACGACAGAATGTTCGGTCATTATTTCGGACGGTACCAATCAGTTTCAGACAACGGTTAACCTCGCCCCGCTGCCTCTTACCGATGCAGAAAGTAGCAGTGCCGTAGGGTTTCCTGAAATTCAGGTAAATAAAACGGCGACGGTAGAAGAGGTGGGTGATGATTTGTACTTTGCCATTATTGCACCTCAGCGAGCATTTATTGCTCTCGATCGGCAGGCAAATATCCGCTGGTATGTTACGGGTGGAGATCCAATCAATTCACCTGAACTATGCCTTCCAATATATAACAACCTGCGTTTATCAGATGGTACATTTATTGGATCCGATACTTTCCTGAACTTTTACTACACGCCAACAAATTTTGGGGAACACGAGCCCAGAGGGCAACGTGAGCTTTGGCGATTTGATATGACAGGCCGGGTACAAAGCATTTATTTTGTCCGTGACAGGGCGCATCACTCCTTAACAGAACTGGCTGGCGAGAACTCACTACTCATTGCTTCTGACTATATCAGTATCCGAAATAGCGGTGAAGGCCCCAATCCCGATGGCGCCAACCAGGGCCCTTCCTGTGAAGATTGCATTGCAATTCTGGATTTAGCGACCGGATTTGAGAAAGCCTATTACGATCTTCGATTAATTCTTAATTTCTGGCGTACACCGGTCCCCATGGATTTATCAGTCCCCTATACTTATGATTGGGCCCATGTTAATCAGGTCGATTATGATTCCGGCAATAATCTTCTCATTGCTTCTTGTCGTCATCAGGGGGCAATTATTGGCATTGAAAGAGCTTCCGGAGCACTGAAATTCATTTCCGGTAATCACGATGACTGGCAAGCCACTGAAACGGGCATTCCCACGACCGATTGGTCAGATCTGCTTTTGACGCCCATTAACCCTGCAACGGGCTCGGCGTATGATCTCAGCGACCCAGTACAAAAAATCGAAGCAGATCGCAATTTCTGGACATGGGGCCAGCATAACGTGCAGTCAATCCAGCAGTCTGTGTTCAACTCACCGTATGTGGATTTCTCAGTCTTTAACAATGGAAATTACAGAACCCGAACATCCGGTTCAGGCGCGGTCGCATCTGAGAACGCCTCTCGCTGTATGCACTACCGGGTGGACCTTGATACACGGGAAGTGCGTTTACTCACCGAGTACGGTGAAACAGAATTAGCGGCCACCGGATATAGCCCGTACGTTTCCACCGCCTACTTCTATAATTTCGAGGATAATGCTGCATCACCCCGCCTGTTTGCTAATTTCGGTGGCAGTATTTTTCAGGAAAATAGCGAATACCCGGCGGGCCTACCCGTTACACTGGAACCCGGTGTTTCAGATCGGGTTGACCTGAAAGAAGAACGCTACGGAACTTTCCAGGGACGGGTGATTATTCAGGAAATTGACCTAACGACACGATTGCCCTTATTCGAAATTCAGATGACTTCTGGCGTATATAAAACGCCGCCATCGGGTGAGAGTGATGTCAGACGCGTTGATCTTTACTCTTTCCGTGCTTATAAAATGCCATTGTATTCCTGATGTCACTGCCGCATGCCCGATGACACATCGGGCATTTTCTTAAAAAGAGATTTGCGTTACGGTAGTTGAAGAGAGGGAACTTCATGTGGGTCGAACATCTTTTTAGATGAAATAATGGTTTCGATAAAGATCTTTTTATGTTCATATTTGAGCACATCATCGATATACATAATCCCGGTTTGAAACGACGGAATATTTTTCTCAATATTGAACCGAACCAAGCCACGCAGACAGGCCTCGGACTCCAGCTGTACGGGAAGTGCCAGAATACATTGTGTTTGCTTTGCCAACGCAATCGCATTCGAGACAGAGAAAACATCAAATCTGACTTTTTCAGGAGAAATATAGCAGAGTAGCGGATCGTTAATTTCCTCATTTTCAGATTCATGTTTGAGTATGATCCACTCGCTTTCATTGAGTTGCTCTTCACTCACCCACCTTGCGGAGGCAAACCGGTGCTCACGAGAACAAAACAGAACAAATCGGGTCGTGAAGATGGGGATATAATTGATGGCGGCAATTCTGTTTTCTTCAGAGGGAATAGCGCCTAACGCAAGATCACATTCTCCTTTTAGTAAATGGTGTTGACCCATGACGGTATTGCTATTTTTTATCACCATCCGAATCTCAGGGTAAAGCTGAATATAATCTTTCATCAGGTTAAACAGCACACCGTGGCTCCAGGCATGACCACATTCGATAACCAGGCGCTGTCTCTGACTATACTTTATGGCATCAATACTCAGTAATGCCTGCTGATAGTTTCGGTCTAAAAGGCACGCATGCTGATATAGCGTTTCACCGTATACCGTTAGCGAGATCTTTTTTCTCTCTCTAACCAGTAAAGAGATCTCAAGCTCGGCCTCCAGACGCTGCATATTTTGCGTTAATGTTGGCTGGGATATGAATAAGCTTTCAGCTGCAGCCGTAAAGGTTTTTTTATCAACCAGAACCTTGAACTGAAATATCAGTTTGTGCAAATACATGGTGTACCACCGCTATTGTCATCCCCCTCGCCTCCCAGCAATATTGCAACGAGCGAGCAGGCACCACAGTTAAATCATATGGCTTATCACGACTATTAACGCATTCAGGCTCAGGATTGCTGTAACCAGACGCTTACCAAAAGGCGAAACGTGATAATTAACGTAATACTCAGCATCACGCTGCTGGTATGAAATTAACAGCAGTAGCAATGCCATGATTATCGACAGTATACTCACCGCCATCAGTAAGACATGATGTCGAATTATAGCTGTTCGCATCATGACCACGGTCAGAATAAGGGTCGAGAGCGCGGTACGCTGCCATGAAAGCTGCGTTCTCTCCGATTGTAAGCCCGGATCTCGCGCATGTGAAACGGTCATCATGATGCCACCATGACCCACAGCGTCACCACGATACAAGCCCCAAGCCCCCCACTGAGCAAGACAAACAGTCGTGGATAATCCAGCGCGCGATCCTGCGCTATCGCCCGATCATTGGCAACCCAACGGCGATAGCCATACCAGGCAAGCCCCGCAGCGGTAAGGCTCATTATGATTACCAGAAAAACCCGGAACGGGGCTGGCGCGAGATTGATGGCTAACTGATCGACACCAATCCCTGCAGCCATAAAAGCCAGCGCTGTTCTTATCCACGCTAAAAAGGTGCGTTCGTTTGCCAACGTAAAACGATAATCAACCAATTTATCCTGCTTACCCTGATTCATAATCCCTGCTTTTACAGTGCACTAAAAAGTAAAGGGAGCCAGTTTTCGTGCTCCCCTGATTTACTTACTGTCATCAACTAATACAATCCAGCCTTAATAAGGCTTATTGAACAGACTATATAATCCCTGGTCATAATCCCCGCCGTCATACAGTTCGATGACTTTTTGCTTTGTCACACAGTTCTGGTCGCACACCACGGCCAGATCCCGAAGGAAGCGCTCCCCTCCGGAGCACGCGGCAATTTCAAGAAGCAGTGTTCGGGTATCAGGATGCATATTTCTATCCGCCAGAGACCCCAAATATTGACGCATGACCTGTTTGCGCTGTTCATGCTCGCGCACGACATAGTCTGCATCAACATGTTCTGCCTCTACCGGGATGCCCAGACGACACCATTCGTCCTGAGGTGCATCGGCATGAGTCATTGCCGCCGAGAGCTTACGAATAAACAGCGCTTCCCGTTCAGGGTCATTGATTGGGTGTTCCTGATACTCATCGTGCGCTAAGTCAAACAGCAGATTGCCGTGCGCGTACGAGCTATAGAAACCTGCCGAACCAGGTATTTTTAGCACCGGGATATGGTGGGTAAATGTAAAGCCTGGATGCAACCCGGCATCTTTTAGCTCTGACAGTGTAAACAACCGCCGCATCCGCATCGGCATCAGCGTGTATTCATACAGCGGCTTATTCTCGGGAGACTGACTGCCGCGCATATAAACAAAGCGTCCATCGGTTATCGTCACGTGTGCACCAAAATAGCCAAAAATGGCCTCTGACTTAATCGCCTTCTGCTGCGTTAAAACCGGCGTTAGCGACTGCCCAGTCATGGTGCTCGTTTTTTCTATCCCGAACGCGTCCAGAAGAGTCACCGCCACATCGTGCATTTGCGCAAGCTGGTCTCGTGATTCGCCTGCGCAGCGGCTTCGCGGATCCCAGATAAAGAATGGCACATGTGCGATTTCGTTATACACCGGCATCACGCTTTTTCCAGACCACTCCTTTTCACCAAACATAAAGCCGTGGTCCGTATTGACCATGAGCATCGTGTCCTGCCACATATTATGCTCATCAAAGAAATCCAGCACGCGTCCGAGATATTCATCGCACATCAGCATCAGTGCCTGATAATGCTTCTCCCCATTGGTCACTTTTTGTGGGTTGTTGATCCTTTCAGTCGAGCTGTATTCTGGCCAGTCGTCTGGGTTATTCACCAGGTCGGGATCAACCTGATATTTAAAGCGGTCAGGAACATAAAACGGCTCGTGCGGGTCAAAACTTTCAATCTGCAAAAACCAATTATCCTGCTGATAGTTCTCCGTCAGAAATTCCAGCCCGGCCTGATAGCAGCGCGCCTGTGGATAATCTTTCTCTTCACGAATATAGCTGCGGTTAATCTGATCGTGTTCAATCATATTGCGCCGCAGCGGCTCGGCATTTTTCCATGAATCCAGCGCGTGTGCTCCAGCGAAACCAATCTTCGCTTTCCAGAGATCGCCCTCCTGCCCGCGCATAAACTCATAGCTGTTATAGCGATTATGGTACGTTGCGCCGCCGTCCTCCCAGTAGTGCTGGTGATCGGTTATCAGATGGGAATACACGCCATGTTTTTTCATTATTTCAAATATCGAGTCGTCAAAAGGCTCTAACGGCCCCCAACTGCGATGCAGAAAATTTAAGCGCCCGGTGTGCAAATCTCGTCTGGCAGGCATGCAGGGCATAGAACCGACATAAAAATTATCAAAGCGGACGGTTTTCGCCTCCAGCCGTTTAAAATTTGGCAGCGGAAACGCATCCATGTTGTAAGCAGGCAGCTTATTACGGCGTAGCGTGTCAAACATCAACATAACAACTTTCATATTACTCTCCCGATCCGAGCAGTTTCATGCATATCGCTTTGTGATTATTCTTGTTCAACGTATAAAAAATCATCGAAAAGAGGGATAAAAGCTGACCGCACACTGGCGTCAGGACCATCAAAATCAGCAAGCCGTTTAATGTTCCCTCAGTTTGGGTCGTCGCGCCGGGAACGTAGCCAACCAGATTCAGCATTCCACCCAGCACAAATGCCCCTACAGCGGAACCGAATTTATTCGAAAACGTTAAAGTTGATGAGGCGATACCCGCCGCATTTGATTTCGTTTTCCAACGTAATTCGTCCGCGCAGTCAGTGACCATCATCCAGGTAATCAACGACCCGCCCTGGCAAAGCGCCATCACGCAGGCCAGCATGACCATGGTGTAGGTGATATTGTCCGGCGTGAACGTCAGCCAAAGAATCAGGGAGGGAATAATGGCAATCAGGCAGATAGTGACAAATGCGGTTTTATTTCCATAGCGGGATACCAGCCCTTTCACCAGCAGATAAATCGACGCGCCAAATACCATATTCAGCAACGCACCCGTCGCAACGAGTTTAGTACTGTGCAGAACCCACGTATAAAACTGAACCGTCACCCCTGCGGTTATCGCCAATGAGAGCGTATTGGCGGAAGAGGCCAGTGCCAGGCACCCCAGTGAGCGGCTGCGGAAAGCCAGTGAAAGCTGTTTAAACACGGCGACCACCACGTTGCTGTTATCCGCTGCGTTTTCCCCCTGTAATGCCCTGTCGTCTTCCTGAATCCGCTGCCAGTTATCCTGTCGGCGTGCGCCATAGGCACACAGCCAGAAGCCCAGCGTGGTCACGACGCCAAATAAAATGCCGAGGTAATGATAGCTGTGAAAGTCCACCACGCTATTCCCCGCCGCATCGCGGGTCTGGCTGAAGGCCGAGAGAATGTAAATCCCACCGGCGCTAACAATAAACTGCGCAATAATGCCGGTGAATTGCTTGAATAAAACGATATTGCTGCGTTCATTCACCTTGTCTGTGATATAGGCCGTCAATGAGTGATACGGAATATTAGACACCGTCGACACCAGCGAATAGAGCATGTAAACGCCAGCGATATAAACCACACGCCCGGTCGGGGATAAATCAGGCGACGCAAAGACAAGCCAGGTGGTAAACCCCAGAACGGGCGCAGAAGTGATTATCCAGAAGCGGTATTTCCCGATTCGCGTTCGGGTTCTGTCTCCAATGGCCCCCATAATCGGGTCAATGAAAGCATCAATGCCCCGCGCGGCCAGGGTAATCGCCCCCACCGTAGTCGGACTTACGCCGTAAATATCGGAGGCATAGGTAATAAAGAACACCAGCATGGCATAAAAACTGAGATTGGATGCAAAGCCACCGCCCACAGCATAAAAAAGTTTGTCAGAGATAGTCAGACGTTCCATTCTTTTATCCTTGTATTTTTAAAACCTCCATATTGTTAAACCTGCCGTATCGGGGAAGATAATTGTTTACATCATGGTTATATAGTAAAAACCTATAATCCAGTTCCCGCTGAAACCTTCAAATTAATAACCTCCTGTAATATCATTCTTTTATTCGTGGGAGAACGAGCCCCAATTCCCTGCGGATAACTCAGCAATGTTCAATTTTGTGACAGGCATTATGTTTCGTCATCGCTGAAGCAAATACGTTCCCAATGACTTGCAAAGCGATTATTTGTTTGCGCAGCACTTCTTATATTTTTTACCGCTGCCGCACGGGCATAACGCATTTCTGTTAGCCATCGGCCTGGCAACCGCCTTGTGCGCCAATACCTGCATCAGGGTTTCTGCCGGATAGCCGGCCTGCAATAAATCCTGCAACAAATTCATTTGCGGCGCGATATGAGAGAAAAAGTGCTTATACCCAGCACACAGATAGTTATGCCTGGGCGATCCGCTTGGCGATACGGAGAAGCGGTATTTTGGGCAGCCGCCATGACAGGCAAAAAGATAGTCACAGCGCTGACAATCGGGCGTCAGCGTCGTTTTTTTACTGACGCCAAAGATCCTCGCCTGCTCGCTCTGATTCAACGTGTGGATATCCTGCTGGTGAATATTGCCCAGCAGATGCTCCGGGTACACGAAGTGATCGCAGTTATACAGATCGCCATTGGCTTCCAGCGCAAACGCATGTCCGCAGGTTTCAGCATGCACGCACAGTACCGCAGGCTGTTTGTTCCAGGCTGCGATGGCGACGTCAAACATCTGCACTGAAACCCACCCCACGTCGCGATGAACCCAGATATCGAAAATTTGATTGAGAAATTCACCGTACTGCCACGCGGGCACCGTCCAGGGCGCAAGCCTGGCCGCACTCTCGCCCGGCATCACAAGCTGAAGCAGCGTCTCGTCGACGGTGCTGACCCGTTCAACCAGCGGGATAAATTGAATATGCCGGGAGCCTGCCTCAAGCAAAAATTCATAGACTTCAGCCGCATAAGAGACGTTATGCGTCCCGACCACCGTCAGGGTATTAAAGGCGACGCCGTTCGGTTTAAGCAGCGCTAGCGCCTGCATCACCCGCTCATGCGTTCCGTTTCCGGCGCGGTTTACCCGATAGATATCGTGGAGCGGCTGCGGGCCGTCAACGGACAGGCCAATCAGAAAATCATTTTTGGCAAAGAATGCCGCCCACGCATCGTTCATCAACATGCCGTTGGTTTGCAGCGCGTGCTGGATCGGGCGGCCTTCGCCATATTTCTCGCACAGCGCGACGACGCGCTCAAAAAAGGCGAGCCCCATGAGTGTCGGTTCGCCCCCTTGCCAGGCAAAGAGGACTGGCCCCGACGCCTGTGCCGAAATATGCTGCTGGATATATTTCTCCAGCGTTTCCTCTGACATCTTCCAGTTTTGCTGACGCTCGGGATAGAGCGCTTCTTTTTCCAGATAAAAACAGTACTGGCAATCAATATTACATACTGACCCTGTTGGCTTAGCCATAACATGACAACCTGAAACAACCATATTTACGCTTCCCTATTACCGTCTAACAGACGTCATTCTCAACACAGAGGCAATATAATGCCGTTTTCCTGAAATATTCCAATATCAGCGTTCCAGTAAACTCTTTTGTAATGTGAATGCGACCATACATAGCCATTTTAAAAAAACGGATATTTTACCGCGCTTTTAGGAAATTGCCCGTCTCTTTGTAAAAAGATCAATTCGCACTGTGACTGCTTTACTTTATAAATCACAGAGTGATGACTGTTGTATCACACATCGTTTGTAACCTATATCATTCGGTCAACAGAAAATCACAAGTCAGTTAGCCTCAATCCACTTATGTTCTCGATCTTAGTTCGCCTCAAAACAAACAGAGCCGGCAAAGCTGATCCTCATTTTCTTCAAAGCTAAAGTCTATCTCTTCGCATCTGCCGTATATATAGAGTCTTTTATCTATCTCAGGAAATTGCCTGCCCCCCAATACATATTGAATCCCCACGGATAATCTAAACATTTCTGAGCCGTTGCTAATACTGGTTTTCATATTCCATCGACGGCATCCGATCGCTCGAACCATGCCGGCGCTTACTGTTATAAATCATCTTGATGTAATCAAAAAATACCACTGTGGGCTTCTTCCCACGTTCCGTAGATCTTTTTCTTTATCCGTTCACGCTTCAGTTACTGGAAAACACTTTTTATAACTGCTTTGTCGTGAAAGTTACTATGAGGACCCATATTTCACCCTGTTAGGGTGATTTCAGGAACGATAGCCACTCATGGCTCGTGTATAGACTGCCCTGATCAGAGTGAACGAGTCCCCGTTTTTGACAATTACGCCGCCACACCGCCATCAGAAGCACTCTCGGGACAATTTCTTTTGTCATCAGGGGTTGCATTGACCAGCTGAGAACTTTGCGCGAGAACAGGCTAACCACCACGGTCAGATATTCATCGTTTTGCTGGCAAAATATCACTCTGTAAAAGGATTTTGCAAATGAAGCCAGAAATCTCCCCGTGAAATAAGGGCGTATAATAAAACGGAGCAGCACTTTAACGACGTTATTTCATGACTGTATCGGATATTTAACAATCAATATTGGCGGTGGTACTTATGCAATATAAGTCGAAATACTGACGCACGCGTTGTACTTTAAAGCCTATAATCCTCATCACCCTGCGCTTGCTTTTTCAGATAAAGTAGTCGTGGAACACGGTGTCCAACGATGCTACATTACGCAGCCTACCTTACTTTGGCAGTGGTTATTGACTCCGTAAATATCGGTAAGCGCTGAAACTACTATCCTGAAATGCGGTCTACGCAAGCAGGTTGTAACGCGACGTTTGCGCTACCTTCTCAGGCTTTATATAGGTTCACTATTTTGTCTCAATGCAAATTCCAGCGTGCATTTCTTCATCCGCGTTACTGGGTAACGTGGTTTGGTCTTGGCCTACTTTGGCTACTGGTTCAATTACCTTATCCCGCTATTCGTGTTCTGGGCTCGCGGTTAGGCAGTGCATCCCGCCACTTCCTGAAACGACGTGAATCCATTGCGCGCAGAAACCTTGAGCTCTGTTTCCCAAACGACACGTCCGCTCAACGTGAAAAAATGATTAAAGAAAACTTCAAAGCCATTGGGATGGCGCTGCTGGAAACAGGTATCGCCTGGTTCTGGCCCGACGAGCGCGTGCGTAAATGGTTCGATGTTGAGGGCCTGGAGAATCTGAAAGAAGTGCAGGCGCAAAACCGTGGCGTAATGGTGATTGGCGTTCATTTTATGTCGCTGGAGCTGGGTGGTCGGGTGATGGGGCTGTGCCAACCCATGATGGCGACCTATCGTCCGCACAACAACTTACTGATGGAATGGGTGCAGACGCGCGGTCGTCTTCGGTCTAACAAAGCCATGATCAGCCGTAACAATTTGCGTGGCTTAGTGAGTGCACTCAAAAAAGGCGAAGCCGTCTGGTTCGCTCCCGACCAGGATTATGGCCGCAAAGGAAGCAGCTTTGCTCCGTTTTTTGCCGTTGAGAATGTTGCTACAACGAACGGTACGTTTGTGATCTCACGTCTTTCTGGCGCACCGATGCTGACTGTCACTATGATCAGAAAAGCGGATAACTCAGGTTACCGTCTCTTTATCTCACCTGAGTTGAAAAATTATCCCCAGGACGAGACGGCAGCCGCCGCTTACATCAACAAAGTGATTGAGAAAGAAATCATGCGTGCCCCTGAACAATATTTGTGGGTCCATCGCCGCTTCAAAACACGTCCTGTTGGTGAATCCTCTCTTTATACGTAACATCTTTGAAGGTTAGTTTCGTTGAGAAACTAACCTTTTCAATCACCTGCCATCACAGTCTCAATTGTTAATTTTCATCGTCGCTCAACGTCTATTTATTGCACGATGAAATTAATCTGTCGCCATTCCACGACACTCGTAAGTGACGGAAAGTATTTAAAAAAATGCCTCTTGTCACTCCTGTTTTTTAGGCGTACATTAGCGCCGTCTGGCAACGGGAAGGCACAGAATTCTGAGCTGGAGTCGATGACATAGCGGGATAATTCTTATTTCCGATAGCGTCCGATTTCAACTCTCTATACTCAGTTGGACTTTGTTTTTTTAGGCGTATCAAAAGATGCGCGGAGCGACAAACGTGAAATATTTCTTTATGGGCATTTCGGTGATTGTATTTGTCTGGGCCGGAACCTTTGCCCTGATGATCTGAGCGAAGAACAACCGTTAAAAAAAGAGGCGCCATTGGCGCCTCTTTTTTTATGCGTGCGACGGCTATTCAGATTCTGCTAAATTCTTTTTGTCCGACGGCAAAAGACCATCGGCTCGGAACATGCCTTTAATCCCTCTCACCGCCTGGCGTATACGATCGCTATTTTCAATGAGCGCAAAACGCACATGCGTGTCGCCATAATCACCAAAACCGATGCCAGGGGAAACGCAGACTTTTGCGTCCTGAAGCAGCTTTTTAGCAAACTCCAGTGACCCCATGGCCGCATAGTGCTCAGGAATTTTTGCCCAGACGTACATCGAGGCTTTCGGCATGTCGACCATCCAGCCCGCTTCATGCAGCCCTTTCACCAGCACATCGCGGCGTCGTTTGTACTGCGCGGCGATGTCTAGCACACATTGCTGATCGCCTTCCAGCGCGGCAATCGCGGCCACCTGTAGCGGCGTAAAAGTGCCGTAGTCGTGATAGCTTTTGATTCGCGCCAGCGCATTGACCAGCGTTTTATTGCCGACCATAAATCCGATACGCCACCCAGCCATGTTGTAGCTTTTCGACAGCGTAAAGAATTCAACCGCAACATCGCGCGCGCCGGGTACTTGCATAATTGAAGGCGCTTTCCAGCCGTCATAGACGATATCGGCATACGCCAAATCATGGACCACCAGCACGTCATAACGCTTCGCCAGCGCTACCACTTTTTCAAAAAACTCCAGCTCGACGCACTGCGCCGTCGGATTCGACGGAAAGCCCAAAATCATCATTTTCGGCTTCGGATAACTTTCTCGAATCGCGCGTTCCAGCTCGTTGAAGAAGTCCACGCCTTCTACCAACGGCACGGAACGAACTTGCGCGCCAGCTATCACCGCACCATAAATATGGATCGGATAGCTCGGATTTGGCACCAGTACGGTATCGCCATGATCCAGCGTCGCCAGCATCAGGTGTGCGAGTCCTTCTTTCGATCCGATCGTAACGATAGCTTCGCTTTCAGGATCGATATCAATCTGATAGCGATCCTGATACCAGCGAGAAATGGCACGTCGCAGTCGCGGAATGCCACGCGACGTCGAGTATCCGTGAGTATCCGGGCGTTGAGCAACGGTACACAGTTTTTCGACGATATGCGGCGGCGTAGGGCCATCAGGATTACCCATGCTGAAATCGATAATGTCTTCGCCGCGCCGACGCGCAGCCATTTTCAGTTCAGCAGTGATATTAAAAACATAAGGGGGGAGA
>Ga0065704_10071026_pt1 | contig 13652 bp, 8 predicted proteins | sample SwiRhicommuniRL2_FD_59091 | JGI IMG/M metagenome (GOLD analysis project Ga0065704, IMG submission 59091) | Switchgrass rhizosphere bacterial communities from Rose Lake, Michigan, USA - RL2 v2 (version 2) | ecosystem: Host-associated > Plants > Roots > Rhizosphere > Soil | place: East Lansing, MI
TGTCGATTCCCTTCTGATTATCTAAATCGATTGGACTGGGTATAAGAGTTATAGATAGTTGTCAGAGACCCAAGTAAATGAATAGGGTTCGTTATTGTCTAATAAATCACGATATGTTCTTTGAGTGAAGATGCAGGCTCGATCCTTTATCCGCAACTCTCAGGCAACGACGCTGAAAGTACGCTTGTTGATAATTAAACCCATACGTTGTCAACTCAGAGGCAAAATCCTATATGTACGCTTAGCCGAGGACTTGAACCTTAAACCTAGCAATCTAAAATATAGAATCCTTGTGTGTAAATGTTGTCTATTCAGTCCATTGACTCTACAAAATTGGACAATCTTCTTCCATTCCGTCCAATAGAGCCATATTTCTAGCCCAACTGTACTCAAACTGCACCCTAACAGGCGAGTCAGTTTTGTAACTGCCGGTTATACCGCGGTCGAATCCCCAAAGGGGCATCAATTTTATGAAACCAGTCAGAATTCCAAAAATATTGAGGAGTTTCTGGCTGGTCAGTGTTTTGTAAAGCGATAGCCGATTCGGATGCTAATTACGATTAGCGAGAGTTTGATTCAGCCAATATCCGCAACCTCTTGTGCTAACGTTATAGCAGCATCCAAGGTCATAGCGTTTCCTTCGGATACGAACTTTTGATAATCGGCTTCACCAAGATACGCTCGAACGGCTATTAGGGTTTTGGTAATCTGTCCCTTTTCGTAAGTCAGATTATCAATCCCGATTGAATCGATCACACGTTGTGCCAAACTCAGTAATTGCGCGGCAGGGTTTGCATTTCGCGGAGACAATTGAAAAATGGCTGAAGCGATTCCTGCTAAGCTGAGGGAAATTCCAACCTCATCCCAATCTTCAAAGAGAGACAAACTTTCACGCAAAAGAGGAAGAGCAGAAGCAGGATTTTCCCGATATAGATGGAGATAGGCCAGGTCCTTGATACAGGTTCCGATCTCCTGAGTCCGTCCGCGGTATTTTGCTAAGAATAGCTTTTGTTCAAACAGCTCTTCTGCCTGTATATACTTTCCGGTTAGTGCTGCAAGTCGACCTAAACGTCCATAAACAAGCGTAGAACTGGGTCTGTCAGCAATACTTCTATGAATTGTCAAAGCTTCTTCAAAATATTTTTGCGCTGCATCGTAATCTCCGAGCAAATAATGGAAAAAACCCTTCCTTCCCGAAGCGCGGGCAACCCCCGATTGATTGCCCATTTCGCGAAACAGTTTCAAACATTCGTAAGCGAATTCCTGGGCACGGAAATAATCTTTTTGAATTTCTGCCAGATCTCCCTGTAATTCTATTGTAACGGCTAAAAGGTACATGTCATTCATTTCTTTAGCCATCGATGATGCCATGTCGAGCGCTTTTTCAGCAACAGAATTATCTTCACCAATCATACAATGACCCCAAAATGCATATGCCCATGCGCGCCATTTTTTCCCTATATCTCCCGCGGGTTCTAAAATTTCAATTGCTTCGTCAAGCATGGCCCGACTCTGCTGTGAATTCAACCCTATGAATGACCCATAGAAGACAGCAAGAATGAGTGCTGTTGCCCGGAACAACTTTTCTTTTGTCGTTGCGGGGTGATTAACGATAAGCGTCATCCTCTCGTACGCTTCTTTATAGAGTGCACGACTCCACCAATAAAACCAACCAAGCGCTTCACCCATCTGTGTCGCTTCTTCCACCTGACCTGTCTCAATTGCCCAATCCATTGCCTCACGGATATTTTCGTACTGCTCATCAAGTTGTTGCAGAGCCGCAATTTGATTGGAGCCCATTGTGTCCTGGCCATTCTTCTCAGTGAAAGTAAGGAAATACATCAAATGGCGTTGGCGAACAGCCTTGATTTCACCTGATTCGAGCAGTCTATCGTGCGCGTACTGGCGAATAGTTTCGAGAAATTTATAGTGTCCTGCATTATCAAGAAGAACGAGGGATTTATCCACAAGTTTGGAAAGCAGATCCATCACCAAGGAAGAATCAATCGCTTCGCCCGCACAAACAGCTTCCGCAGATTCAAGAGTCCATCCTCCGCGGAACACGGCAACTCTTCGTAAAAGGATGCTCTCGGTTGAGGAGAGCAATTCATAACTCCAATCAATGGTTGCTTGTAACGTTTGTTGGCGTGGTAGGGCTGTGCGATTGCCGGTCGTGAGAAAACTAAAACTTTCTTGGAGCCGCGCCGCAATCTGTTCTGTGGAAAGCATACTGACGCGCGCCGCAGCTAACTCAATCGCAAGAGGAATACCATCTAGCTGATTGCAAATCTTAGCAACGGAAGGAGCATTCTCTATCGTTAGCGAAAAATCCTTTTGAAGGAGTTGTGCGCGCTCTTCAAATAAGCGAACAGATTCGTACTCTCTAAATTTTTCAAGCGAGTGTTCAAGATCAGGCAATTCAAGAGATGGAATGCGATACATCGCTTCCCCTAGAATGCCTAGCGCTTCACGACTGGTGGCAAGAATTTTCAGGCTAGGGCAACGCTTCAAAAGTGTATCGGCTAACTGTGCGCATGCTTCAATCAAATGCTCACAGTTATCCAGGATCAAAAGTATATGCTTCTGTCGCAGATAATCAGAGAGTATATCGATGACCACGCGATGCGGCTCATCATGCAAACCAAGAGCAAAAGCGGTTGTGTGTGGAACTAGCAAAGGGTCGAGGATAGGAGTGAATTCTACAAACGAAACACCATTGGCATAATCGCCTAACAACTGCTCGCCTACTTTCAAAGATAAACGCGTTTTGCCCATTCCCCCTGAACCGACCAAGGTGACAAGACGATATTTACGGATGAATTCGAGAATTTCCCTTTGCTCTTTTTCCCGACCAATAAATGTAGTTAACGGGATAGGGAGATTTGTGATCTGCTTGTTTGATGATGGAGTTGAATAGAGGGGAAAACCTGACAATCCTCGTGCAAAGGAGATCCATGGCGACCGTTCGGATTCAGAGATACCAAGTTTCTCAAGAAGAAGGTTTGCCAGTTCCTTCGATGGTTTGAGCCTTCCCGACTCGATCCGGCGCAGGGTAACTTCCGCGCAACCAACCTGATTGGCGAGAGCTTTTTGACTTAAGTCCAAAGCCCGACGCTGTTTACGAAGCCAAGCCCCAAAGGAGATTTCTTCTGGCATGTCTTTCCGTTTGTATCGGTATTTGTATCGCTTTCCGTATTAAAGTAAATCACCCAATTTCGGTAAATTATACAAGCATTCGTTAGATTGAGAAGCGACTGTTAGACACTAAAAGTTGATGAGGTACAAGCAGAGGAAATCAAATCATGAAAAACCAAACCTCGACTCCGGTTAATGGTGTGAATGTAGACCTTATGTCTCATGAAACCAAACTGCAGCAGATGGCTGTGGAGGATCTTGCCCAGAAATGTGCACAAGAGACAGATCTCTTTTTCTCCCATCATGATAATGATCCCAGCTACGGTTTTGAGTTGTTTCGAAGGGCAATTCAGAACAAAGACGAACGCGCTCTCGAAGTGGTGATCACTCAGTACCAACCTTTAGTAGCTCGATGGGTGGATAGGTGGATGTACAAACGTCCTGATTTTCTATTGATCAATGAAGAGGCTCAAGATTTCGTCGCCCAAGCCTTCGAAAGATTCTGGATCTCCTTCACACCCGCCAAGTTCGACAAGTCTCAGAATCTTGCAGCCGTCCTTCGATACCTGCAAATGTGTGTCCGCGGCGCAATCACAGATGCCTGGCGAAAATTTCGCCGTATGCGGTTGGAGCAGGAGCTGAGGGATGAGGAGAAAGAGTTTTCTCAACCGGAATCAACCCCAGAAGATCTTCTCCAAAATGCCGAATTTTGGCAACTCATCAAGAAGAAATCAAAGGATCCTAAAGAGTATGCGGTGGTGTACGCCTCATTTGGTCTTGCCCTCTCACCTCGGGAGATCCTTGCTGAGTATCCAGGCTTATTCCGCGACATCAAGGAAATTTATCAGTATAAGGCGAACCTGCTGGATCGGCTTACACGTGATGATGAAATCAAAGATTTTGCTCGAGGGCGATGACCAAAAAATCAGAGCCGAGCCTGAAGCCTGAGGATGGAGGAGAAGGTTAGCGATCCCTTGGCACGGCTGGCGCATGACTTCCAGGACGCGGGTGCCGAACTCGGGGAACTCATCCAGGAACAAAACGCCGCGGTGAGCCAGGGAGATTTCTCCCGGCTTGGGGATATTCCCACCCCCACCAATCCGGCATGAGAGATGGTGTGATCAGGCGCCCTGAAGGGACGGCGCCTGATCACACCGTGTTCCTGCTGGCAATTGGTCTGCAGCAGAATAAATGTGCGTCACATTCAGTGATTCTTCAATGCTCATCTCCGGCAGGATACCCTAGAGCTAGAAGCGTTTTCCCAGCTCTAGGGTATCCAACAAGAAAGATGTTGTGCACACCCTGTGCCTGATAATGCTCCTGAGAAAATCACGTCACCTAGTGGTAAATTTGCCGCCAAAACAAGCCTTGCCGTTAGCTCAATCGAGTTTCCAACATGACTACTTGATTAATGACAAATTATGGGATAATTTCATATGCAAACCGAATGAGGAGCAATTAAGGCTTTTAAGATTCCGTTATCCCCCAGTAGTCTTGTACGCTCTATTTTCTCATTACTATACTGCTATAAGGCATGTTTGCCAATATTTAGTTCCCCGTAAAGCATTTGGCATTCCTTTTCGAACATAAGCAATCTTCTCTCAGTGCATAGGCACCGCCTCAAGAAGGCTCATCCTTTTTTTCTCTACTCATATGTTGCTATAAAGGCCTCCTCAACTAGCGCGGCGCACTTGACCGCAAACATTTCAAAAAGTAGCGGTGCATAGAGAATCTCCGCTACGCCAAGCAAGCAGGCTCTGCCTTTCATTTGGTTCTGAGTAGAACCAAACACTGCCAAGCCACTTAGCGGGTGCGTGACTCCGGACGCATAAGTTTTCAGCCAAGCCCTTCGAAGCGAACATTGACCAGCCATCTTTATATCCGTAATGCCTCCACCTAAAGTGTATGTAATCGGGCATAATCGCCCCATGACCGAGCCACTCGTCCAATGCCATAAAGCGTGCAGATTATTGCGGGTTTGAAACGGGCCTCATGGCTTATTCTGAATCCTTCCTCGATGCCTTGGGAGCACAGTCCGTGATCGCCCTTCGCGACAGATCAGGGCGGATCATCTCTCAACGACTGGTCGGTTAGCGTAACCAATATAAGCAAACTGATCGCCGTGATAGGCAAACAAGGTGTAATCGGCAACTTCGAACCCATGGCGAAAGAGACGCTCGAATTCCGCCGGGGTGAGCTTACGGATGACGGTCGGCATGTTCGCGGCCAATTCAGCTTCTTCGTTAATCATACAGCCCGGCGCAATTTGCGGGATCAGGGACTCCTTCCTAACCTCTGAGAGTACATAACTGCCTGTGTTACCCATTTGTAAGAAGCAACCTTTATCATCTGTGAAATGGTTCAGCAATCGCTCCATCACGACCCGCGTGCGCAGCGAGCGGACTTGATCCATCATGATGCCAGTGGCAAGCCGAAGTAAAGCTTTAGGACCCCGTTGGTATTTCTCCGGATTCGACCGGCCAGCTCCATCGCTGACGATGAGGAATTCAACATCCTTGCGCCAACCGTTCCGGATATCAATCAATCCTTCGAGACCAAAGTTATCATAAGCGCCACCATCCCATAAGTGTATGGGAGAAAAGGCTGGCTCTATAGTCCTACTTGCGCGGTTTCGTTGGGCTTCTGGTTCGGTGAGCGGGGCAATTTCCTGAGGTGTATCGACATATTTACTCCATTTATAGCGTCCCGTATCGAGCACTAATGGCCCAATCAGACCGGGAAAGCCAGCCGATGCAGCCATCGCGTCCGATAGCAAGATATCAGGATCAAAGCTGTAGCCAAAAATGTAGTCTCCCATGCGGAAACGCTCAAAGCGCCAATTCTTACCGGTTTCGTAGCAGGTAGCGTTAATGATCCAGCGCGGTTCCTTGGGTAGATCGCTTAACTTCTTTGTGATACCCCAATGTTTCTGCATCATTGCGGAGAGGTCGTCGGCCCGAGTCTCAAAAATATTCCAAAACATGCTCAGCTGCCGGAGGATAATGGCGCGCTGCAGATCCTTGGTGGTCAACAAACGCCGGACCTCAGGCAAGACCTGGGTGAGGTATTCGGAGCTAGTCGGCCAATTGAAATTGTTGAGGGCGTAGACCAGTCCAACGCAAAGGCTTCCGCCGGAAACAGTCGAGAGAATGTTGACATCTTCCAGACGCTCTTCTTGTGCCAAGCGTGCTAAGACGCCGAGATGGAATACAGTTGCCCGTAATCCACCGCCTGATAGAGCAAGTGTAATTTTCATCTGAACTCTTCCTTTCTGGAAACAGACCAAAGTTGACAAGAGCCAGTTAAACGATTAGGGATATTGGAGCAGGGTTAGCAAGAGAATGGCCAGTAAAACAAAAAGCTCTGTTACCGAATATTAGCATTATATATACATTACGGGTCTCAATTTCTATCAAAATATCATCACAAGACCCTTAAAATGTTCAAAGTCTTCCAGGGAAATAGCCTTTCTCTTGGAGTTGCAATTCTGACTGCCAATTTCAGGTAACAAGGACCGTGGTTATTGAAAGCCACATCTAGCTTCAAGGGCTATTGGAAAGTGAACCGTCTTTTTTGGGAAGCTTACTTGAATGAAATAGTAACGCCTCTAAGTTCAGATTTCAAAATGATCTCATCCGTTTATATCCATGCCAAATCAAGAAATATTTGCCAGCGGCTTTTTGCACTGATCTGCGTAGCTCATAGCATGCGTTCCCAAAGAGCCGAATTTGCTTGACAACCGCCAACTTTTGCCTATAATCTGGACACAATTTTTCTCTTTTGACGAACAATCTAATAGACCATCAGAAGAGCATGTCCTGGGGGCTGGCATCTCTCCGACTACAAGGGGATCAACAGAAGTCGTAATAGCTGTAAGCTGCTCAGACTCAATACCTCTTCCCTCATGTCGACGGGGTTTTTTTCATTATCAAGGAGAAATACAATGAGCATCTTACAAGGCGTTCTTTGGGGGACGTGCGAGTTACTCAAATGACTGTCGATCTGAAGCAATACTAACTCCAGAAATTTAGCCATTGCTGGCTTGCTAATTGCAATGATCAGCAATGGCAGTCTTGATTCTTCATAGCAGGAATGAAAAAGCGATTCACAAATTCCTAGAAGGAGGCAGCATGATGGATAAAGAGGACCGTCTTGTTCTTGGAAAGGACAGCCGCAAATGCCAACCGCGATTGCGCATGATTGCTAACGCCAACCCTGAGGTCAACGCAGTCAGATCAGAGCAGTGCGCATCGATTGCAGTGACAGCTTCCAAGCTGCTCAAACAGATTCCCATTCAGCGCGGCGAGGAAGCCGTGCCCATCAAGAAGAGCCAACTGCCTAAAACGGTAAAGCGCGGAAAGCTAAAGGAAGTTCCGTCCAACGTCTCTGCCAACGTCTTTATAGAGACATTGGATACGACTGCATCAACGTCGAAGGCGCATTTCCTCGGTCAACTCGCCCAGAAATCCAACCTGGTGATTGCGCGGGTGCCTCTCAACAAAATCAAAGATATCTTGGCAAACGACAATGTTACCTATGTTCATCTGGGTGAACCTCTTACCAAGCCGAATCCGGAAGTCTCGCCCAAGAAAGTAGGAGCACCAGCGCCTGCACTTCGCAGGTTTGGCACCGCGGAACAAAGAAAAATGGCGGAAGATGTTCTGATCGGGATTATCGATGTGGGGGGATTCGATTTTTCTCACCCCGATTTCCTGGACGAAAAAGACAGGACCAAGTTTGTTCGCATCTGGGATCAGGCAGGTACCACGCGGCCAAGCCCTACCGCCAAACAATTCAACTATGGCTCGGAGATCGAACAGAAACATCTCAATGCCGCGATTGCAGCGGCGGGCAAGCTCAAGCTTCCCGCCTATGAATTGGAGCCGCAATCGCAGATGGAAGTCGGCTCACATGGAACCCACGTGGCCAGCATCGCGGCGGGCAATCGCGGGGTTTGTCCGAACGCTATGCTGGCTGGCGTGCTCATCTCGCTTCCGAGTGCAGACCAAGACCGGCGCAAGTCTTTCTATGATTCCACGCGCGTGGCGGATGCTGTGGATTACCTGATTGCTTATGCCGGCGAGCTTTCGAATCAACGTAAGAAACCCGTTCGCCTTTCGATGAATATCAGCCTTGGGACGAACGGTCACGCCCATGATGGTTCCAGCGCCATCTCGCGTTGGATCGATTCTGCGATGTCTGTCCCAGGTCGCTGCGTTTCTGTCGCGGCGGGAAACGCCGGGCAGGAGGCCGCAGCCTTCGAAGGCGACAGCGGTTTTGTGATGGGGCGCATTCACACGAGCGGCCAGATTCCCGCACGCAATCTGGTGAAGGATATTGAATGGCTGGTGGTCGGGAACGGAATTGCCGATATTTCCGAGAACGAATTGGAGATCTGGTACAGTCCGCAGGACCGCCTCGATGTAATGATCCGACCTCCAAACTCCGACCAGTGGATTGGACCAATCGAGCAGCGGCAGTTCATCGAGAACCGGCAGTTGAAGGATGGAAGTTTCATCAGTATCTATAATGAACTTTATCATCCTGCCAACGGTGCGAATTACATTTCCATATATCTCTCTCCCTTACTGTCCAAGAAGGGCATTGTCGGCGTACCGGCCGGCCGCTGGACCGTTCGTTTATTGGGACGGGAGGTGCGCGACGGTCGCTATCATGGCTGGATCGAGCGCGACGATCCACGGCCCCAGGGACGCCTTGGCACCCAACAGATGTGGCGTTTCCCTTCCTTCTTTTCTCAAAATTCAAATGTTGACAATTCGTCTGTCAGCTCCCTGGCTTGTGGCAAGCATGTATTGTCTGTCGCCAATCTGGATGAGGCACTGGAGCGCATCAACATTACGAGCAGTCAGGGACCGACGCGCGACGAACGGAACAAGCCGGATACGGCCGCGCCCGGAACGAATATTGTTGCCGCGAAAGGCTTCGCCGGGCCAGATGATCTTTGGATTTCCATGTCTGGCACGAGCATGGCAAGCCCCTTTGTCGCCGGCGTAGCGGGTCTGATGTTGGGGATGGAACCAAAGCTAACGTCAGCCCAGATTGAAGGCATCATCATCCGCACCGCGCGCCCACTGCCAGGCGCAAGTTTCAAGTGGCTGAATGATGCTGGCTTTGGGCGGATCGATCCGGAGGCTTGTTTGACTGAAACGGAACTGATTAACCATCGAGAGGATAAAACCAAATGAAACTCACGGTCTTTCAATCTGATAAAGGCGATTGCCTGTTATTGACCAGCGCGGACGACCATCATATGTTGGTCGACGGTGGGATGCGTAAATCGTATTCGGAGCATGTGGCGCCCGCGCTCCCAGAACTCTGCGGCGATAGTGGCAAGCTTGATGTTGTATATGTCTCCCATATTGATCAGGATCACATCTCCGGTGTACTCCAGATGCTGGATGATGAGGTGGCGTGGCGAATTCATGACCATCAGCGAAAAACCGGTAACTCGGAGCATCCGGAACCAGATGTTCCGCGACCACCCAAGGTGGGGGCAATCTGGCACAATGCCTTTCACGAGCAACTCTCGGCGAATGCCGGCGAGATCGAAGGGATGCTGGCAGCCTCTGCTGCAATTCTCTCTGGCTCGGAGAATAAGTCGGTCGAGCAACTGGCCTCCCAGCAAGCAGAGTTGGTGACCAGTATTGGAGAAGCCATCAAGCTGACACGCCGTGTCGGCGTTGATCAACTTGGTATCAAATTGAATACCCCATCCAAGGGGAAACTGATGATGGTCCGGCCCGCAGCTTCCCCGCCGATCAGGTTGGGGCAGTTACGCCTGCAGATCATCGGCCCACGGCCATCGGAATTGCGAAAGCTGAGAGAAGAATGGAACGAATGGCTTACGAAAAACCAGGCGCAGCTGAAATCCATCCAGTCACAGTCCAAAAAAGATGAGAGCCGCTTTAATGTCAACGAGATCAATGATATCCTTTCGCCCATCAAATCGCAGGCGGACCAATTAAGTGAGCTCCTGCCGATGGCTGATTTGGCTGAGTCCGCCAAAAAGCTACCCCCTTTGGGCAAGCGAGAAAAGGTTACGACACCCAATCTTGCCTCATTAATGTTTTTCGTGGAAGAGAAGGGAAAGACCTTACTGCTGACAGGTGATGGTCATCATGAAGATATTTTAGAGGGATTGAGACATATCAAAAAGCTCAATGGAAAGAAAGGTCTGCATGTAGATGTGCTAAAGGTGCAGCATCATGCCAGTGAACATAATGTCGATGAAGCGTTTTGTCGGACAATTACCGCTGACCATTACATCTTTTGCGGAAACGGCAAACACGCAAATCCTGATCTACGCGTACTGAACGCCATTGCTGACTCTCGTATTGGCAGTGGCGCGCAGCTCAGCGCCAATCCAGAAGTTGGCAGACCTTTCAAATTCTGGTTCAACAGCAATTCTGCTGTAACCGAAGACCAAGCCGCAAAAGAACACATGAAGGAAGTCGAAAAACTCGTGGGCGCGCTTGCGAGGAAGAGCAACGGCCAAATGAGCTTCTTCTGTTTGCGGGGCTCCAGCTTCGAGGTTTCGATTTGAACAAACACGATGATCATTTCTCACTTTTCCTTCATAATTTCAGAGGAGAGGCTTCATGGACCAGAAAAACGAAAAATCCAGCAGCGAAAAAGCGCTGCGAACACTCTGGCTGATCATATTCGTAGGGCTTGCTGGCGTTCTTATCTATGCGGTTCAGGCATCCTCTCTGAAGGATTTCGTCACGTTTGCAGTGATTGGAATCATGATCGCGGGGACGGCTCTTTTGGGTGGCGGATTATTAGGTTTCCTGTTCGGCATTCCACGCACTTTGCAGCAGGAAGGGCCGGCGGAATTGCTCAACAATCCAGCGGAGACGCGTGCTGAAAGCGGAGACCAGTTAGTGAACTACCGAGCCAACACAAATCTTGAGCAAATCTCCGATTGGCTCACCAAGATCCTGGTCGGTGTCGGTCTCACACAGATTAATCAGATTCCCAGAACACTGCAGCAGCTTGGGGGTGGCGTTGCTCCCGCATTAGGCAATGCTAATACCAGCCAGATCTTTGCAATGAGTACAATTTTGTTCTTCCTGATTTGTGGTTTCTTGTATGGCTATCTATGGACCCGTCTATTCCTGCCAGGTGCATTCCGGCAGGCCGATTTGAGTGCTCTGGTTGACCAGGTAAAAGAGGCGCGCACAGAGGCGAAACAAGCTAATCAAAAAGTGAAAGAATTCGAAAAGCAGGCGGAACTCGATGCTCGCGCCTTGAGCTTACTGCAACGACAGTTGAATCCCGGCAATGATATTCCCGCGGTCACACAAGAGGAACTCAACGCCGCGATCCGGCAGGCCTCTCGTCCTGTCAAAGTGCAAATCTTCAATCAAGCACAAAGCTTTCGAAGTGCGAACTGGCAGAACGACAAAGCCAAGATGGAATTAACGATTCCAATCTTCCAAGCGCTGATCCAAAGCGACATTGAGGGGAAATTTCACCGCAATCATGGTCAGCTTGGTTTTGCTCTGAAAGACCAACAAAAACCCAATTGGGCAGAAGCCGAGGCTGCCCTTACGAAGGCAATTGAGCTACGAGGACCGTGGGAAGAAAATGGATGGTTGTTCTATGAATTTAACCGAGCAATTTGCAGGATCAAGCAAGATGAAACGTTCCTGGCTGGTCAGGCTTCGAAACCAGAGGTGCGAGATAAAATTCTCAGTGATCTACGTGCAGCTGCACAAAGCGATATTAAGCAGCTTATTCTCAATGATCCTGAAATAAAAAAATGGATGTCCCAGAACTCAGTGACGCGTAAAAACCTGAACTAGCCTCCTCTCCGGTCTCTTGAAGCAAACTTAAGATTCAGCTCTCCAAGCAAATTAAGTAGCTCGAATGGATTGTTCGGAACCATGCCGTTCAAGCTGTTTCAGATCGATGGGATGAGAGTGGACATTAAAGGTCGCTGCGAAACGAAGTAAGACGGCGGACTTCAGATTTCAAAGCCGTTGAGCACTGGGATGGTAGGATACAACCTGTTATTAGCTTTTGGCTACAACACACTTAAGTTGACCTTTCAAAGGTGTTATTACTGGCTCGTCTGTCAAACAAAAACTGGGCAAATTGTGTAACGACTTTCGTGAAGGATGTAACACAACGGCGATTGCCTTCGCTCCACAAAAGAATAGTAGCAAAAGTTGTGAGTGCAGATGTAATAAGACAAAGATGAATAAAACCCGGTAATTGTTTTATCACTTTATGTATATCGAGCTTGCTTCCATATCAGATGATTTTAGGCACAGGAACGGCCCATCCTTGCTGCTTAGGAGTTTGTCTGGAGAAAACTGTAGGACACTGGGAATAGGGGTTTATTTCCTAGTGGTTTTCTAAACGGCGGCCAGAAAACTTGAATCTCTGTTATAATATAGAACTATAGTTCTATATTCACAGAGAAAGGAATGGTCTTTTTACCATGATATGGCTTTGTTGAAATCCTCCACAAAATCAGAGTTTGTAGAGGTTATAAGCAAGCCCAAGGATCAGAGCTTGCATGGCTTGAGTGGCTAACGAACGTCCTGGAGCTCGTGTCGAGAGCTTGCGCTTCACGGCAGAGAAGACTGTTTCAACGAGATTACGTTGGCTATATTTCTTGGCTGGAAAATTGTTCTTCATCTGGGCGCGGATGCCTTTCAAGTGCCAAGTTTTCTTGCCTCGTTTCGCTGGGATGATGCTTTGCATGTGATGTACTTCTCGAATATGTCTGTGATTGCGTTCACTGTCGAATTCAGCATCTGCCAAGACCACAGAAGCTGGCATCACTTGGTGAGCTATATCGAGAAGAGGTCGTAACAAGGCACAGTCATTGTACGGACCGCGTTTGGCGATCTGGGCCAAGAGCAATTGGTGTTTGGTTTCCACTACCACGACCCATTTCAGCCAGTAACGCCAGGGAAGCCCTTCACCACGATCCCGTTTGCGATTGATGAAGAAGGTGCTAATCGCTCCGGGTGCCAAACCCGTGGCATCGACAGCAAACACAGCTCGGTTCGTGGGTTTGTCTTTCATTGTTTGCAAGGCCGCTTCCTGCAAAGCAGTTTGGATCAAGTCTATATTCAATCGTCTCATAAAGCGATAGAAGGTTGTGTAATCCGGTGCTTGCTTCAAACCTAATACTTTCCGCAATTCAACGTGCTCTTGCAAGCGAACTTCGGTTTCTCGAAAGGTCCAATCTTCATAGCGCATGAGACACAGAATTGCCAATAGCTGAGGTTGCGAAAAAGTATGTTTCGAGTACTTACTTCGATACAACGGCAACACTTTCGTGGCAATCACCAGAGCACACTTTGCAAAATGGACTAAACCAATCTCGGCCATGAGCTACCTCGCAGTGCTCATGGTAGCCTAAAACCTAAGGAAGTCAACAAAGCCACTTTATCTATAACTTTTCAAATAAGTTGTCCAACCTCGGAGATTTACAGGCCGCGCTTGGGATCGTGTCAAGTGGTATAAGGATGTGAATG